>Ga0179593_1382476_pt1 | contig 16324 bp, 22 predicted proteins | sample CZODoug2_1_08_16_FD_185931 | JGI IMG/M metagenome (GOLD analysis project Ga0179593, IMG submission 185931) | Vadose zone soil fungal communities from Angelo Coast Range Reserve, California, USA - CZODoug2_1_08_16fungal (PacBio error correction) | ecosystem: Environmental > Terrestrial > Soil >...
ACGGTTTCACGGAGGGATCTAACGGGAACGTCAAAAGATCCCGGGGAGGTGCAAACCGGGGGTGACTATAGGCTATAGGGGAAAAATGCTATTGTGAAAACGGACTCAAGGGAGACTTTTACCCAGCACAGGGGGGGCTGCCAACGCCGGACGACAGGGGACGAAGGGGGGGAGGGGGGGGGGTGAAGGAGGGACGATCTGACCTTTCATTCCTTTTACTGGGGGAAAGAAGTAGGTGAGCTACCTTGCAACCGGAATTATGGAGTCAGAAGCGGGAGGTGGGTTGGGTCCGGGAATTTCGTGGAGGGGAGTCTTGGCCCCGCCACAAAGGCTGTCACCAATTTGAACAAAAAAAGGATGCCCACCTAAATTGAAACAACACCGGGATCAACCGCACCACCAAATTTCAACTCTACTGCGGCGCAGACAAGGGGCACAGCGCAAAAGAGGTGAATTTGAAACGTAACCTATCATCACTGCAGACACAGAGGGATTCCTTCATCATCACCAAAAAGGTGGAAAAAACCGCAACGATCGAGAAAACAATGGAGACGGAAAAAAGGGCCCAGGAGTGTCAACGCGAAGCGAGGAAGGGGGAAAAGGAAAAGACATTTCAAAAAGTCTCCGGGAAGGAAGGGAATAAAGGAAAAGGTCCCAAGGCAGGACAAAGAGAAAAAAAAAAAATCGCAAAGGGACAGGTCAGCCTGACTAAGGAAAGAACAACGCTGGAGAGCGTCTCTTTAAACAAAAAAAAAGGAAGAAGAAAACACGGCAACTCCATCGGGGGAAAAAAAAAAACCAAGAATTTACCTAACAAGCGCCAAATGCCCACCAAGTAAGAAAAAGCCAATCGAACCCGAAAAAAACCCGAAAACCACAAAAAACCAAAGAACGCCACGACCGGAGAATCATAATCATCATCAACCCCCGAAAGAACACGATACGGGCACACGGAGGAAACAAAGGGAAAAACTAAATCCGCAAACTACGTTCAAGCTAAAAAAAAAAAATGTATAGCAATCACTGCTTTGTTCTACCCGTAGGGGCTAAAAAGGAAAGAGAAAACGAGGGGTAATCAAAGACATCTGCTGTGGGCAGCAGGAAAAAATTGAAGTCTTTTAAAAACACTACTAAACGAAAGTTGATGCGCCGCACGGCAGCGGCCAGAAGACTTCAAACTATGGCGAGGAAATGCACGTGGGGAGGGAGGGAAGGGGGGAAAGAAATGTCCCCTCCACTGCTCGTCAAGGGATGTGGCCGTTCAGACAGTGAAAACCGAAGGGAAAAAATTTTGCCATGAGAAGGACCCCGAATTGCGCGCGGGCGGACGGGAAGCAACATCAAAAGTGTCCTGATAAAACCCGCAAAAGACTGGAGGGGGAAAAAAAAGGAAAAGATCGGCGGGGCTCGGCTCGTTTCAAGGAGTCTGAGGCCACTCAATTGAGCACCGGGGGCCAAGAGGCCAAGCCCGCCCGATCATGGTACCCATTCAAAGGTGCAAAGCAAGTATTAAAGAAGATGTAAAATCCAATAAAATTTTCCTTCCCTCGTGAAAGGGCGACGCACTGCATTAATTTCATTAACACGTCGTGGGTTCGAAGACGTAAAGATGCCTTCGGATGGAGAACTTGGGGAAGTGCGACCGGGACGGAAACATCAACCGGCAGAAGCATGGAGCGAAAGTAATAAAAAGCAGGCGATGTGGCAGGAACATGAAAAAAAAAGCTTTCGCACCGAAGGGGCCTTCAAAACGTGTTCCCAAACGGAACCGGGGTAGCATGGAGTAATAAACAATGTTTTCTTTTAGCGGAAATCGGGGCGAGGAATATAAAGCATTGCATAGCCGCGCCGGAGAAGAGGGGAAAACTCTTGAACGTGAAAGCCGTGATCAACTCCACCCTTGATACAAAAAACGTGGGAAAGGGCCAGCCAGGACACAAATGCACTTCAGTAAGCACGCCAGGAGATCCGTCCCGGGGTGTGGGGAGAGAAAGAAAATGCATTTTCATACATCCTTTTGTCCCGTCATCGGGGGAGGCCTCTCTCAAATGTCAACAAAAATTTGGGGGCGGCATCCACTTCACACGTTCTGGTGAAATTGCAGAAAAAAGGAAGGAGAGACATAGAAAGGGGCAAGGCCCGCCCATGTGTGAGGGGGGGCATGGGGGTGGATAACTTCCGGCTGTTTCTTTACCCATAGGGGGTGAATGATGTAAAAACCAAGGGCCGTTGTGAAAAGAAAAAACCGATACCCCCGTCGTAATATCGAGACGCGGGAAAAAGGGTAGCCAGGAGGGCAAGAGGGGGGACGGTGTTGAGATGGAGAGGACAGGGAGCCGGTTTGAGGCGACAGGTATTGCCCGTCAGATGGACTCTCCTCAAATTCGCAATTGGCTGCGCGCAAAAAGAAAAACGAAAGAAGGAAAAAGACAATGCCATATGTACACTGAAAAAAAAATTAACAAGCAACGTTATTGGGACAACTATCGCTCACGGAAAGGAAAGATTGTTGGATGGGGTAGAGTTGACAACATTCGTCACCTGGCGGAGAAGGGGAAGAGAGGGATACATAAGTAATATTTTAAAGAGAAAAAACATGCAAGAAAGAAATCTAAAATACACTCGTAAACTGGGAAGAATAGGTACCGAAAAAAGAAACTCACCCCACGCCCTGGAAAAAGAAATCCTTAGGCTTCGTAAATAAAATCCTATCAATTCTAGAACGATTTAGGAATAAAGAAAAAGGAAAAGAAAAGGGAAAATCACATACGAGCAACCGGTGTTACCGGGTAAATTGATAAACTGGAAAGTGGAGCGGAGATTGCGATTCCTTGCTCAAAGGATACAAAGGGGGGGGGGAGGGGGGGTGGGGGGTTGTCACCACCTGTGCCTTTTGACAAAAGTCAAAAAAGTTGAGGAATCTCGAAGTCGAACTAGGCCCTCAAATCCCGCAATTGAGAAAAGAAGCCAGAAAAGTCCCGGTAAACATTCTTTCACTGGGGCAGAGAGTAAAGGTGGCAAAGGACAGATTGAGCAAGAAGGGATGGATAACGAGTACCGAATCTGATGAAAGATCAGTCGAAGGGGCATTCTGAACAACCAAGAAAAAGGCTTTCTCGCGGTTACCAGGAGCTCGTATCTCCCCAGGTCGGCGCGCGGGACGCTGGGGGGAGGGGACAAATTGACTGACTTTTGCATCTAATTCAACGAAAGATGGACCGGGGGGACAGGGCCAATTGATAAAAATAGGCTGCATAGGGTGTGGGGCCCCATCTTCTATCTTGGGCAAACCGGGAAAATAAATCACGATTCACAAAAGCTCGCGAAAAAAACGAGAAAGAAGAAAGAAGTTGGTGACATCGGTGAGAGGGAATGGGGGCAAAAAGCGAAATGGGGCAACCAACAAAGATTGCAGAACAGGAACGGGAGCAGGGGCACGAAAAGTAAATGGAGGTGAAGGAAGCCTCTTAACACGGGATGCTCAGACAAAGCTACCCAAACGCGGGGCACCTCCAAGTGGAGCATAGCGCCGGTAAAAAACGGGAGCGAAACAGATCTTGGGTGGGTTAAAAGGTGCCCAGGGGGAGACGGGGAATCACCGGATGAAAGCGCGGGCGGACATAAAAAAATAGGGGCGAATCGAAGGGTGCAAGGAACGAGTACTCGGAACACGCCTTTGTTTGTGAAAACGGGCAGGGTGGACGAGAGGAGGTCGAAGTGCGGCGCGGAGGGGAAGAGAAGGGGAGCAGTCCAGATAAACCGTGAAAGTTGGGGGGGAAAAAAGGGGGGGGGGTGCACTGTCACTGGCGGGCCAACAATCTTGGACGCAGGAGGAGAAAGGGAAGGGAACAAATGCGGCGCGCTCCCGGGAAAGGTGGGTCTGACCTTAAGGGTTAAACAGCGAGCGGGAGGGTAAGAGGGGAGGGAAGGGGTAGCAGAAAGAAAAGAGTTGCGCAGACAGGATTGCCAGGGGAAAAGAAGACATGGGGAAGCAGGTTGTCCAGGGCGGCGGGTTCGCTGTTCGAGGACGATGGGGACCGCCAGGGCTAGAAAAGGTAGGGATTGGCGCGGTGTGAAAAAAAATGGCCATGTTGGTCATCGTCAAACAAACCAGATTAATGGGGCTGCAATAAGTTCTGCCCGGTAAAGGTTTGTTCAACTCTCAACAAACAAAAGCCCGGCGGGGGAAGGGCGAAAAGGAAAACGCGGAAGGGCTCGGAGGGAAGCACGGGGGGGTGCAGGAGAGGAGTGCGGGCAGTTGCGAAACGCCAAGAGAGCCAGGTTGGAGAAAGGAGAGGACCGAGGGCGGCAATAAAGGGCGGGGGGAAACAAGCACTGTCCTCGCCCTCAACACGGGCAAAGGGGGACTGAATCAAAAGTTATAAGTCAACTGAAACGGGATCGAAATTTAGGACAACGGGGGGGATAAGGAAAAAAAAAGGGGGGGAAAAGACGGCACCCTAGGGAATAAAAAAAAGGCCTCAAGCACCATGGAACCCTTAAAAAATGGGGGGACGGGGACCCCCCTTCTCGGGTAGAAGAGCATTCCTTGTCTTTGAGGGCAGAACGTGAAGGGGAGGAAAAAAAAAAGATTCGCAGGAAGGACTAAGAAAACTGAACGGAGAGATGGTACGACCAAAAAGGAGGGATCGACTGGCGTGGATGGATGAAAGGGAATAGGGGTTCACGGGAACGGGTTGTGCATGATCAAGGGGGAGTGGAGGTATGATACTCTTTAGAATCGGTTACCTTGAAGACCGGCATGAGAAGGAGTGCGGGAGCAAAAGTGCGCCGACAAGAGAAATAACGGGCTTCACAATAAGGGAGAATAGGACGGGGGGGAACACTGAGGCGGCGGTTACAAAAGTAAATTGGGGGTCCAAAAGAAAATCATTTCAGTCATCGGGAGTAGATGAGGGCAAAACAAAACGTTACAAAAAATCAAAAACCAATAAGGGGGGCGATACGGAGAAAAGGCGGTGAGGCGGCAGAAAAAGAAAAAAGGGGGGATTCTGGGGGGTTACCGTCAAGAGGAAAATACGTTAGAGGAAGACGGGGAGCTATACTTGAAGAAGGAAAGGGTTCAACATGTCGCTTTTTTTAGAGTTCGGAAAAAGGGATGGCATCGAAAATGTTAACGTGATGAAAAGGTGTAATGCGGAAGCGGGTAATAGTGTGCCAAGATCAGATGTCTCGAGTACTAAAGTGAAAAAGGATAGAAAGAAAAGCCAGAATAGTGGGGGGTTGGCCACAGCCGCGGTGGTCTTTTGGAGTATCCTGAATGGGGGGTAACTCAAAACAAAGAGGGGGAAATTACGTTCGGGTATGGGCTGACGGCCAAAATCCCAAACAAGCGAGGTGGGGAAAAACGTGGACTTTCCACAAGGAGGGGAATAACCCGGCATTAGTCAAAGGTTCTTATGAAAGCAGGGGGAAGTGAAAGGGGAAGGAGATCACTAAACTTCGAATTATTTGGATCACAGAATTTAGGTTGGGGAAGAACAATGCAAGGCGATTGGGGAGTCGAAAAGTGTGGGAAAGAGGATGTCAGCCTAAGGGACAAAAAAAAGGGCCGAGCTTGAAGGCACTCCTTCTTGGGGGGATGGTTCGGCGTGAAATTGTGGGGAAGTGAAAAACAATGTCCGCCGGGGGTGAACCGGGGAAGGGCGGGGGGTGCATTCGGGGGGGGTGATGATGGAGGGAGGGCTCTGGGGGCGGGTTGTGAAAGTTTTTAAGGGGGGGGGGGTGGGGAAGGGGCAAAAGTGGGAGGTTTGGAACATGGGTATGAGAGCTGGGTTCTTGAAGGAAGGCAGGTTATTGGGGGGTTGGGATCTGAAATTTAAGAGAACTGGGTGGCAAGGGGGTGTCAAGGGGAGGAAAATTGTTCAGGTTTGAACGAAAGCTCTTCGAACAAAGCTGGGGAGGTCTACCGAAGGGGGAGCAAGGCAGGAGAGGAGATGGTGTGTTGAGGGTTGCGGCAAAAGAAATTGTTCAAAAAGAAGGGCTGACGGCGGAGCAGCAAGTTAATCTCAACCATAGGAAGGGGGGGGTGACCCAGGCCCCTCGCCCGGAGGAAACTGTTCTCACGGGTTGTGGCAGGAGACCAGCACTGCAGAAAAAGCGTTGCTGGAAAAGTTTTCGGTACTTTTGCCCCATAGGGTGCCCTAAACGGTGCAGAAGATGCAAACAATTAAAAAGGATCAAAAGATTTGGGGGTCCTCTCCGGTGACTCCAGGAGAGCCGAAGTGAAAGAGTGAAAGGGGTGGACGGTGGTGGAGTTGGGGCAAAAGTGTTTACTATGGGTGTGTTAATTACTTTTGGGGTTGGGTCACGGGGTAAAGGGGTTTTAGGTAACTAGAGGGAAACGTCCTCGGCTCCAACAAAAGACTAAGAAGGGTAGCCTAAAAAGATGAAGTACGTCCGGGAGAGCCGACTGAGCAATAGAAAACAGGAAAAAGGGACATACGCCTCAGGACAAAAACAGACCAGCCCAACCATCTTCCAAAGAGACCGCTGAGACTACCCAAGAAATGGTGAAAGGGGTTACCTAAGAGTAAGAAAACGTCTGGTGAAGGCAAAACAATATCCCTTTTTGAATAGGGAAATCTGAAAGGTTAAACATTTAAACATAACAGGAGCAGGATACACTATGGGCCGAAGTCCAGGGAAGAAGGAAAGTCGATCGAACAAACAAGTTAAACAATAGATAGAGAAGGGGAAGGGGGATTATAAAGAAAGGGGTACAGAGCCCTAAACGGAATCCCTGTGTATGGGGCCAAAAACGGTTCAACGGGAAGGGCTAGAGGGATAACCCGGACATTGTTGAAAAAACCAAAGACGTCTACTCATGGGGGTAAACCCTGTGGGGCCGCCAAAGCCGGCGGGCAGTGACGCCGTTGGAGTGGGGGGGGGTGGACGGAGGCATTACATTCCTGGCAGGAAGGTAAGGGCCTCAAGAGGTCTGCTGCTAAGGCGGGAAGTAAAGGGCAGGAGGCTACTGAGGCGTCTGGGTTTGTTTGGAAGGAGAAGGGCTGATTAACGGTCCACTACAAACAAAGCTGGCAAACATGTAACACCAACCGTCATGACAAAACCGGAAAACACCGGGAATCAACCGGCACCACCAGTCAAAAAGGTCAGGAAAGATAACGGCTGATCCGGCTGTAAAGGGCGCGCCCCACCTCTGAAAAAGGGAGCGGAAGGCGCGATCCGTTTGCTGCAAACCCGAGGGAGGGGCCCAGCGACAAAAGGGGGAACTCACTAGCAGTAAAATGGACAGCCGAAAAAAAGGTCGCCATTCGTTCATCTACGGGGATAGGCCGGCAATCACGGAAGGCCGAGGAGAGGCAAGGTCCGCAAGGGAAGCAGGAAAACCGGGAAAGGCAGGAAAGCAGCAACAAAAAAAGGAAAGCGCAAGCGTCAATGACGGATCGCCCTAAAAAACAGGAAGGGGGGCCCCCCCAAACCCTGTCAACCACGGCAAAAAGGGACCTTCAAAGCACTTCAACTAAAGAAAGAATCAGAGAAGCCACTCCCAAAACAATAAAAAGAATTTAACTGGGAACATCTCTAATAACCCCCAAAGAGAAGAGACAAGAGGAAAAGCCCAAAAAGGGAAAACAATAAACCACAACGCGCTACCGCCCAGAAAATCAAACAAAAGGAAAACCCCGAAACATATGACTGTCACCTTAGTACAAAGTTCCAATCAGAAAAGAAACTTGGCAGCCTAAAAAGAAAAAGTCCTTCACAAAATCCGCCAGTTTTTCTAAAGTAGGCTGCATCGGAACCCTAGTGGGAGAAAGCCACAATAGAAAAGGGCCTGGGGGGGTCCTCAGAAACAAATGCCCACGGGAACCCAGAAAGACGCTCATTTGATCCAAAAAACTGGGAAAATCCGGAACCCGGGAAGACCTCCTTATTCAAATCCAAGTTTAGGTAGACCGGTGAAAACGGAACCCTCCAAATTAGGAAAAGCTGGGTATGGAGGGTCAATAAAGTCAAAGGGAGACCGAATGGTTGTTGCAACACAAATTGGAGGCGTCGGAAGAAACAATCCCCATTCCGGAATAAACAGTCCACAGCGGAATGTGGGCAAAACCGAAGAGCGGCGTGCTCTTGGGTCTCTACAAAAAAAAAAATAAAAGAGTCTTCGGAGCAAGCCAATGGAGATACAACAGAAAGACTTCAACAAAAAAAGGGGAACAGCTCGAGGAAGGGCACGAAACTTAAAAGAACTGGGGGTACCACCCGAGAACTTATTCCTTGAACAACGAACTCAATGAAGGCGGAGTCAAGAGACAACGTCGTGTGGCGGAAGGCAAGAAAGATGCTTCGGATTCGCGCCGGAATTTGGGGCTAACCTTAGCGACCTCCGGATAGGAAGATGGCGGTTTGCGCCCGTATGAAAAAGGAAGAGTGTAGTGGAAGCAAATTGAAATCTTGTGAACCAGCAGCCTGCCAGGTGCCAACCACTTGGAAGGATTAGAAACTGTGGAACCAATGTGGCTGGGTAGCGGCTGGAAAAAAGGAGACAAGAACCCCTTGGCAAGGGTCATCCGGGGGCAAAATGGAAAAAAAAAGGCGGGGTTGGGAAAGCTGGTAGGAATGGGGAACCCCCCGGTAAAGCACGCAAAAAAGTCCCCGTGCAAGGACCCACTCCTGAAATGATTCAGAAACAAGCCGGGCGAGTAACTGAAGGGGGTGTCGGTAAGATTGGAACAATCAAGGGGGGTCATCAGAGAGGTTCATCCTCAGGGTGCGAATCTTAGGTTTGGCGCATCCCTTAAAGGGACTTGGGGAAAAAAACGAACTAGGAGGCACTGATACCGAGATTTGGGTAAAAAACCTAACCAGGGGGTGAACGGGGTCAGTTTGGGTGAACGGCCGGGGACTGGGTTTTTAAAAAACCTAGGTGGGGCCGAGTGGACACCTACATAGTCCGAACAATTTCGTTGGTCAAAAAGTTGTAAACGAAGGGGAGAAAATGGAAAAAGAAAATGATATCCAAGTCCCCTAAAGGGACCTTTAGAGGAAGGAAAGAGCACCGGTGTTGGCGGCGACCTTATTGCAGGCATCTGGACGAAACAGCCTTCAAAGGGGAGAGCGGGCACTGCTGCGAAAAAGCCATCCTCCAAAAGACAACAAGGAGCCATAAGTCCGAGCCTGGACGAGCGTGGCAATATCGACAAGGCATAAACGGCGTTGAAATGCCCGCGTGCGAAAAAATCGTAAAAGATGGAGAAAAAGAGTAATGGCAGCGCCTCTTAATGTGGGGTGACAGAGACCAGTTAATCATAATGAAAAGAAGCGGAACTAGCAAGGGCAGGCAGACACGGCAACAGAGCACCAGAGCCAGGGAAAATCTTCAAGTCCAGGTACGCGTCCCTATCCTGAGGTGCCAGAAAGAGTAGGAGTAAGAAAAAGGAAAATCTGAGGTGAGACACGTGAAGTAGGACAAGCAACAAGGGGAATAGAAAATGTCCCGTGGCGGCGCAGTGTAGAAAGTTTCCCTTTCTAAGCCGAAGGGACCACAAAGGAGTCTGCGTGGAAGGGGGGGTGGAAAAAAAAAGGGTAAAAAAAGGGCACGGATCTCAAGCGAAATCGATTCCCAAAAACCCAATCTCAAAAGCAGCTCAGCACAGGTTGAAAAAAAAAAGTGGGGGTAGTGGAAGAGGGAGGCTGAAACGGGCGCGTGTCCAGGAGGGGGTGACGAACTCGATCCCACTTCAAGAGTTAAAAAAAAAAAAAAAAAAAATCATCTATGGGAGCGAACAAAAAGAGGCGGGGAGATCGGGGTTTCCAGCGATCGTCTCTCAACATGGGGAGGGGGCTCGCGGAAGCGGGCTTGACAACGCAGACGTGTTATCAGGAGATCCATCTGGAAGGGAACCGGAAGGCTGCAAAAAGGGGGGAGGGTAAGCATCTTTTTGGAGGAAAAGAGCGATCTTGCAACCATCCACAACCGTTTCCAAAGATCTCAGACACAAACGGAGGGAGAGAAGAGAGATTTTGTACCTCCGTTTAGTGAAAGGGTTCAAAGGAGAGGGGGGAAGATGGGCATACCACAAAACGACCATAGCTTAAGTGCAAAACACCCCAAAATTGAGTTGAAGAAAAAGAAACCGGACGAGGGGGACATTCCAGAATCCGAGAGCCTCTACCCTATACAAACTATAGTAAGGTACCGATCTAAAGCGGCTTTTTTGGGGCGAAAGTCCCATTGAGAAAGTACGCATATATTCTGGGCAGCTGTGGGAGAAAAAAACTTCTGCTGAACAAAAGTTGTTACGCTAAAAACCAAATTTGTTGAAAACACGGGGGCCAGTGGGCGAATAGAGGGGGGAAATTGGGCGGCAAAAGTTCAAGTTTGCCAGAGGGAGATACCCTTCACTTTGAAACTGGGGGGGGCACAACGGAACAGAAAAAAGGCCACTTTGAAGCGGCTGATCGGAGGAAGCAAGAAGAGCCACTGGGGTCCATTGCTGAAGACGTTTCCCCTCGGCGCGAGGGGGGGGCCTCGAGTTCCTGGATAACCCTCTAGTGCGCGGCAGGAAGAGCGGAATGACTCAAGAAAGGGAAAGGGGCGTCGGGGGATAAAATTTAGGCCGATGAAGGAAAGGAATTTGAGGGTAGGGGCGGGGGTTGGGGATTGAAGGCGAGGTAAGCAAAGGCATGAATGGCGGAGGGAATCGATGAGGGGTAAATCCGGGGAAGGGGTTGCCAACAGTACAAAAACCAAGCCGCATTGACCGGAAGCATAGTGACCAAAGCGAGGAAGTCTCAAAGAATAGGACCTGGGTGACGGCGCGGTCGCGGGGGGGTGAGGTTTGAGGGTCAAAAAGCCAAAACCAGGGGAGGGGGAGGCGTCCCAGAACGGCAATACTTTGACAAAGGGGGAGCTTTCCTATCCCATAACAATCAAAAAATCTGAAATTTTATGGAGAATACCAGGGGGGGATGCTAGGTATTTAACGCCGGGTGTGAAAAGGGTGAAAAATAGAACACCAGAAAGAACCCAGGCAGTTCCCTACAACCAAAGAGGAAAGGGGAAACAGGAGAGGCTTGGCCCCCTTCGACGGGTAAGGGTCCCCGCCTAAAAACTTCTTTTCGGCGAACTGAGGGGATAAAACCAACAAACGCAAAGGAGAAGACTAGGACAAAAAAGTGACTCTGATACTACCCCCCAAGGGACGGATAGACCGGTGAAGGTGGGCGGGGAGAGAACGGAAATTTGCGAAGAAAGGTGTAGTGCTGGAATGCCTAACAAAGCCGGAAAAAAAAGGGGAAAAATAAGAATAGAAGGGAGATTCGCGCAAGAAGAGGGGGAAAAAAATTCGAATCAAGCAATAACACGACTTGGGGTGGGCACACTTCCGGCGTTGAAAGTGGACTTGAAAATAACAAAGGAATTTCGTGCAGAAAGGGAAGACATAAGCACCATGGTTGCATCATAAGTCGTGTCGAGAAGAGAAAAAAAATCTAAATTCTCTAAATAAGGTGGGGATTTACGTGCTGGAAAACAAGAAAGCTGAGGGAAACGACGGTGAGCAATTCCTTGGAGCTCAGAAAAGAAAAAAACGTGCTTTTAAAATTCTGAGAAGAAGGGCTTTGAGGACTCTTCCTGGTAACGGTGCGGGAGGGGAAAATTAATGGGAGGATACGGAATTGGGCCACAATTGGAGGGGGGTCTCTAAGAAGGACGGAAACAACTATCGCGCACTCCTACTTGTGAACAACATTCATCGGGGTAAATGGGACGTGAAGGGGATGTGTCAAGAGAAAAAAAAAAGTGGGATATCTAAAAACAAGGAATTTCTTGAATGGGAGGAAGGGCCAATCCACAGACGAGTCGGAAAGGTGACTTGCCAACACGGCATCCACATTTGCCTCAGCCATCACGGGCGGGGGGAGTCAACCTGGGAACGGAAAGTGCAGAGGGATCAAAACTGCACGGATTGATTAAAGAGTGAAAAGGGGGGTGCGACAACAGCAGAGGCGATTGGGATGAACAGGGTGGCTAGTATGGGCGCAGCCTACAGGGGCAGAACAACTTGAGACGGTATCCGGCATTATGTTCCGGGCTGAAGTATGGGCGTCGGAGGTTAAAGTACCTCCCGGGTGAAAGGGAAGGGGCTCAGGGGGGGCGTGCGGGGGGGTGGCTTTTGGGGAGGGCAGTCAAGTTATTCCACTGGGGGATGGTGTTTGTGGGGGTCCCTGCAGGCGGGGGGGAGTGGACGTGTGGGGGATGAGGCGCTGTCGGGACAGTAGGTGGTGGTTGGGATGGAGAGAGTCTGAGGTTACTTGTGTGGGCCCTGGAAATTGGGGGAGGGTTGAACACTCGCTAACGCTGGGAAATCCGACGGCGGTAAGAAATTATCCTAAAACGAGGCGTAGGTTTTCTGCCCCAGGGGGAAATTGAGCCTGCAGGCCGGCGAGACGGGCAGCGGACCGAAGCACGAGAAATGGGGGGGGGGCGAGCGCCGTAGGAAAACAGCCGGGAGCCCAGTGGTTTCAGGCCCGCAAGGAGGGTTGGCAATTGTTTTTCGTGGCTGGGCCAGGAATAGAGAGTGGCCGCAAGAGGAAACGAGGGAAAGATCCAGTCCACAGGAGTTCCGCGAAATTACAGAACCGTAGGACGGGGGCAAGGCTGAAAAGGGGGTTACCGGTGAGGGTGACAAAACGGTGTTGTGGAAAGAGGTTGTTTGATTGCGGGGGGGGGTTCACAGGTGACACGGTGTGGGGGGGGGCACCACGCAACGCCACTAGCCGAACAAACCCAGACTAACAGGTAAAGAGACATAAGTAATTCCCGCCCGTAGAAGCTACTTTGGGGGCCTTCACCTTCTAACAGGACATAAAGCCACCAAAAAATAACACCGAGAACAAGTCCATGCGGGCAACGAAAAAAAAGGGGGACGGGTACCCATTAGTGGCCGTCTGTACTGGAAACACATCCTTGGGTAAAAAAAGATAGGCCACAAAAAACGAAGGCAAACCGGGAAAATAAACCGGGAAAAGGCAATCGAAACTGTGCACAAAAGGAAAAGGAAACCGGGACTCTCGCAACAACAAAACGAAAAAATATACGAAAAGGGGTTACCGTCAAGGCATCCAACTGAACATCGCCCAAGGGGCAACGAACAGGTTATGTTCAACAAGGGGGCCCCTTAGCTTCTATCTCTGGGACTCCGGCGATGGGCTACGGAACCGAAAAAGGGCTACTACTGAACGACATGTCGCGCACCGGGCACGGAAAGGGACCAATAGGGGGGGGGCGGAGGCGCTCGTCAAATGGACAAGGGGGGGGGGGGGGGGGGAATCACGTTCGGCTTATACGTCTAAAATTGATTGGGGGGTGCTAAGGGGCGGCGTCGTTTGTGGGAGGCGGGGGGGGAGGGTAACGGGTCAGGAACAAATACAAACCGCTGTCAACCAAAGTTCCCAGGAAACACCGGGTGAACAACACCGTGAACGCAAACCATAAAACCAAGTCAACAATGGAAGCTATAAAAGGAGGGCGGCAACTTCTCTAACCAGAAAAGGGGACACGGGGAGCGCGAAGCGCACTTTTTAACTCGATCATGAACCAGCATAACATGGGCCCAAAACGAGCGCAGAACAGCTGGCCTCCAAACACGGGAGACATGGCAAGGGAAAAAGAAAGCGATGCCGGAAAGTAAAAAAAGGTCAAAAGGCGCGTAGCAGGCACGCTCAGCCGGCCAAAGAACCAGTAAACCCATTCATTAAAAGCAAAACAGCAAGGCAGAGGCGCAAGGAGAAAAGGAAAGACTCTAAGTAGATCGTGGGGGTTCAACAAAAAAGCAAGCAGGCCAACAGCAACTCAGAATTCGAACAGCACCAAAAACCCATCTAATAAGAACAGCGCGCAGAAAACCAAAAGAAAGAGAAAAAAACGAAAATCGCCAAGCAAACAAACAGAACAATACCCACCCGACTGCGGGATCCACAAGCGAGACGCGCCCACAAAATCCCAGTCCCCCCAATAACCGAGACGATTGTAACCAAAGGACACGAGGAAAAAAACGAGTCCTCAAATAATGGAAAAGAGGGGAAAAAAAACCAAAAGACCGGAGCATAAAAACATACGTCTTGGATGCAAAAACCAAGAGTCTTAACGTCAATCACACCGATAGAGACCACAATCGCCAGAGAAGGGGGGGGGAAAACGACGAAAACATCACGGAGGGGGGATAACAGCAACGCGTCATTTAGCAACAAGAACACCAATTCATCGGCAAACGGAAAGCCTTGAGAACTGGCAGGCGTGAAATGCAAGGGGGGGCGCAAGGGTGGAAAAGGCCCCTTTTCCAAAAGCCACCTTCACTGCGACGCCTGGTGTATGGAATCACACCGGAAATCCGAAAGAGTTTTGGGGTAAAAAAGATGAGGGGAAACCTGCCGGGGTAGTACAGGGCCCCATACCCATTCAGGAGACACACCACCAGCGAAGGTGGGCAAACAACTCGATCCGGAAAAGAAAATGTTTAACAAGGGGGATCTGAGGAGCCAATCAATTGGGATGTGCCAAAGAAAAACCCAAGACTTGGGGAATACATAATTGACAGCCAAGTGAAGTGCACGCAAGGAGGCTCGGAATCAGGGGACAGCCCATCCCTTGCTTCAAGGGAGGAGCTCAGGGAAGTGCTCCCGTCGGCCCAATTGGCACCGCACAAAGAACGCCTTCGGAGCGCCGCAAAGGGGGAAAACAGGATTTTGGCGCAATTAGGGGGAAAAGCCCTTCCACTACCGCGATGGCTTGGGGACAGTAAGTGCGAAAAAGAATCGGCGGGAGGGAAAAGCAAATACTATGGAAACACCGTCAGTGGGGGGACCACCCACGTCGTGAGGACTAAACAAATCTTGGGAAGCACCATGTGGACCTGGGGTGCGCGGAGCTGAAAAAGAAACAAGGCAACTTTCATAATCAAGGGGGAGTCAGGGAAAAGATTCGGGTGAAACGTGGGAAAAACTCGCCACCCAGGGAGCACCAAAAGTCCCGGGCACAAAAAAAAAAGACCCTGAAAAGGACACGCCGGGATATCCCTCCGGGGTGGGTCGTATTTACCGCGGGTGGGTCCGGGAATAGAGGTCAGCTAAGGTCAAAATCTTGGGGGTTGGCCCGGAAAGCACCTTCAACGTGAAGCCAAAAAATCTAGCGGCGGCAGGAAAAGGGGGCAAACGCGCCTGTCCCAATTTGCCTTGGTTGTAAACTGAATCTTATGGCTTGATAAAAAAAAACGAGGAACATCTTCCCAGCACGTAAACATTTCTTTTTGTCAAAACAAACGATGGGTTTGGGTGTTGGTTCCCCCACCCAGGCGGATAAAATAAGCAGGGGGCAGGTTATCTGACATTAAAAAGGAAAGGTGAACGTGTGAGAGGAAAAGAAAAGCATGGACGACGAGGGAAAAGGAAGGATGGAAGCAGCCTGGAACCCTGGGGCGCGAGTCCAAAAGGAAGGACGAAGAAGCGACACCACAGGTACGATTACCGAGCCTTCAAATCGGGGGCAAAAACGAAGAGATACGGCAGGCCCGCTGGGGGTGTCTGCAGAGGAAGGAAACGAAACACCTGCATAATGGCGGAGGCCAGAAAAGCGATGAAAAAAGAGGGGCTGGAGTGTGGGACCAGATTCCGCATACGGAATCCCGAAACCTAGAATGGCCGGCAGCGGGTCGGGGGGAACAAAACAACGGACCGCCAATGAAAACGGAAAAGGAGGGTCTGGGGAAACGCGAAATCTCAGTCAAGGGACGCGAACTATCAGCCGAAAGGGAAAAGAGGGAGGAAGCCCATACCGCCGTTGGGGGGGTAATGTCACACTGGCCCCGTTCGCAAAAGTTGCAATGTCACGGCTACAGAAAAAGCAGAATGCCAGAAGGCCGGGGTGACCAAAGTCCCAAGCAGGTATCTAAAGAAAAACTACTCTATAACTAGGGACCCAAGACGGCAGAAAGTTGAAGCATCTTTCAGAAATGAACTAGGGAAAAAAACAAAGTCATTGCCGATTAATTTCCTTGGGCCCGGGTAGTCTCAAGCATGTATGCGGAACACGCTAAAGATCTACGTGCAGGCTACCTGGGTCCTAGACAGTCTGTTTCATCGGTGGAAAGTCGCTCTTTCGCGCCCGTGGAGGTCTAGCCTGGCGCGAGTAACTGGCTCCTACGCCGTGTTACATGCTGGCCTTTCAGCAACCGTACCATCTGGCCGGTCCCGTAAATAAATAAAGCTAATTCTTTCCTCTGGGGGGCTTCAATATGTCGCTCTGGTGGGGCAAACCACAGGCTCTCACAGCGGCCAA
>Ga0179593_1716512_pt1 | contig 16324 bp, 28 predicted proteins | sample CZODoug2_1_08_16_FD_185931 | JGI IMG/M metagenome (GOLD analysis project Ga0179593, IMG submission 185931) | Vadose zone soil fungal communities from Angelo Coast Range Reserve, California, USA - CZODoug2_1_08_16fungal (PacBio error correction) | ecosystem: Environmental > Terrestrial > Soil >...
GAGGAAGCAAACTCCTCATCATCTCCTTCTCTTTTGTCGGCGCCTCAGGCCTCAGGAGAAAAGAAGAAAGAGTTCAAAGGGGGGGAGAGTTTGGAAGGAGCAATCTCCCTCCGCAGCAGCAAGGAGAAAGACAAAGAAGAAGGGAGCGCACGCGGGAGAAAAAAAGGGTCATCGTCCCCTGCTACTTCCTGCCGGGAAAAGGGGACCCGCGATCGAAAAGAAGAAAAACTCACCAAGCGCTTAGTCTCCCTTCACTTCTTCATCCATCCCGTCAGAAAGCAGGCCCCGACCCCAGGGGGGGGGAAGAAAATCGCGGAAGCCCGAACTTCCTTACTACCCCTCTCCTCGATATGGAAAAGAAAGAGAGAAGGAATGGAGGGGGACGATCGGGGGTAAAAAAAAGGGAAAAGTCACTCAATTCCCTCCTGCGCGCACCGACGAGAAGAAAGGGCTCGAAGGAGGAGGAAAGATGTATGGTGATCAATCGCGCATGGCGGCGGGGGGGGAAAGAGAGAAGAGGAGAGGACCGAAAAAGGGGGAAAAAAAAAAATCCTGCGTATTTTCCCATCTTCCGCGAACTGGCGGGAGGGAAAAAAAAGAAGAAAGATAGGAAGAAACCAAAAAAAGAAAAAAAGGCCGCGTACTCGTATCTCTAGCTACGTGGTCAACCCCATGGCGGAAGGGGAAGAAAAACAAACCAGATAAAAAGGGGGGGGGGGGATCACGAAGAACTTGCTGATCGCCGGGGGAAAAGAAACGGGTCAGCGGCTAGGAGGAAAGAAAAAAAAGACCCGTGAGATCTACTCCTCAAACCCCTTTCCGAGAATCAGTCCAATAAAAGGGGAAAAAAGGCGGAAAGGACATTTGAAAAGGTCGGTGATGGCTTAATAATGACTCCGTAAGAGAAAATAGGAAGCAAAGATTCAAAGAACAGCGTAGAAAAGGGGGAAGGGAAGCTGCCACTATATCTTCCTCTGCAACCGTGTCTTCAGCCGGGCAGTTGACTATCCAGGGAAAGAAAAAGAAGGGGGAAGAAGAAGAACAAAAAAAGGAAGAAAAGGGGACTGCCCGTTTGCGAATATATATCTTAGACCCGCTGCTTCCTCGGGTTCAAAAAAAAAAGATAAAAGACGATGGACATCCCGAAAAAAAAGGGAAAAGCGCCGCTATCGGATCTTGCCCGTGAAAGTCTTGTGCTGCTAAGGCGCGGTTTACGAAGGCGACGTGGAAAATAAAAAAAAAAAAGGAGGGAGGAGGAGATAGCGAGGAAGGAGAAAAAAAGGAGGGCACACAATACTTTTTCCCTTGCAATAATCCTCTCGCGGCGCGCGTAAAGAAAAACAACGTTGATGGGGGGACGACATCAATCACTTTTGCCCCGGCGAACCCGAGAGCAGCGGTAAAGGAGAGGGGGAAAAAAGGAGGAGGTGCAGAAAAGAAAAAGAAAAAAAGGAATAATCCTCTCGCACACTAAACAAAACGCCTATGGGCCATGGATAGTACAAAAAAGGAAAAAAAAAAAAAAAAAAGGGGGGGAAGAAGGCCCGAAAAAAAGAGGAAAAAAAAGGAGGATCAGGAATATTTTGCGGCCTTCTCTCTGGCTCGCCGCAGTGGAGAAAGGAAAAAGAAAACAAGGGAAAAGGCACGCGTGGCGCTCTTTGCTCAACAACTGACGTGAGAAGGGGGGGAAAAAAAAAGAATGACTCACTAAAAGGATAACGGCCTCTATCTCTTACCCTCTACATATCTAGAAAAAAAGGAGGGAAAAGTATCGTGATCCCAGTTGCGTTACTCGCTGTGGCGCTCCTTGCTGTTGAAAAAAAAAAAGGAGAGGAGCGAAGGACTCGGGAAAAAAAAAAAAAAATGGGTTGATGCAATTACCCCCTGCCTATGGCATTCTCTGGTGCGGCAGCGGAGGGGATAAGACGGAAGAAAAGGGGAACCTACGGAGGAAAAAAAGAGTGTGCGGTCAGATAATCTAGCTGATTATCGCTTCCCGCGAAACCCCGAAAGGGGGAAACCATTACAGGGCAGGGGGGAAAGAACACCTTTCCTGCCGAAACGAGAAAGAGAAGGGAGGGGAAAGTAAATGTTGCCAAAAAAAAAAGAAGGCTTAAATCCCGTTTATTTCTTTCGTCCATATCAAGGACGGAAGAAGAAGGGCAAAAAAAAAAAAATGATCCCGAATTTTACGTTCGACTCCGCGCTTGTTGAGGGGCGGCGGGAAAAAAGAAAGAAGGAAGGAGAGAAGGGGATTTTTTCGCTGCGGCGCGAAATGAGGAGGAAAAAAAGAGTGAGACGGGAGAAAGAGGGGAAGGACTGCGGCGGCGATTTGCTCCTGTCCCAAGAAAAAAACAAAACGGAAAGGAGGGGACCTGGGGGAAAAGGGGCCCGTCCAACTCTCCGTCGATGATGAGGTAGTTGAGGGAAAGAAAGTGACGGCGTAGGAATTCAGAATTGAGCTTACTTTGGGCACAGATAGGGAGGAAAAAAAAGAAAGAAAGAAAAAGAAATAGCGGAAAAAGATGGTTTTTTTCCGGGTGGGAACGAGCGAAAAAAAAAAACAACAACAAGGACGCTGTTAAAGGGAGAGGGAGTGGTGCCTCTGTTTCAGCCCTTCCTGGGGCAAAATCGCATTGAAAAATAAAAAGAGGGGATCAGAGCAAATTACTCCCATCTTAATCTCTTTACATCCGCTTGTCGAATAAAAGGGAAAAGTAACAGAATAAAAAGGAGGGCTTTCTCTTTCTTCCCTTCGTCCAAATGAAGAAAAGGGCAATAACCGATTGCGTGAGAGGAAAAATCCAGTTGTATTCCACTAGCCTTGTTGAGGCAGGGTTTTCCGTAAGAAGAAAAAGAAGAAGGGGCAACACTACCCGCGACGCGCATTCCTTGTGAGAAGAAAAAAAAGGGCCCAAGGAAAAGGTGTTCCAAGCCTGTCCATGTTGGTCATGGGGAAGAGGGGGGGAAAAAGGGGGAAGGGAGGGATGAGAAATCCACCACCAATGTTGCTGGTGAGGGGGGGGAGATTTGAAAAAAGAGGAGAATGGCGCCCATTCGCTTGTATGGAAAAAAGGGGAAAAAAATATAGAGCTGTCTTTTTGTCAAGAAGGAGGAAGAAAACCTTCAGGGGGGAAGAAGATATAAGTCGTTCCTCATAAAACGTAAAGGGATGGGAAAGGAAAAGAAACAGAATTGAGAGTATTCCGAAAGAATCTCTCAACGTCTCTCTTTTGACGACTGGGGGAGAAGGGAAGCATGAAGGAAGGGGGAGAGGATTCAATCCTCCTTTTTTATCTTGAGTTTTCCCTCGGGGAAAAGAAGAAAAAAGGGGGGGGAAAGAAAAGAGGGGGAGAGGGCACGGTGCTGGCCAGATTAAAAAAAGACAGGGAAAAGCCGCGGGGCGAGTAATCTCTACTTTCCAAAAAGAAAGAAGAAAAAACAACAAAGAGGGAGAGCTGGAGAGCGCTGTCTTAATTGCTAGCTTACTCGAAGAAAGAAAATGAAAGATTGGTTTTCATTATCTGGAAAAAGTAACGAGAATCCAGAAAAGAGGGAGCCTTCCTCCATTCCTCTCCTTACCCCTCTTGCCACTCCAGCTAAAAGACGACAAACGAGAAACGATCGAGCACGCGGGGCGAAGTCTTCCACCTCGCGCTTGAGAAAGGGGGTAAAGAAAGCGGTCGGGGAAAGAGGGGAGCTGACTTACCAGCCTTTGTACGTTTTCATGCTGGCCGCTTTATCGGGGTTTGGAAGGGGAGAAAAAAGGAGCAAAAAAAAAAGCGGGATGCCATTCCGTCCGTCTCTCCATCATTCCTTGCGGTGAATACCAACGAGAGGGAGAAAAAAGAAAAAGGTCGCCGCGAAAAAGAAGACAAAAGGGGGACCAGGAATGCTCAATTTTTCAAAGCCAGCGGGTCCGAAAAAGGGAAAGAAAGAAAAAAGAAGGAAGAAAGAGGGGGGGGGGAAGAAAAAAGCAGGTGGCTTATCTCTTCTCCCGCCTGCGACGTCGCGGGGGGGGGGGGAAAAGGGGGGGCGAGAAAAACAGCGTGGAATACAAGGTCTTCTCGCTCTCGTCCTCGGAAGAAAAACTGAAAAAGCAGTGCCGGAAAGAAGACAGAAGAGAGAAGGGGGTGGGGGGGGCGGGGTGACTTTTTCCCGGCACGGGATGGTAGTAATGCTCACAAGGTGCACCAACGCTTCATGATTTGATTCCTTTCTCATCGAGGGGAAAGGAGGAGAAAAGGGATGGAGAGAAAAGGGGATCAAACAGCGTCCCATCCCTTTGGGGAGGGGAGCGGGGGGGACGGGAGAAGTACATGGAAGAGTGAAGAAGGAACGGGTGGGGGAAAGGCAGCAAAAGGTACAAAGAGAGAGGAATGGGGAGGAGTTAGGGAAAAGCGACAAAGGGGCGGAGGCGGTTGAAAGTATTGGAGAGAAAGGTGGGTGGAGGGTGAGAAAGGAGAGAGGAGGATCGGACGTGAGGGTGGGGAGAGACAAGAGAGGACGGATAGTAGGGAAAGAGGGAAAAGGGAGACGGGAGGCGTAGTGAGAGGAAAGAGGGAAGTGGGGCAACGATAGGAAGAATGCGTGAAATGAAAGGGGGGGAGGTGGCGAAGAGGAGAAGAGGGCGGTGAGAATAGAGGAGGGGAGACGAAAGGAGGAATGTGAGGGACTGGGGGAGGAAGGGTGGGGGGAGGGTAGGGGAATCGTTTTTACTTCCCCTCGTTTTTTCGGATCAAATGTCGTGAAATAAAAGGGGGAAATTGGGGAAAGAAAAAAAAAGGAAACGCGTGACGTTATCAAATTTTTGCAGGAACGGTTCGCGCCGTTCATGAAGAAAACGATGGGCCCCCAAAAAAAAAAAAAAAAAAAGGGATCTTTCCCTCAACGCGTCTTTCAGAAAAGGGGAAAGGTTGAAAAAGAAGAAGAAGGAAAAGGAAGAAAAGGATTGTGGCGCGCCTACACCGACGAGCTTCGGCAGTGATAAGAAGGAAAAAAAAAACTAGGAAAAAAGAAAAAAAAGGGGGGAGGATGCGGTCATTCCAACCCTTCTCCCACTAATCTACACTCTACTATTGTAGCGTGGGAGGAAGAGGAGGACTTGAAAAAAAGAAGAAAAAAGGAAATCTCAACAACAACCACTTATTATTATAAAATATATATATATTTCTGCTTCCTCCATGCGGAAAAAGGAGGAAAGATCAAAAAGGAAAAAAAAGAGGGGGAGTGTCCCGATTATGTTGGTTCCCTTGTTGGAAATGACCGCATCCGCAAAAGAGAAAGGAGGCGAAAAAGAAAAAAAAAAAAAGGAGAAAGGGGGCGAGCGGCGTAGCACTTGCCGTCCTCGTCTGTTGTAGCGCGGGGAGAAAAAAAAGGGGGTGAAAGGGAAAAAAGAAGAAAAAAAAAAAGGAGCAAAGTGTTCTTTGCAAGTTCGACAACAGAAAAAAGAAGGATAGGCCCATGAACTAAATGCGAAAAAGCCCGTGAAGGGAGGGGAAGAAGGTAGGAAGGAAGAAGAAGAAAGGACTAATGCGGCGTCTTCTTCGGAGAACCAGAGCCCGGGTGTATTTCAGGAAAAAAAAAGGAGAAAACTTGAAAAAAAGGGGGGGGAGGGGCTGATGGCTCCTATTTTCCTGAATCACTCAATAGGGAAAAAAAAAAAAAAGTTGAAGGGGAAAGGAAGGGGAAACGGAGCGGCCAGGCGCGCCCTTTATGTTTTGAATCGCGCACCAAAAAGGAAGGGAAAAAGGGGGGGGGAGGTAAGGGGGAGGCAAAGAAAGGCGGAATCTTCTACTTTCACACTACAAACAGGACAGGGGGGGATGGAGGGGAAAAAAAAAAATTGAAGGAAAGAAAGAGGTGGCACGGGAAGGAAAAGAAAAAAAAGGTCCGCGATTCTCTCTCCTTTCCAGAAAAAGAAAAAAAGGAAGTTGAAAGTCGCTCACAAGTCAGCGGCGTTCTTCGCAAATCTTGCTGCTGTAATCATTTGAGGGAAAAAAACACGAAAAAAAGGGAAAGTCTTCGCTATCTTAAATTCCGTCGACTTTTTCGGAGAGAGGAAAGGAAAAGCGCGGGAAGGAAAAAAGGGGGCGAGCGGGTCCACTTATTCAAGCCGCACGAGGGGGGGGAAAAGACAGGTTCCTTCCCGACCAGGTCCTGAGGGGAGGAAAAAAAATGAGAAAGGGGGAAAGGAAAGGCAGGGCGCGAAGAAGCAATTTTCCTAATTCATAAGCATTTCATAGAAGAAGTCAAAGGGAAAAAAAAGACAATTTTGCGGAGGCGAGCTCAGGTGTGCGGTGCGCAATAAAGAGGGGAAAAAAAATGGGGGAAACAAAGAATAGATCGACACAAATCTTCTTTTAATCTTCTTTGGAGGAGGGGGGGGGGGAAAAAGCGCTAACAATATCGTGGGCACCGCGTCCCAGAAGGGAAACCAGGGAAAAAGAGCGGGGGCGCAACGTGTTTTGCCGGCGCTGGAAAAGGGGAAAAAAAAAAGGAGGAGAGGAAAAGAGAGAGATGGTAGTCGGCCACTTGATGAAAAGGGAAAGAAAACAGGGGGAAAAAAGACAGCGCTTTCCTCTTAACCGGTGAAAGGGGGAAAAGGTGTACGATCGCTGTTCCACATATTCTTAGCTAGATGGAAGGGGGGGAAAAAGAGAAAAAGAAGATTCCAAATAAGATTTGTCGATCGATGAGGGGGGGGGGGAAGAGAAAAGAAAAAAAAAGGAGAAAGTTGAATTGCGCCTCACACCTTATCTCAAAAGCTACAGAGGGGGGGGGAAGGTTAGAGGAGGAAAGTTAGGAACTGCTTCTTACTTCTTTAAAGGAGGGAAAATCAAGGAAAAAAAGGGGGGGGAGGTCATGGCCAACTCCCCTCTCAGGGACGGAGCATAAAGGGGGGGAGAGGGGCCTGCTCCGACCTCTCTCATCATTGCATTCGAGAGAGAGGAATCTTGGGAGGGAGAAAGGAAAAATTTTTCGTGCCGCGCTTAATTTAAATACCCTTCGCCGTGAGGCCCGAAAAGAAAGAAGATGAAGAAAAAAAAAAGGGAGGGAAAAAAAAAAAAAGGGGAGGGAACGGCAGCTGTTTCTTTAATTTTTCGTAGGAAAGGGAAAAGAACCGCAGGGAGAGAATCGATTAGGAAGGAGAAGAAGGGGGGGAAAAGGAGAACTAGGTGAGGGTGCTCCTGCCTCACGTGCCAACCGAGAAAGAAGGAGAAAAGGAGGGAGGAAGTAAAGACTATCCTGTTTGTCTTGTGCACGTCGAAGAGAAAAAAACCGAAAGGAGAAAAGCTGGCGCGATTTTAAGAAGAGAAAAAATGGACCATAAGGCGCTTCATCTTTCTGCCTCCCTTCACTCTTGAGAAAGGGAAAAATTGAGAGAAAAAGCGGAGCCTCAGCCCGCATTCCTTTCGGAAAGGAAAGGATGGAAGGGGAAAAGGAAAAAAAACAGGGGGGTCTCCGACGACGACGCCGCATTCGCTCTCTTTCTCGCTCGCGCACGAAAAGGAAGAGGGGAGAAAAGGGAGTTTCACACGGGGCTCACCTCTATTTCGAATGGGGACGCGAGGGGGAAAAAAAAGAAAAAAAGGGGGGGAGAAGAAAATGTTTTTCTCAATTCGCGCAGTCTTGGGAGAGAAGAGAAAAAAAAAAGAAAGAAAAAAAAGGGGAGCCCAAGCCGAGCGGTGATGACTGCAGCTCTCACTGGAGCCTTTGCGATGCGGTCATTCAAAAAACAGGAGAAAATTTGGGGGGAAGGGGGAAAGGGGACTTGACGGGGAACTTCGCTTTTATCCTTGCCGCATTATAGAAGAAGACATATCGAGGGAAAGAAAAAAGGCGTCTCAGAAAGGAGGAAAAAAGGAAAAAAAGATTGGGCTAGTGATAGAACTGCCTCCTTCTCCCGACAAAGAAGGAGGGATCAGGGAAGGAAGAAAAAGGGAAGCAACGGACGCAGGTTTTGGGGCTGCCAGCCACGCTGCGAGAGAAAAAGGAGAAGGGGAGGGAAAGGAAAGGAGAGTGTTGTAAGCTCTCCTCCCCCAGTACTTTTAGGGGGGAGGGGGAATTGAAGGGGAAAAGAGTGTTCTTTGTCAATTCTGACCGAGCGGTGGAAGGGGGGAAATCGAGGTGAGCCAATATTAACGACTCTATGCCATGAACGATGAGAAAAAGGGGAAGTTATAAAAGGGGGGAAAAAAATCCAAAAAAAGGGGGGAGAAAGAGGGAAACGGTAGTAGGAGAACAAGAGCCTTTGTATTCACCGACAATTGGGGGGAAGCTCAAAAAAAAAAAAAAAAGAGGGGGGAAAGGGGATAAGATTTACGGAATCAGCACTCTTTCCGCAAAAATAAAAAGAGCAAAGGAAAAGGGAAAGGACGGCTGCCTTCTGTGTACATCCCGGAGAGGGAAAGGAAAAGAAAAAAAAAAAAAGGAAAAAGCAGGTAATTATAGGACAGGTTTATCCTTGCGCGATCGGAAGGAAAACGGGGGAGAAAAAAAAGAGTTGATTCTTTAAAATAACCTATATCGTGTGGCAGGTGGAGGGAAAGGGGAAAGGTCCGGCGCTTCTTAAAACATCGATCGGTGGGAGAAAAAAACCGTTCAAAAAAAAGGGGGGGGTGCGGGCACTGTATCTTTTCGACTCGCAAAATACCGCAACGAGAAAGGGGAAGACTAAAAAAGGAAGGGGCGGTAGCCGCTCAAGCGCGGTCTTCTCAAGGAAAGAGTTGGGCCAAAAAAAAAAAAAAAGGGAGAGGAAAGCTCTCTCGATGCGATGCTGCGCCGGGAGTGGGGGAAAGCAGAAATAGAAAAAAAAGCCATTCGGCCATGCGCGGGACGTTTGGAAAAGGGAAAGAGTTAAACAGGGAGAAAAGGGAAGAAAAAAAGGAAGTTAATAAGTCACTCTCCTAGGGGGCGCGAGAAGTCCAAAAAAGAGAAGAGGGGAGATAAGGGTTTCTTCTCAATAAATCATAGCACTTTTCTTGAGGAAAAGGGGGGTGAAGGAAGAGGTGGCATTCATTTATTACTACGTTGTCCAAGAAGGGAAGGCAAAAGGGAACCAGCACTGTGTCCCACTATACCGGTGAGAGAAAGAAAGACTTGGGGAAAAGAAAAAGGGGGAAGGGGGGGCATTTTTATCAATCCGACTTACCATCAAAGAAAATGAGAAGAAAAAATCTAGGAGGGCCAGAGAGACAAAGAAATACAGCTCCTTCCCCCCCCTTTTCTCCCCAGCTCATTGAAAAAAAAGACGCTAGGAATGATGGTCTTTCCCCTTTCCTCTCAGAGGATGAGGGAGAAAGGGAGGGGAGCCGGTTCCCCCTTCCTCCTCCTTCCGCCACCGTGGAAGGAGAAAAGATCTGGAGGGGTCGGGAAAAGGGAAGGGAGGTCCCAATCTTCTCTCTTTCTGTTCTCCGGAAAAAGATGAAAAAACAGGGAGGGGGGGGAGGAAAGGGAGGAGCGCGCGGCGTTCCTTATTACACTTCTTCTTTACTTCGAGTAAAAGGGGGAGAAGAGGGCTGCAGGTCATTTCAACGCCCCGCGCATTGAAGGGAGGGGATGGGGAAGGGGGGAAAAGAAAGAGAGCAGCATTGCATTCGCTGTAGCTGGAGAAAATAAAAGAAAGGTGGGAAAAAAGAAGGGGTCGTGCCGCGCGTATTGAGAAGACCTCGCTTTAAGGAAAGGAAAGGAAGGAGGAGAAAAAAGGAAAAAGGAAGCGTGGAGGTATTTTTCTTCTCAAATATCCTCATCAAAGATTGCAGTAAGAGAAAATTCAGAAGGGGGGGGGGTAGATACCGCGCCGTGACAAGTAGAGAGACTCGCGAAAAAGGGGGGTGAGAAGAAAAAAAAACGCCGCAGGTATTTTTCCCGCATCACGCTATGAGGGCAAGGGAAGAGGAAAAATATGAGGAGAAAAAAGGGAAAAAGAGAGAAAGGAGTCACCTGCCTATCAAGTACCTATTGTCAACAAAGAGGAAAAGAGAAAAAGAAGGAAAAGAGAAAAAAGGAAGAGGAAGCGTAGCCGACAATTCAATCTTTTGATGACAAGGGGCAACGCAGGGAAAAAAGAGGGGGGGAGGAGGGAGAAAGGGGAAAAAAGGTAGAGGAAGGGGGTTTATGGAAATCGTTGAAACCAAGTTGTGCGGATCCAAGGGAGGGGGGGGAAGACGAAAAAGGGAAAAAGAAAGAAACAACCCCAACGTAAACCGCGTTACTTTCTCCAATTTTTTCATGAAACGGGTTGAGAAGAGGAAAGGAAAAACGCTTGGGAAAGAGGGGAAAAAAAGAGCGGTCCGACTTGTCAAAACCACTCTTTCTCATTTTCTGGCAGACGAGGAGAAGGGGGGGGAAATTGAAAAGGAAGGAAAAGGGGGGAAAAAAGGAGAGACCGCTCGCCACTATCTCCTCGGTCTTTAGAGGCGCTCCAGAAAGAGGGGGAGGGAAAAGAAAAAACTGCAAAGAAAGGGGAGAAAAAAGAAATCGAAGCGACGATTGTCGCGTTGTCGAAGGCAGGAATTCGTGAGGAAAAAAGGAATCCGAGGGGAAAGGGAAAGAAAAAAAAAAAAAAAAGAGGAGGGGAAAGAGAGAGATATGTCTGCTTCTCTCATGCGGCCAATGATCAACCGGGGGGAGGGGGGGAAACTAGGGGAAAAAAAAAAAACCTTCTAACAATCTTCTATTGTAGATTTATGTTGGGGGGGGGGAAGGGGGGGGAAGGAAGGAAAGAACAGCTCAGGAGCTCCTCTACTACCGCGAAGAAGGGGGACCAGGGAGAGGGGGGGAGGAAAAAACAGGTGTCTATTTGCCATCGTTTCTGCATCGTCCTGCTGCCAGAAAGGAAAAAAAAAACGGGGGGGGAGGACCAAGGGAAAAGGGACAAGAGGACTACTCTATTCCATTAACATCTAAAAGGGAAAAAAGGAAAGGGGGGGAGAAAGGAAAGGGGGGGGTCTTTTCTCTCGATCGTCCAAAAGAGAATATGAAAGCAAGAGACGGTGTATTTCCCCTACTTGATCCTCAAAATGGGGAGGAAAAAAAGGGGGAAAAAAAGAAGGGGGTCAAGGAATCACGCAACTCTTCTTTTTCGCCCACTCCACGAAGGAGGGGAAAAGGGAAAGGAAAGGGGAATTACTGTGTAAACTCCTCTTCTCTTCCATCTTGCTCCCTGATGAAAGGGTTGGGGGGGGAAAATGAAAGGGAAAAAGGAGAGGGGAGGAATGTTGACTCTTCGCGAAGCGTTGAAGGGAAAAAAAAGTGACGGAGGGTAGGAAAGCTAGCGTGGATGCGGGAAAATACCTAGATCTGTTGCACGGGCACGGGAAGGGAAGAAAAAAGGAAAAAAGGAAGAAAGGAAAGGAAGGCGACGTCTTAAACAATCGATCGGGGGAAAAAAGAAAAAGGGAACAAAAGGGGAAGGAAAGGGAAAAGAACTGTCTCTTTCTCTCTCACAAATACCGCCCAAGAAGCCGGGGGAAACAAAGAAGAAAGAGGAAGCATCTACTTTTTCGGGTCTAGGAGAAAAAGAGGAGGGAGGGCAGGGAAAAGAGAAGGGGAAGCAAGATGATTGCTCCATCTCGCTAATGAAAGAAAGAGAAAGATCAAAAAGGGGGGGAAGAAGGAGGCAAGGCGCGGTGCTTTTGCAATTACTCAAGTGGAAAAAAAAAAGGGAAACAGAAGAGGTAAGAAAGCATTTCATCTTCACTCCGCGCGCGCAGGGAGGGAAAGGGGGGTCAGAAAAAAGAGGGGGGGGTAGAGCAATAAATAAGCAATCTTTTCTGTTGCTTAACGAATTAGATGGAGGAGGGGGGGGGAAATTGAGGGGGGGAGAGGGGGAAAGGCGAACCGCAGTACGCCATATCCTTACGAATATACGGGAAAAAAAGAAACACGTGCCAACTAGACCGGGGGAAGGGGGAAGAAAGGGAACCAGGGGGGGAAAGAAAAGGGATGGTAGGCATTTTTTATCAATTCCTGACTTAAAAAGAGACCACAGAAGGAATGAAAAGAGGGCCTTGATCCAAATTCCTACCCCTTCTCCCTTCAAAAACTTGGAGAAAAAGCGGACTAAAAGATGGAAAAAGGAAAGGGGGTGGGGCCGTGATTTTCTTTCCTTTCTATCGCTGTGCACGAAAAAAAAGGGGGAGAAGGAGGAAGAAGAAACCATAGCTTCCAATAAATTTGTCGATCGAGGGGGAGTGGGAAAATGAAAAAAAAAGGGAGGGAAGAAACACCCTGATCTCGCTCAGGGGGGGGGGGAAGAAGAAGGAACACCATTTTACATTCGTCTCTCGCGGCGTGACGTAGGGGGAAAAGAGAAAAAAGGAAGAAAATGTGGATGTCTGTGCGTTCATTTCCAACTCCCCCTCTCTTGAAGAAATGGGAGGGGGGGGGGGTCAAGGAAAAAAAAAGAAAGTGAATTAGAGAAATGGCTCAATCACTCTTTCTTCTTGGATACAGTGGGAAAAAGGAGGATTTTAAAAAAAGAGAGGGGGAAGAAGAATTTAAGATAGCGAATAACTGCCGCCTTTAGCCTTTATCTTGGCCTCAAAAGGGGGGAAGAGAAGAAGGGTAGAAAAGAGGAAAAGGGGGTGTGAATGAAAGAAAACGATCTATTTTTCATGCCGCGCCTGAAAGGAGGAAAGTTAGAAAGGGGGGGGGGAGGTGAAAAACAGAGCTCGTTATTTTTTCCGCATCCGCTAAAGATGAAGAAAAAGGGGGAGAAAGGGGAAGAGCAGGAAAGGGGGAAGGGAAAAAGGAAGGGAAAAAAGAAAGTACCTTAGTCACAAGCGTAAACAGGGTCAAGGCCTCAAAAAAAGAAAAAAAATAAAATTTTTAATTCTTGTGAAGAGGGGGGGGAACTCGAAAAAAAAAAAGAAGAGGGGGGAAAAGATTTGATGAAAGGTCACTCATTTTTACTCTTTCTCTTTATTTTTTCTAATATTTGATTGAAGAACCAAAATGAAAAAGGGGGGGAAGTTTGTGTATGGAGCTTTAATACCCAATTTTTTGCGGATAGGTGAAGGGGTATTGGGAAAAGGGGGAAAAGAGAGTAGAGAGAGAACAACCCAACGTAAAACCTCTTACCTTTATCAAATGTGGGAAGGAGGGAGATAAAAGAGAAAGGGGGGGGGGAGAGAGATGCCGACTCGCTTTCGAACTTGCAAAAGAACACGCTGGGGAGTAGGGGAAGGGAAAAAGGAGGGGGGGAGAGCGAAAAAAGTCTTGTTGCGCTCTCTACACCTGACGAGAGGGGAGGGAAAAGGGAGAAAAATGAGGGAGGTGAAGGAATGAATTACTGTTCATCTCTCACTGTGATCCTTTGAGGGAGAGGAAAAGGAATAAAGAGGGACAGGGGGAGAGGGGAAAGAAAAATGGCTTGCCGGAAACCGTCGCGGTGAGAAGGGGAAGGGAAGAGAAGGTGAGGGAGAAGAAGAGGGGAGAGGGGAAACCGGAAGCCCACGATTGAGCTATTTGATCGAACTCTCATCCTTTTCGACAAAGGGAGGAAAAAAAGGGGGGGGGGCAGGGGGGAAAGGGAGAAAAGGAGGGAGGAATAAAGGCCACTGCTCGGCTTTGTCTTCCATCCCACTCTCGGAGCGCAGAAAAAAGACGCAGAAAAGGGAAAGGAGGGGGGGGAAGAGAGCCACAATACTTTTCTCTATAAAGTGAGAAAAAAAAAAAAAGGGGGAAAGTTGAGGGGGGATAAAAAAAAAGGGGAGAAAGAGGGAGGTCTTTCAGCGAGGGAATCGGGAGGGGAAGGGGGGGAAGAAAAAAAAAAAAAAAGGGACGGAAAAAAGTTGATAAAGTCACGCTGTTTTACGTTGGGGTGGGAGGGGAGGAGGAGAAGGAAAGAGAGGGGCGAGTCGTCGTCCTTCCCGTCGATAAACAAGGAGCCGGGGGTGTGAAAGGAATGGGGAAGGGTGGGGAAAAAAAAAAAGAGGGAAGAAGGGAAAGGGGAGAAGATTTCCGAATCAAGCAACTCTTTCCGCCCCACAGAAAGAAGGGAAAAAACCCGGGGGGGAAAGGGGGGGGGGGAAAAAGGGGGGAGGGAAAAGAGGAGGACAAGAGGAAAGGTTTGTGAAAATATCGCTACACAGAAAAAGTGAGGACGAAGGGGGACAGGGGGGGGAAAGGGAAAGAGAGGAGACTTGCCCAACGACAAACCTTATCAGGCTGACGTAATAAATGGAGATAAAAAGAAAGAGGAAAAAAAGGAAAAGTGACGCATTATCCCCCTCAGCCGGGGAACAAGAGGGGAAAAAGGAGGAGAGGAAAAAATAGGATCGGTTTTCTCATACCATACACTGGAGAAAAAAGGGGGGAGTTGAGGCATCTTTCATCTTTTCTACCAAAACGAAACGAAGGGAGCACGACCATTTTGAGGCCAATACTCCCTCCTACATACTTCTCCTTTCTTCTCTAGCGGAAATGATGGTAAAAAGGGTGAAGGGGAGAAAAAGAAAAGGTACGACTCTCGTCACGAAAAATTCACATCCTCCCCCCCCACACATGGGGGGAGAAGGGAAAAGCCTAAAAGGGGAGGGGGGAAGAAAAAAAAAAGATGCTGCCCGCCTATTGTAAAGGCGGGGAAGGGAAGAAAAAAAGAAAAAGAAGAAATTATTTCCATCTCTTTTTCTTTTGAAATGGAGGGGGGGGGGGGGGGGGGGAAAGGGAAGGGTAAAGAAACCTAAAGTCAGAATCATTTCATCACCAGAAGGGAAAAGGGAAAGGGGAAAAACAATGTGCTGAGCGTCTTCATTTTTGCTGCGCAATAAGAAAGGAACAGGTTGGGAAGGGGGGGAGGAAGGAGAGGGGGAAGAGAGAGGTGTCTTTCATTTTTTATGTACTACGTTTTCAACAAGAGAAAAAAAAAAAGGAAAGGGGAGAAAGGGAAAGGGGGGGGGAAAGTACATACCATCACTTCCAACTATAAAAGGTTGAGAAAAAAAGGAGAGGGAAAAGGGGGGGGGGAAGGGGGGGGAAAGAAGACGACTTACCATCTCCCTCTAACAAACCAAAGGAAGGGGGGAGGGGAAGGAAAAGGGCCAGAAAAGGGAAAAGAAAGGGAGAAACCCAGCTCATCTTTCTCATCTGCTTGTACGTAGGAGAAGGAAAGTAAAAAAAAGGGGGGAGTTGGACCTTTCCTATTCTTTTCCACTCTATTCGTAAGGAAGAGAGGGAGAGAGTCATAAAATGGAAGCCACCGATAGCTTTCCAAGGAAATTTGTCGGGAGAGGGGAAGGGGGGGGGACTACAAGAGAGGGGGGGGGAAAAAAGGAGGATAGATAAGCAAATTGTTCTTTTCTTATATGAACGGGAAAGAAAAAGGGAAAAAAAAGGGAGGTGGAGAAGAAGGGTAAAATTGCTCTCGCGCCCGGAAGAAGAGGATGGAGGGAAGGGAAAAATTGGCCGAATGGCTTTTGGGCCGACGCAGACCTGGTCGGGGGAAAAGGGAAAAGGGGAATGCGCGATGCTGGCTCAATCCACTCGGGCGGAGGGGGGAAAGAGGGGGGAACATATTAAGGGGGAAAGGGTGAGGAAGGGGAAGAGATGTGAGCCGAGACCGCAAAAATTGCTAATTAATGTACGCAGAGAGAAAGGGGGAAGGAAGGGTTGGGGAAAAGAGGAAAAAAGAAAAGGGGGGGGGGGGGGGGGGGGGGTAGAAAAAAAAGATCATCAATTCCCTCTTGGTCTCCTAGGACTTGTGAAAGAGATGTTTCCATACTCTCCTTACTTATATACTAAAGGACTTGTGGGACTCGTAGGAGGGGAAGGAAAGAACAGTTTCCACCTCTCTCGTTATTTTTACAAGACCAGAAAAGGAGCTGTCGAAGGGAGGAGAGAAAAAAAAGGGGAAAAAGAGAAGGGAGCGCTCAATGCTTCAACCTGCCTATCAATGACCCATGAGGGAAAAAAGAGGAGAATAAGGGAAGGATTGGAAAAAAAAAAAAAGGAAAAGGGGAAGGGATGGGTAAAAAAAAGGCATCTTCCTCTTCGCCTACAATTCATCTTTTTTACAATTGGCAACGCAGGAGAGGGGAGAAAAAGGGTGCTTGAGGGAAGGAAACACGAAAAAAAAAAAAAGGGGGAAGGAGAATTGGTTTTATTAAATGCTTTATACCAATTTGTTGCTGATCAATGTACCAGTGGAAGAACGGGGAAAAAAAAAACACGCAGGAGGAAAAGGGGGAGAGGAGAGAAAAAAAGGGGGGGAAAGGGGCAAAATTTTTCAGTCCCTTTTTCTCATCGTTCATGGAAGAGAGGGGAAAGGAAAGGGATAGTCTGGGGGAGGGAAAGAAAAAGGGAAAAAAAAAGCTGGCGC
>Ga0179593_1736042_pt1 | contig 16323 bp, 32 predicted proteins | sample CZODoug2_1_08_16_FD_185931 | JGI IMG/M metagenome (GOLD analysis project Ga0179593, IMG submission 185931) | Vadose zone soil fungal communities from Angelo Coast Range Reserve, California, USA - CZODoug2_1_08_16fungal (PacBio error correction) | ecosystem: Environmental > Terrestrial > Soil >...
AAGGAAGGGAAAAAAACTGTCGCTTCGATTTGCACGGAAAAGGGGGTGCCTAGCCGGAGGTAAAAAAAACAACAACTGAGGAGAAAAATATAGATAGACGCGCAGGGAAGAAAGAAAAAGGTCGTGGGGGGGTCACCTCAAAAAAAGGGAAAATGCTCTGAACCCGGACAGCATTCTAGGCAGAGATCGGAAATGAGAGAGGTTTCAAAACCTTGAAGAAAAAGCGCGAACTCCTTTGAAGGGCCCTTATTGATTTACACTTGCAAACAACGACGAAAAATGGTGCTGAAAGATTTGGTTAAGGGGCGTCGGTCGCGACACTAAAACAGAGGCTAAAGAAATCTAAGGACATGCCGGGGGAAACTCCAAAACAGCCAATAGAAAAACCGTCTAAACCAAGAAAAAAAAACGAGGGACTAAAAGGAGGACCCTAATGGGAACACAAAAAGATCGCAAGGACTGGAATAAGAATGACGGGGCACTTAAGAGATGAGGAGTCATATGAAAGAGTAGCCAAGAGATTGGTATTCAGGGTGCTCCTCAAACAAGTAAAATTTAACAAAAGAACGATAAACAAGAAAAAAAATGCCGAAGACCTAGACGGGTACAAAGGGGCCTACGGTTCGTGTAATGGAGAGCGACAAAAAGGATAAGATTGGGGCTCTTGAAAAGCCCTATAGAGAGAGTGTGAAAAGTAAGAGGGGGGAACTCCGAAAAAAAGCTGGTGACTATATGGACTCGGAGAAGGAAAAGTTCAAATCAAGCATTGGGAAAAAATATATTCAGGGGAAGGGGGGAAGTGCTGGGAAGGTTCTTTGCGATTCGATGGAGGTGGAGAGGGTGGTGCCAGGAAACTAATGGACGGGGTCAGCTTCTGAGCTGACGCGCAAACATAAAGGACAACCACCTTTTTTGGGTCAAGCAGGAAAGGGAATAAAGAAGGAACCCGACCAAGAGAAAGGGGTTCAATGCATTCGGGAGAAGAAGAAGAAGAAAGGGAACTGCCAGAGAAAAAAGAAAAAAGGTCAACCTTTCAAGAGGAAAATATTGCAAAAAAAAGGCTCGTGATAGGGAAGAAGTCCGGACGCGGAAAAAACTTCATAGGGCTCGCCCGTAACAAGGAAAAGGTGCCTGCAGTGTGGGAAAGAGAGAAAAACGGGATCAGGACTGGGAAACGTCAATTCGCCTCACGGAAACGCGACCATACAGAAGGAGGGGAACGGGGAGGGCACCATGAATCCGGGGTTTGGATTAGGGCAAGTCCCCATGCGGAAAGGGAAGTGAAGAATCAGGGCCCGGCTTAAAGAATTGAACCGAAGGAAAAAAGGCTTGAAATTCGAAGGAAAACGTGGGGTTCCTGAAGTAAAGGACCGTTATTGGGAGATAACGGAGTACGGAGTCACAAAGAGCTCCCGATTCAAGCAAAAGCCCACAAAAGGAATTGCAAAGGTTATTAAGGAAAGGGGGATTCCGACCGTCACGCATAACCACCCGTAGAGACTACGTTCAGAGAGAGAAAACAAAAACGGAGTCTGGGGAAAGAAAGCCAGGGGAAGGGTAGAGGAGCGGTGTGAGAAAAGGAAAGTCGCGGTAAATGCTGGAGAAAAACTGCAAAGGCACCGGGGGGAAAAAAAAGGACCTCAGAAGAAAAGGACAGGTAGCACTCAAAGGGACTCTACCAAGAAGATCGGGGGGAAAAAAAAAGCTTGAGGACAAGAAAAAAACCAGAGAACATGTCGCAAGAAAGACTCAGAAAAAGCGCGCAAAAGGACCAGAAAAAATCCACTGCAAAGGGAACGCAAAAAGGGGAAAAAAAAAAGGATCGAATAAAAAGAGCGTCAAGGGGGAAGGGAAACAGGAGGGGGGGGGGAACTCGCACGGAAAGGAGAAAGCTTCGAAGGATTAACGGAAACCAATCAATATCAGGCGGGGAAGAAGGCCCGACAAAAATGGATTTTGAATGACTACGGGAGGGAAGGCCAAGAAGGAAGGAGCTCATGGGAAAGGAAGTCCCTAGAGGGAGGGCAATAAAGACTGGAAAAATAAGAACCTGGGAAAGTTGGGAATGAAGCTGGAGGGCAAAGGAAGGTGCAAAGGGGCTGAGGGAAAAAGTCGGGGAAAGCGAACGGGTCTAGGAGGGGGAAATCGAGCTAAAAGAACAGGTAAAGAGAAATTGGGGGGAGAAAGTAAATCAAAAAAAAAAAGTAAAGAGGGGGGGGGAGCCCGGAAAAAAGAAACCTGCCGATCCAAAAAAGACAAAAAAAAAAGATAAAAGGCAACTCGATTTCCCGGGGAAAACAAGAGAGCGCACGGAAAGAATTAGAAAAAAAGAAACCTAACTTACGAACAAGAAAACTATCTACGAAGATGAGTGAGTCATGAAATTAAGGGGGGGGGGGAGCTGGAAAAAAACTCACTAAGTCGAGAAAAAAATCGAGGGTGAAGAATGTTCCTTTTGGGAAAGGGTTTATCTGAAGGAAATCTTTGGGGGGTGATGGACGAGAAATGGAGCAAACTCCGTAGGAAGGGGAGTACGAAAAAGTACTGAACACTAAAAACTGCAGACGTCTGGGGGAAGGGGGGGACCTACGGACGGTCAGTTGGGGGGTGGCAATTTGAAGGTTTAGAAAGACATAATCGTTAGAAGAAGAAGGCAAGGGAAAGGCTCGTCCAGTGGGGGGGGGGGGGGGGAAAAGGAGGTGTTTCTGGAAAAAAAAAAAAACAAAGAGACCTAAGCCAGTCGAGGGGGAAGGGAGTGAAGTACGGGAAAAAGAATAATGGACCGACAGAAGAGGGGATCGAATAGGTGGGGAGGGCAGAAAATGTCTGAAAAAAAAGCGAGGGGCATTTTACAGGAGAGACAGAGCTAACCAAAAGGCTGAAGAAACCCTTCATAAGGAGGGGGGGAAGGAAGAGTGGGATTAGGAAAGAAGGAAAAAAACTCAAAGATGAGGGAAAAAGAACGCAGGTTAATGCAAAGTTGTTTGCAGAAAACCTGCAAAGGAAAGGCAATCAGGAGAAAAAAAGAGGCTCGGCGGAGAAGAAAAACTTTGGGGAAAAAACCCTTAAAGGAAGCAACTTCACAAGAATGACTAAAGCTCTTCGACGACTCAGAACGGTCACAGGAGTGCGAACGTATGCAAGAGGAGAGAAATGGCCATGATGTGGCTCGAAAAGGGGGTGGGGGGAGCGGCGTTCTCAATGGAGGCCAAAAGAAAGAAGGGAAAGCCTGAGAGCGCATAAGCGGCCTGGAAAAGAACAATGACACAAAAAAAGAAAAACCCTCATTAATGGTCGCAAAGGGGGGGAAACAGAAAGAGGCCAGAAAGGGTACTACCATAGAAAAGGGAACTTCTGGGAAATCGAGGAATCGCAAATGGGAAAAGAAAAAATTGCACAGGAAAGCAAGGAAGCGCAATCACAAAATGAAAAAAAAATGCCAAAAAAAAATACTAAGAAAAAAAAGGACCCTCTAGTGGGGTGGGAGACCCCCACAACGGGAACTGTCGTGCTGAAGGAGAAGAATGATTCTTACAGGGGGGAAGAAGGGGGGTGGAATCTCTAGGGATCGTAAGGGAATGAAGATGGGGCACCCGTTAAGGGTATAGGGGGATGTTCCTGAGAGATTTGTTGTCTGAAAGAAGCGTCCAGAAGAGGCATCAAGGAGTTTTACAAAACACAAGAACTTTCCTAAAAAAAAAAGGGAAAATCAGGGAATGCGAGAGACCAGGGGCTACAATGGAGTGGAAAAAACCCTGTTGTGCAGCATAAGGAATGCAAAGGTCTTCATTAGAAACCAAAAGTCGCAGGGGAGTTAACTCCTATGAAGGAAAGACACAATGATCTGTAAAATAAGGGTCGTCAAAAGAAGATTCAGGGGAAAAAAATCCAACAAAAAAGGTCCGGAAAAGGGAGCGGACTGAAAGGGACTGAACACCAAAAAAAACGATTGTGACTGGGAAAAAAAGAAGGAAACGAACAAAGAAAAACGCAGAAATGAGGGAGGAGGAATCGTGGAAAAATCCTTTGAAGCAGGACATATAAAAAATGGTCTCGATACTGTTGGAAAAGGGAAATTGAAAGACACTAATTGGAAACAGGGAAAAGTTAGTCGTGGGGAAACGTGAGGGGTGGTGCAAGAAAAAGGCCGGGCATTTAAAAAATCTTCAAAAGATGAACCAAAGGAAAAAGTGGAAAAACCCCTTCAGAAAGAGGAAGGGAAACCTAAAACGGGAAAAGAAGAAGGGGAAAAATTTTCCCAGGAAAAAAAAAACTAATATTAAAAGCTCGAGGGGGGAAAATCATTCTCCTCAGAAGGAGGAAAGAGAGAGATCCTGCAGGAAAGGAAGGTGGAATATGAGGAGGGGGAGGGGAGACGGTAAAGAAAAAGGAAGGAACAAGAACCGTGCATGAAGGGCTGGGAGAATCTGAAGCTGGACGGGAGCAAAAGAGGGAGGGAGAGTTCAAAAAACGAGAAAAAGCGGGAAAAAATCCACTGCCAAAAAGGAAGTCAAGAACAAAGATCCCACAAAAAAGGAAGGGAACAATCTACTAAAAACGATAAAAGAAATGCAGGAAAGAGATGTCAAGGAGAAAGGGATGCGGCAAAAAAACGAAAAAAACAAAGCCCGCGTTGGTCACAAAGCTACCGGAGGGGAGCAAACAAAGGAATGTAAAAAAAGGAAGAAGGGGGGCTTAAGGGGGGGAAGAAAGACCAAAAAAGGTCTCAGGTGGAAAAAAAAATCAGTAAATGAAGGAAAAATGGATGGAAAGAAGACGCCTTTGCAACGGGGCCGGACACCGCAAAAAGGAAGGACAAAAGGAAAGGGATTCAGACACTTAACGTAAAAGGTCTCCGAGGAATGCCAAATTAATCAATGCCTCGAGCGCGGAACTGGTTTCGGGAAAAGCCTGTGGAACGCTTAAAAAGGAGATGAAGAGGATAAATCAGGAACCTATGAAGGTATGAGGGCGCCAAAACGGCCCATCAGGGGAAAGGCTTCGGGGAAAAAAATCACACAGAGATTGAAAAAAGGTCCACAAGAAAAGACAGGGAGGTATCAGTTCGATGAGGTCAAATCCGTTAGAGGGAAAAGAAAGGCACACGAAAAAAAGACCGTCGTCGGAAGTTCCACGAAGGGACTCTCAAGGCAAAAATAAAAAGGAGTAAAGGTAGTCCGGGAAAGAGGAAATTGAAAACCGAGGGGTCAGGGAATTTGTTGGTCGGTCCTGGGGGGGGGAATATTTGGGGGGGGGGGGGGGAACTTAAAAAAGATTAGAGACTAGGGGGGTTAACTCACGACGAAAGGCCAGCGATACCAGCCGGCAAAAGGGAGAATGCGATCGGCAAGAGGGGGCGACCATTGAAAAAAGGGTCAAGGGGTCAGGGTGAAATTGTCGGGTCAAGGAACGAGCCTAAGATCGAAGAGGGCTCGCCAGGGGGTTCTGGGAATGCCGAAAAAAAAAGAATTAAAAAAGAATTTCGGGAGAAGGGGGAGACTCAGCCTCACGTGAAAAACAAAGAGTCGTCGACTAAGGGGGGAAAGAGCAAATAGCGTGGAGGAAAAGAAACAAAAGCAGAATTCCTGAAAGAGGGAGCGGACGGTGAAAGAAATCCTGGGGGGGAGAGCAAAAAAAAGACAAACATAAATCATTTGGGGAGTGATTAACTGATCGGATAGAAAAAAAAAAAGGCTGTGGGAGAAAAGCCTTCGAAGGGGGAGAAAAAATCGTCAAAAGGGGGGGGCTTCATCCGCAAAAAAAAAAAGAAAAAGTAGCCTAGAAAAATGCAGGCATGGCGTCGGGCGGTTTTATAAAGGAAAAAAGCATCGAGACTAAGAACCCAGAATCTGGTCAGGGGACGTACCCGGGGGTAACTACGACATCATGTGCCGGACCAATGGGCTAGGGAGGAAGATATGGGGAGAGAAAAAACCCCCAAAAAAAACTGAAAGAACTTATCCTCAAGAAAAAAAAAATCTGGACCTGAAACAGAAAAGGAAAATCTTCGTAAAGAGGGAAAAATAGGGAAAAACGGACACAGCCTGATAGAGAGGTCCAACGCTTGGAGATGAAAGAGAAGGAGGCTCGTAGGAAGAAATTTCCTGGACTCAGGAGACCAGGAGAACCGATAAAGAAAGGCGTTTCGGAAAAAAAAAGGGAAGGATTAACCCGAACGACAAGGGGTGGCGTGGAAAAGGGTCCAGACAAAAAAAAAGTCTCCGGAAAAAGCTGCTGGGAAAAAAGAGGAGTTGTGGTCTGAAAAAAAGCGATTCTTGTGAAAGAAAGGAAGCAGCGAGGGCTCTTTAAGTAAAGTATACGAAATGTCAGAAAGAATTGTTGTCCAATAAAATCGAGTTTGGAATGGAGGAGGGTTGAAGCGATGCAGAGAAGTGCTACGGTGGAAAAAAAAAAGAAGACAGCGGAAAAGGGGGGGCGAAATCGAAAAAGAAAAATTTATCAGGTGGGTTCAAAAAGACAGCCTCGCGAGAAAAAAGCGGAAGGCTTTCGAAAAGAGCATTCAAAAAACCAAACGGCCAGCTAATGGTCCCCAGCAAAAGGAAAGAAAATAAACGAGGTAGAGGGGTCCAAAAGGGTAGGACACAAGTGGAAAAAACGGCACAAGGGCTCGCCGTAAGCAAAAAAAAGAGTTTCGCGGCAAGAGCTTACGGAAATGGTAAGAAAGAAACGATTTGTAGCCCGGGAGACCGTATCTACGCAGGGAGAAAGAAAAGGAAAGTTGCAAGAGACTTAAGTAGGAACACTCGGAAGAAAAAAATGCTCTGGTAGGAAGATACAACCAATCAGGGATGAAAAGAAGCACTTTGCCGCAGAAAGGGAAAGGTGCGAAGGAAAGAAGCTTGTGGGCGGGAATGTGAGGATTGGGGGGGGTGGCCTTTGTAACAAGGGGAGGGGTATCGACATTCTTCAGCAAGAAGGGTAGAGAGGAACCTATAAAAGGGGACTAAGTCAGAAAAGGTGGGGGAATCCTTGATAAGGCCAGGAATAAGTCCCTTAATATAGAGGACTCAAAAGAGGGGAACAAGAGAAAAGGTACATGGAGGAAAACGGAAATATCAGCTCTAAAAAAACTGAGAGATAGAGATCCTTGGAGGAGAAAAGCCCTGAAAGTTTGGTTAAAAAAAGGGGGGGGGACTTTGGGGGGAAAAAGAATGAAAGGCACCGAGAGTGGCCCGGAACAAAAACGCTGGGTCCAGCTGAAGCTGTGACAAAGAACACGAGAAAGGGGGAACGACTTCGCTCCCAGGAAAAGTTCTTCCATGGAAAAAAAAACCCCCTCTCGAACAAAAGAAAAGGGCGCAGGAGAAAAACAAGAAAAACGATCGGGCAAACTCGCAAAAAAGTCAAGAGGGGGGTCTTCAACTCAGAGCGACCACAACAGAGGCCAATGTCAAAGTCACTCTCAACCTGGGACTAAAGGGTAAAATGGGGGGTGGGAAACTCAACTAAGGGGATGAAGCTGATGGGAGGGTTGCTTCAGAAAAGGGAAGCAAGAAAGAAGCCCTGTGGAGAAGTAGCGCCCGAGGAGCCAAAAGGGGGAAGGGAACGCCTTTTGAAAAAGAGGCCCGGGCTGGGGGGAAAAGAAAAAGGGAGCCCCTAAAGGAACTTAAAACCTGCGAGGGAGGAAAAAACAAATTATTCTCACTTTGGGAGAGCTGACCCATGGAATCGGTCATGAAAAGGCACAAAGGACCCGGTCTAGAGAAGAATTGGCCAAAAAGGTGCGACCTTGTGGAAAAAAGCGAGGGATGTCGGATTTGGTGAATCAGGGGTTGCCGGTAGAGTGGAGCGTGGAAGGTCAAAGAAGTCCCATCAAAAGTCAATCAAAAAGAAATCAAGAAGAGGATTCGGGCCTAAGTGCGGAGAAGTTATGGAGGAAAAGAAAGTGAAATCTCCAAAAACGAGAAAAGATCGTAAGAAAAGGAGAACCTAAGAAAAAGGGTGTTGTTGGGGGGGAAGAAACAAACACACTTAAGGAAAAAGAGGGACGTTGAGAAAGCGGAGGAACTTTGGTGGAAGTCGTTGAGGTTTGTTAGGGGGGGGGTGTGAGGACTCGAAGACATGAAAAAAAGGATGAAACGTTGAAAGGGACGCGAACAAGGAAAACATGCAGAGAAAAAAATTTGTAGGGAAAACTTCAAAGGAAAAATTAAAAAATTGAAGCAGGGAGGTACAATGGGGTTAAGGTCCAGGTCCAGATGGAGAAGCGGCAACGAAGATGTAAGAGGGAAAGACTTGGAAAAGCCTGAGGAAAGCTCACTTAAAAAAGGGGATAACAGCGGCTGGCATGGAGCAGAAGGGGGAAGTGAACGCACGGGTAAAAACGGACCAAAACGGGGGTGTCACGAAAGAAAGTAGCGTTGGAAGGACACAAAAGAACGCAGGTGGGGGGGGCGAGAGCCCAAAAGGTGGAGGGAGAAATCATGGCAGGATTCCGGAAAAAAAAAAAAACGGGATTCCTGAGGAAAAAGAAAGAAAAAGAAGGGGGATTTCAGCAAAAAGAAAGTGAGAACTTAGAGGAAAAGACAAAGGGGCCTTCAAACTGGGAAGACCCTCGGGGAATCTTCGAAACATTCAAGAAAAGACTACCCTATCTGGGGACGGAGCTCCGGAAAAACACTGGCAAAGATTTGTAGGAAGAGGGGTCTCAGGAGAAAAAAATCCGGAAAAAAATCAGCAGCCTTCGGAGAGAGAAAAACCACAAATGGAAAACCATTTCAAAGAGAAACGCGAAAGGAGGCTCCCACCGAAAAAAAAAACCAGCTCCAGCCAAAACACTCGACTGTGGAGGTTGCCGATTCTGACGTAAAGGATTTCCAATCCGGAAGAAAAGGGCAATAGGAGTAGTAAGGAGGCAATCACAAAAGGTGAAAAAACAAGAACGAAAAAAACAAAAAACAATAAAAAAGAGGGCACCACGGGAAAGGGGGTTGAAAAAAAAACTGCTAAAAGTTTCACCGGATGATGGCTAGCGGCGGCGCGTGTTGGAAAGGAAAGGGGAGTTCGAAAAAACAAGGAGTGTTGAAGATAATTGTCCTGAGAAAAAGGGTGGACAGCGTTGGCAGGATGGATTGTGGAAAAAGGGGCACGCAAGGGGCAGGGGCGCAATATCCCCGCGAAAACGATCCTCTCCGAAACGTTCGACACTCGAAAAAACGGGGTTTTTCCCGCGCCAGCTGAGAGACCCCGGTTCGCCAGCGATGCAGAACTTGTTTAAAAAAGGGAACTGACCGCCGAAAAAGGCTAAAAAGGAACGGGGGGAGAAAGGGTTAGAAAATGAAAGGAGAGGGCCAGAAAAAAGTCAAGGAAAAGCACCATCATGAGGGAGAAGCCACATCCCTGAGAGCGAAGATTGAAGGGCTTCGCTAAAAAGCGAGACCACAAAGTTTGAAAGGAGATTACTGAAAAGGCTACCAAAATACAAAGGAAAAGGCAGGAAGACTGGAGTGAATGAATTCTTACTGAACTGGGGAATCCCATGGCACAGAGAGACGTGGGTGCGGGAGGAAATAAAGCTTGACATAGGAGTCGCGTTGAAAAAACGCGAAAGGGAGCCTGAGGAAGAAGGGTTTCTGAAGAAAGAAATTTGGGGGGGCGGAGGCAGCCCGTGAAAAAGGGGGAGGATACAGAGCTCTTGAGTATTCAATGAGAGCGCACCTTTGAAACAAAAGAAGAGGGGTCCGCATGAAAGGATTTGAGGAAAGAACCGTAAAAAAAACGAAGCGAGAAGATATCTCAAAAACAAAACGAATAGATACGCTAGCGAAGAAAAGGGGTTGGGATCTCGTGTGAAAAAGGGGGCAGGGAATGGGGAAAAAAAGAAACGAGGAGATTGAAAAAAGAAAAAGGGACAGGCAAGCCTCGTAAGTAGACAACGGAGGGCAGAGACTCCGTCATCAGGCGGAAAAAGAAACTGGGAAAGGAAACCAAAATAAAACTACCAACGAAAAAAAAAGCTAAAAAAACTCTCGAAAAAATGTCAAACTAGGAAGGGTAAAGCGCAAACTCTCGAGGAGGGGGAAATCCAAAAAGAAAGGTCACGAGAGACTCTGATGGAAGTGGTTCAAAGTGGTAAACGGGACATCACAATCGAAGGAAAACTGTGGGTCAAGAGACGGAAGAAAGTCACGCCAGGGGACTTCCCCAGGGAATTTTACGAAAGGGAAGATTGAAACGGGCATTGAAAGACAAAGCAGCGGCTGAAGAAGGAAGCGAAGGGAGCAGGTTTGAAAAGGTGCAAGGGGTGCAAAAGGAGGAAGGCCGAAAGAGGCAGTTTAAGGGATGGTTCTAGAAAAGCAGCGAAAGGGGGAAACAAAAGAGCTTTAAATACATAGAATACAATTAATAGTGGAAATGGTAGACAAGAAAGGCAGGAGGATGCAAGCCCCCGTTTCGGAGTTCAAAAAAAAGAACAATAGGAGGAACCCTAAGTGGGGAGGGGGGGGGAGAGCCAGAGGAAACTAAAATAAACGGCGAAACGCTAAAAGGCGTGAAAAACGATCGAGACAGACCGTACTTAAAGAAAGGAATGCCAGTTTAGGCCTCAATAAAAAAAAAGTACTCCTGGGTGGAAAGGATGGAACCATCGTCCAGGGGTTCGGGGAGGGATCGGTGTTTTGTTCATAGAAGGGTGGGGGATTGGGGGAAGAAGCCGAGAAAAGATTTTCTAGAAGCATGACTGGGGCTTACCATGGAAACGGGGTGGAATGAAAAAGATGGCGGCGTGGCACCTGGAGAAAATACTGCTGGTGGAAAGGGAGGGATTTTTGAATTTCAAAAAAAAAGAAGGGCTGTTTAGTAGTAGAGGAAAAAGTCTGAGCCTCGGGATAGGAATAGACGTTGGTGAATGGACGAAGGAGAAGACCTACCAGATCTAGAAGTCGTTAAAAAAAAATCAGTGACAAGGAAACAAAGTCTCGAAGAAATTAAAAATCGAAAATAGCGGAGGGAAAAGAGAGGCACCTGAAGAAGGCCTGCCAGAGGAAAGTGCGAGGAAAAAGAATTTTGAGGGAGGACAGGCGACCTGGAAGCTCCTCAAAAAAAGGAAAAACAGAGAAGAGCGAGGAAAAAGACCCAAGAGGGGGGCGTAGAAGTTCAAAAAGCTGGAAAGGGGGAAATGCATAACGCTCTTTTTGTGGAGGAAGAAAAAAGGACGGAAGCAGAAGTGACGGAAAACGGGTCACAGAGAAAAAAGGAAAACCCGGAAGGATTTGCCAGGAGTTTATAAGAAATTTGGATAGAAGGCTCAGAAAACGAAAAGGGGGGTCAACCGTAAGCCTTAGAGGATCGACAAAAAAAATAAAAGAGAAAGAAAAAAAAAACTAGAAGGCACTGGCCCGCAAAAAAAAAAAGGCCAAAAAAGAAGCCGAGATCATTAGGAAACGGGTCTGTGGATAGGAGATGAGAGGGAGGAGGGCAAAGTAGGCAAGTATTTACACATAAAGAGGCAATAGTCGCAAGAACAACAGTATAAAACGGGAGAAAACATCACTAGGAAAATTGACCAGGAAGGGATTTAGGGGGGGTGGGGGGATGTGAAGGGAACCTCAAACCCAAAAGGAAGCTGGAAGGGACCGGCTGCGGTGACGACGAAAGGCAGAAGAGAAGAAAAAAGTTGACGTGGGGATAGGAAAGTTTGAAGAGGAGAATCATGACGAAATGAAGGCCAAAAAAGAAAGGGGGAATAGGTTAAAAAAGTTTAAAGGTAAGGATGTGGAAGCAAGAGCGCAGGACATGGAAAGCAGGATGAAGTGATACAAAAACCTTTCCTAGGGGGTGGGGGGAACAAAAGAGTCCGTAACAGAGAGAAAAAAGGCAAAAAGAGAGAACCCTGTTTGGGAAAAATTGAGGGACCGAGAAAGAGAGGGGGTCCACCATCATAGGGCTGATTCCAGCCAGGGAAGACTCTGTGCGCCACGGAGGGAAGTAAGAAACCTTCCGTCAGGAAGTGGAGAACGGAAGCCATCGTGGAAGAAAAAGGAGGGGGGGTCTTTGAAAAAGATTAAGTAAGGTGAAAAAGGAAAGGAAACATTCGTAAGAAAGGGAAATTCAAGAGATTCTAGAAATCCTGGAATCCAAGAAGGGGGATAAGAAAGGACGGTAGAGAAAAAACTCTCCTTTGGGTCTTGTGACACTGGGTGCAATTTACGTCAAAGAGTGTGGGACCTAGAAAGCGGAGTAAGGGGAGAGGTAGATTTGTGGGGAAGTTATGGAAGTCATTGTCGGTTGAGGGAAGGAGAAATTCATCCTATAGAAAGAGTAACTCAAAAAAGGGCTTGAGTGCGAAAGCGTCAGAAATAGGAGGCGGGAAAAAGTTTCTGAAAGGTTCTGGAGAAAAAAGGGCACCCTTCCGCACCGTAAGAAATACTATAAGACAACCCGGCAGAAAAAAGCCAGATCCTCTAAAAAAAGGGAGGAAAATAGAGAATGAATTCTCAGAAAAATATCGAGCTTTATTTAAATCCGAGGAGATACCTCACATGAATGAGAGCGGAGGTGGGAAAAGCAAGCTGGTGACGGGGAGTGTTAAAGGAAGGAAGAGTAAAGAGGAAAAGGCCCCGGGGAGACCACCAAAAAATGATAGAGAGAAGAAATTCTGGTATCCTCCAAAGAAAAAGCCGAGCTACTTCTGGAAGAAAACAAAATTAGGCAAAACGGGGTCCAATTAAAGCCCTTCGGAGAAATCAAACCCGGATTTCAGGAACTCCGAAACTCCTAAGGGGGACTGGGTGGAAGCTGAAATGTAGAACACAAAAGAGGATTCAAGAGCAGTACTATTAGACCCAAAAGGGTAAAAAAAAGGGGGATTACGTTTTAAAAAAGAAAATTCTGGAAAAGTTTCCGAAGACTCAAAACCTAAATGGAAAAAGAGACAACTTATTCTACAACTGGGACCAGGTTAATAAAATCTAGGGTGTGCAAAAAAAGGGAATGTAAAGAAATCCTGAGTCTTAGTCGGAAATCAGTTTTGAACGAGGAAGGGGAGAAACTTAAAAAAAAAGTTCGGGGGAAGTGTGGGGGGGCTAGGAAAAAGAAGAAAATAATGAAGAAAAAACCAAAAAAAAAATGAAGGTTTCAAACACCCTCAACCTGGAATGAAAGAATTAAAAAGGGGGGTCGCCAGGACATGGAAAGGGATTAAGAATGGGGAAGATAGGCGAGCAATCTCAAAAAAAAATTCCTGAAAGACCGCATCAAGGACAAGAGCGTGTGTGGGCGAGGAAAAAAACACACGCAGGACTTCCTCCGTGGAAAAAGGGGAGGAGGAGAAAATGTTTCGTATGGGTTTCAGGGTTTGGGAAAAGATTGCACAAGGAAAACGAATTGAACCGATGCAAGAACTCCCGCCGAAAAGACCAAAGAAGGGCCCCGAAGGAGAAAGGTCGAGAGGGGGGGGGAACCCTAATGACTAAAAAGGTCGAAAGGGGGGGCACTTGTGGGATGGATCAGTCTGAGGTCGAGAATAAAGAAAAAAAGGAGCTAGGGCCAGGGGTCTTGGAAGAAAAAAGACATAGAAAGTTAGGGAAGACCCTGAGGGAGGGAAGGAAAGAAGGGACAAGTAAGCGCAAAGGGAACCAGGAGGAGAGTCGTCTAAAAGGTAAAGCTCCGGGGGAGGGGACTTCATGAGAAGCCGCATAGGGGGGAGTTCGCGGAAAAATTCTCCTGGGAGAGGCAAAGAAAATTACTGCGGAAGAGCAGGATGAGAGACGTATGAAGAAACTCCGGGACAAAATTAGGGAGGGAAGACCGGAAAAAAAGGAAAGACGACTCAAAAAAAAAGACGGAGAAAAACGCTTTTGAAAAAAGGACCGGAAACGGAAAACTCCAAGGAGCTGATTGGAGGAAACGCGACAGGGGCTAAAGGTGGAGGGGAGAGCCTCAAGGGAAAAGAAAAAACTTCCTAAGAAGGGGAAGAAGCTCTCAACATGCAAGGGAAAGGTCCAAAAAAAACAAAAGGACATCTGGAGGAAGATTGGGAAGAACGCTAAGGGGAGCCAAAAAGACCTAGAGAAAGGCTACAACAGAAGGGGGAGGTCGGCAATAGGAGGAGGACAAGGGGTCGAGGGGGAATCGAAAGGAACGCAGAAAAAATCTTAAAAAAGACGAAAAAAAAGCCGTGCGCCAGAAAAAAGAATAAAGTGAGGGGGAACTTCAGGAAATAGCAACCCACAGCGAAAATGGGGAAAAAGTGTACCGAAAGAGAAGTCCAGGTCCGAAGAAGGATCACAGGGGGTTCGACCGCAGAGTTGGAAGAATGGAAAGGAGATAATTGTGGCCAGGAGTTGGGGGCAAGGGGGGGGGGTGAAAATTTCACTATGAGCGAAAAAACAATCTCCAAAGGAAGGAATGAATAGGGGGGGGTCGCCAAAAACCAAGGGGATTTAGCAGAAAGTTTGGGGGAGAAGCAAAGTATACACAGGGAACCGAGACGAATGAATCGAACAGGAGGAAAGACCGGGGGGCAAGATTGGGGAACTGACGCGAAACGAGAAATGGGGGGTCCACAGGGAGAACCTCTTGCGGGGAACCTATGCGGTTAGGCAAATTGAGGGGAATCAATTCAAAATGAACCCGAAAAAGGGAGAAAAAATCATTGAAAAAAGGAACTTCTAAAAATCATCAAGAGATGTGGACTGGCAGGGACTCATGACGGAACCTTTGGAAAAAACGAGAAGATGAGAGTCACCAAAAGGCCTGCCAAAAGTTGAGAAAACCCGAAAGGAAGAGGGGAGAAGAAATGCGAAGAGCGTAGACCTGTGAACCTCAACATTGTAAAGGGACCATCGCGGAGGGTGGATCTGAAAGGGGCGAGGTTTGGGTGGTTCAAAGGGTCAGTGAGGGGGGGAGAGACTCTGCTCACCCGAGGAGGAAGTGAGCTCAGAGATTGGGAAAAGGGGAAACTTCAGAAGAAGGGGAAAATTCAGAGGAAATTGCAATGAATGAGTCTGAAGAGGAGGTAACGTAAGACAAAGGGCCACAGGAGGTAAGGCCGATCTCTATCAGAAAGGAATAGATGAAGGAATTACGGGGGGTAAAGGAGGGGACGACGGGAAGTCAGGAGAAGAGAACGTCAAGAGAAAAGGCGCGGAAGGTTGTAAAGCGAAGAAAAGTGAGGAAGGCACAAAAAGGGGGGAATACCTCCGACGGAGAGAATCGAAAGCCCTAGGAGGAACCAAAAAAAAAGCAGGCAACAGAACGAAAAAGCTAACGAAGAGGAGCAAAGAACTCTATGTAAAAAAGGGGGGAATAGGGTCAAAGCTCAATAAGGGAAAACAATGAGAGCCAGAAAGACGGAGGGAAAAAAGGGGGGAAGTAGAGAGTTTAAGGAGGAATCTGAGTTGAAGAGATTCATCAGGAGTATCGCCAAAGAAAAAGCTGGGGGAAAGGTGTAAAAAAGGGGGAGCGTCAAGACCGGCCGGAAGGGGGATGAAAAAAAGAATGAGGGGTATCGTCAGGGGGCCATGTGTGAGAAAAATAGGAAGCGGATGGCAGAGAAGGAGAGACTTAGGAGGGAAACGGGGTAAGGACTCACAATGGAGTCCTAAGGATTAATAAATGGTTTCATCGGGGGAAAGGAGCGGAAAAAAAAAAGTCTGGGGGGAGGAAGACTTAAAGAACTTCAGAAGGAAACCATGCACCAGAGGAAAGAGAGGAAGGGCTCTGCACAGAAAGAAAAAGAAAAGATAACACGATTTCGAAAAAAAAGCAGAGCCATGAAATTCGATTGAAAAAAAGAGACAGCAGAAAGGAATCGGGGGAAAGGAAAAATAGGAGCCGACGGGCATGAACCGGACCGCGCGTGGGGGCGAGCCGAAGCCACCACTCAAGAGAGGAAGACGTGGGAAAAAAGCTCGAGAAAAGGAGTACGGAAAAAGGGTCCGGAAGGTCATCGGGGGGGAGGTGATTGAGAGGGCTATGATGGGGGAAAATCGGGGACGAAAAATTGGAAGAAAAGAAGAGAAGCAGCTGAGGAAGGGAGGGTGAAAGATCGTCGGGAAAAAAAAGGGGAGGAAGGGGACGCAGCGTTTGGGGGGAAGGGACTCAATTTAAAGTAAGAGGGGTGGCGGCGGGGGAGCGAAGGAGGGAAAGGAAAAAAATGGCCGGGAAACAGAAATATCTCAAAAAAAAAAAGGGAGCATGACAATAGCCGCATGGAAAAAACAGTGAACAGGCGGGAGAGGCGTCGAAGGGGAGAGAGTGCAGAAGGAGGAAGAGCGGGGACCCAAAGGAAGCGTCCAAAATAAAAATCTCGGGAGAAATTCTCCTTGGTGACGGAAGAGAAAGAAGACATTAAAGTGGGAA
>Ga0179593_1418345_pt1 | contig 16321 bp, 18 predicted proteins | sample CZODoug2_1_08_16_FD_185931 | JGI IMG/M metagenome (GOLD analysis project Ga0179593, IMG submission 185931) | Vadose zone soil fungal communities from Angelo Coast Range Reserve, California, USA - CZODoug2_1_08_16fungal (PacBio error correction) | ecosystem: Environmental > Terrestrial > Soil >...
CCGGTTGGGGAGGAAAAAAAGAAAAAGCAAAAGAAAAAGGAATATAGGCATAGGATGGAGGGAGGGACCCATGGGCTTGACCAGACCCAGATGAATTGTTTCTTCGGGGGGGGGAGTATGGTTGAATGAGGGATAAAATAGGGGGGCTTGGAGAGGATAGGTTTCCGGTCATGAACCAACAAATGGATGAGGGGGAAAACTACATGGAGGTTTCAAAATCTATTGGGAACCTTGCATGGTAACTGTGTCGGGGTAAATCTGTGTGTCATTCAGCTCTGGGGGGGAAGCATAAAAAACGGTGTTCGGGGAGGAACTGTTGGGTCAAAGGGAAAAGGGTGCGGGGCGGGTGAGAAAGGGGGAGTAGCCCAGAATAATATGGGGGTATTCCACTTGCCGTGGACGGAAAACTGGATATGAAGTTGGTGGTTGGGAGAACCGGACGAATTGGGAGGATTTCATGCATTTGATGGGAGGTTCCAAGTCGGGGGAGGCGCCATGAGGGATAATGTCCTTGCCAAAAAAAAGATTGGGGACCACAGGGTGACATATTGTTGTCTAATAAGGGGGATATGGGAGAGAGCATCGACAAGGAGAAATGAACACCGCATGTTGGAGTAAGGGCAGGGAAAGGACGAAAAAAACCAAATCTTTGAAATAAATTTCGTGGGGGCGGTAAAAATCAGAGGGGTCAAGGATGTGTTCGAGAACAGTGGGCAAAAAGGGGGAAGGAAAGGACCGGAAAACTAGTTGCAGGAATCGGAAGTGCCTCCCCCGGGATAATTTGGGCCATCCTGACTTATTTGAGATTCAAGCCTCCTATCTATTTGTCCCGTTCGGGATGGGTGTCAAGGCGAGTAGAGGAGCAATTTCCATCAGGGGAAGAGAGGCAGGTCCCCAAGAAGATTTAACCTCAAAAGCTTCGAGGGACAACGGTACGAGAAAAATGGGAGGGATAGGCTCAGAGGGACATTGTAGGGGTGCGGGTGAGCGGGGGGGAGGCGATGAGACAGTCGAAAGAGGCGGGGGTGAAGGAGGTGCTATAGTTGGAGGAGAGGGAAAGAAGGGAAGCGTCCGAAAAAGGAATCGAGGGGGGGATGAGGAGGGTTCTAGCCGGGTTGATGAGAGGGGAGTCTACCATTAGGGGGCAGGGTATGGGGAGGCGAAAAAAGAAAAAGAGAGGGGGCGGGGGAGCGAGAAGCAGAGGCCGGATAAGGGGGGGAGGAGGGAGAAGGGGTAACGGAGAGGAGGGTGAATTTACCGCATCCGTAGAGTGGCCCGGAAGGATAAAGGAAGGGGAATAACGGGGGGCAAACGGTGGGTCGAGAAAGAGCCCAAGAGGGAGGGGGCCTTAACGAATCAATCTAACTTATAAGAAGCGGGATAAAAAATACAGTACTTTTACTCCATGGCAGTACTGATAGCAGGGGTGATAATACGGCCGCTTTGGGAGGGGTTGGGGTTCCTGGCAGTCAAAAGACCTTGAAATCTTGGAAATGGGGGGGACCTTCTAATATGGGCGGCCAACTTCCAGGGAGACTTATTTCCTAACAGGTTGCCTACAATTGGGTCAGGGAGGGAGGGGAAATTCTATGGTGTCTTCAACCCTTACTTACCAAAAAAAAAAAAAGAAACAAACCAAAAGCAGGGACGGAGCCGGGTAGCGGATTAGGGGGGTTGTCAGACACCTTGGAGGATTGGCTTGTCAACCATGTTATTCTCGACAGTGAAAGAGGGGTTTGGGTAAGAAAGAGGAATTACTGGTCTCACTTTATGGGGAGGTGGTCGTCTCATCTTACTCATAAGGGAAAAGGTTGCACAGTGGGGAACTCCTGCGGCCACATTACCAGATGCCTATGGGGCCCCTCAGACAATTTGCAATAGAGAGTAGATGAGGCTCACGTCCGGAGGTACCCGAGCTTCGACATAGTCCCTGGATCGGAAAAGGGCATCTATCGGCCGGATAAAAAGGTCTGCCATTGACAGAAGATTCTTAAATGCATAAGAAGGACTTGGTTACGGGGGGAAGACTGAGTAGGTGGAAGGGGGGAAGAAGAAAAAAATTTGATGAGGGGTGAGGTGAGGCCCCGAAAGGTGCTGTCGGGGGAAAGGGTGGTGCTTTCAGGGTTGTTGAAAAGTATGATTGACATTCAATCCGTTATGCTTAGGAAAATTGGAACCTGGAAAAGGGGGTGGCCCACCCAGGAAAAATCTTAGAAATTCACGATATTGAGCAAATTTTACCATGCGGAAAAAAGAAACTCTAACTTTTTCACAGGGGAAACCCAGTTTTAAAGGGTCGGCAGGAAGGTAGTAAGTTGGAAGTAACCTGGAAGAACGATAAAGTGGGAGAGTTGGACGGGAGAAGAAAGGTGGGGAGATGATTTCGACGGATTAGGAGGAGGAAGGGGGGTGTAGTCAGGGTGTCACGATATTAATCCCAATATGACTGAGGGAAACGGCACAAACCGCGACGGGAACATCGTAAGCTCTACCTCGTCAAGGGGGAGTAGCGCCAACCACCGGGTCTTGCCTTCACGTATTTTCAAGTATTGACGTTGACGTCAAAAGGGTAAGTTCGGTGGAATGAGTAAAAGGGGAAAAAAGACGGAGGGTTTGGGTGCTACAAAAAAGGGCCTGCAGGTCAACAGGTAAAAACCCAATCGTGGACATAGGAAACGTGTTCGTATTATCTCGATAACAAACAAAACAAAGTTGAAAGAGAATATATCAATAAAAAATAGGAGGGTGGGTCCCAGTGGGTGGGAACCACTGGAAGAACGGGGCTGCAACAAGAACACGGAGTCTACCATTCGGAAGAAGTAAAGAAAAATACAGTCAGGAAACCGTCACAGACTGTCCCATCAGAAAAAAAAGGGGGTGGAGACTAACTCCTATTCTGGGAAGGGAGCGGGAAGGAAGTTAAACGGCCTGTTGTGCGGAAGAAAAATAGGGGGAGTCTCTCAAAATCACTGACTAACCCTCATAGAAAGCAAGGAATAGTCACGACCATATACACAAGCTAAACTCGCCACAGGATCTTCAGAGGGACGGTTTCACCACTGGGAAAGCAAAAACCAACACATAACCGAGGAGTACGGGGGTCAAAGGACCAACGAGTAGCTATCTGTCAATTTGGGAAAACCAGCGTCATCGAAAGCGTTGACAATAGGTGGCAAACATAAAGAGGGGGGGGGAAGATGCCGCAAAAGAACGGTTTCTGACTGGGAAAATAAAAACGAAGAACAACCAAGAACGAAAAGCCCGGGAATGGGGGAAGCCAGGATTCAGTCATTAAGTACTAAAGGAAGGGACATGCGGATCAAAAAGGACCCACTTAACGGAGGGCACTTTCGAACGTCGAGGTCAATGAAAAAAATACCGGGGTCTCCGGCCGCTCGATTTAAAGCGGGAGACCGGATATGTCGGAGGCTAGGCACCTCTTGCAGTGCAGGACAGAAGAGTGGTAACGGATGAGTGCCATCTCCGAGAGTTTCCTTGGGCCTGGCGCGGCAGGAAAAAAAGAATAAATGCCGGATGCAGGACGAAAACAGAAAAGGGGCCGTGCGCACCGGCTGATAATCTTCTGAAAAAAATAGGTGGGGCACAAGTCGAGAAATAAAATGGGTGGAAAAGCCAAATCCAATCCCGAGGGATCAAAAGAGCACTAAAGGGGGGGGCTATTCAAGCAAAGGGTGGTTTGGGCGGGGTGCAGTCAAAAAAATACGAAAATCTAATACTAGATATCCTCAACTTCCATTTGATTCACCAATTTTGGTGATTAGCGCGTGATAGGATCTCCCGAAGTACATGTGGAAGACCCGGACGGCTTCGGTTAACTGAACACAGGGAAAAAGGGAGTGAGGTAGGTTTGGGGACGGACCAGCTAACAAAATTGGGGGGGATCATCAGCGGCGATTCTCATTCACTCACATAGAGTGGGGTCACACTTTAAAGAGGAGTAAGGAACTGACGGCATAGAACAAAAGGGAAACCTCAGAAAGTACAAAGGAAGATCGGGGACCGAGGGGGGCAAGAACTTGACTATGGTCCATATAGGGGGAAACGGCCACACGGCACAAATATCAGGAAGTACATAGAATCAAAGGGGCGAGGAAGAAGCGCAAGAGGATTAAAAAGTGGGTGAGGGGAAGAAAAAAAGAAAGGTATTGTAAAAAGAGTAGGGGGGGGGGAAGGTAAATATCTCGCCTTAAAGTCCTGCAGGAATTTTGGGGGTCGCGGGCGATATGTCTATGGAGAAAAAATCTTACTTAGTTACACACTGCAGGCACCACATGTGTCTCCAAAGAGTGTGGGGGTTCTTTGGCACGACAGGGAAGCAAACTGGCCGCCTGGAAAAAGAGCTGGGGAACAGAATAAAAAACCGAAAATACAGAAAAGGCAGAGTAGCCTCAAGGTATCCAGGGGCTAACGTCAGAGGCCTACAAAAATAGGGGTCATGGAATATCAAGACCTATACGCAAAACGCACCGGCAAAGGGGACAGGGAGGGAGGGGTGGGCATTAAGAAACCGAAAATTCCGTTTTGGAGAAAAACAAAAAAAACAGCTGCTGAAAAAATCTTGCCCACATCACAGTGAACGACATGGGACAATGAGGGGGGGGGGGGGGGGGGGGGGGGGGGGGGGGGGGGGGGGCGGGGGTGGACACAAGATAGGAGGAGGATACAGAAAAGAATTTGTGGTTTCTGGACGAGGCACTACATTCCAGATACCGCCACACGAAGGTGGGAACAATGGAAGAAAATACCTACAAAAAGAAAAACCTTTCATCTTGGATTGGGGAAAAACCGAGAAAAAAAAATCCGATGAATAGAATCAACGGGTCTTTTTTGCTGGGGGGGGTGACGTACCCCAAAAGAGATCTCAACAAAAAAACGTGGAGGAAAGAGAGGATGCAGGGTTGGTACGTCACACAATACTCCAACAGCAAAGAACCGGAGAAGAGGAGTATTAGTGGGGTCGTCCCTCACAGGGGGAAGACCCAAGATGAAAGTGTTACGTGTTGTCGTGAGGGGGACTGGAAAGGGGAACTACCAGAGTTTGACTTTAGAGGGAGAGTGCAGAAAACAATTTATTGGCATTGTAGAAAGAACTAGAAGGTTCCAAAATAGAGGGTGACCGGGACCTACCGGGTTGTGAAAATCGTTTGATTCGGAAGGAGGCGGCAAGAAAAAACAGTACGGGGGGGGGGAGGTGAGAAATAGGAAAGAATAACGCCATCATTGTCCAGGTGCGGCTGGGTTGTAATAGTTCTGACCTGGTCGAACGGAGTGGTATGACTGTTCAGGCTCCTTGAAAGAGGAACGGGTGGAGACACTCAATGGGGAGGGGATTAGTCCGGGGAAGGCAGGGGGTAAAAGCTCGGGTGGTACCCAGGAGTCCATGAAGCGAAAGTGCGGAAAAACCACCTTAAAAGGGGGGGGAGAACAGGGGTCCATCATTTTTGTGCTAAATAATGAAGATTGGGAAGAGCCATACAATATCGAACCGGAAAAAACACCGAAATGGGAGGACAGGAAGAGTCGATATGGGAAAAAAAAAAAGTTGAATAATGGCGGTGGTGGGAGGATGTCCGCAATATGGGGCGATGAGCGGGAGGGAAATTGAGGGGAGACTTCAGATATGGGGAAGGACCTTGGGGCCGTTTGAATCCAAAGTGTGGTAACATGACGTATTGCAATAAATTCCTGCTCCTCTATAGGGGATGTGTACCGGCGGGGGGCGTTTTGGGGTAAGGTTAGGGGTAAGAGGTGAATCATTTCATAGTGGGACTTTACCGGGCAACCCAATCCGATGGAAAAAGGATAGGGGTCGGTCAACGGACTTGTAGGGGGAGGTTTTGGGGCGCGCCTGACAAAGTAATGGAGAAAACGTTTCAATGTGGGACAGGGGTAACCGCAAAAATAGTGAAAAAGGACCGTAGGGGAAAAGATCCGACTTAAGGAAAACAGGGGGGGGAGAAAAAAAGGAAAGGTGGTAAGGGAAGTTAGTATTAGAAGTGGGGGAAGTACTGGTGCTGCCATACTGAAACCAGACAAACCAATCAAGGCTGTAAATCGCGGTCTTCGAGGTTACCAAAGTTGCTTGAGGGCGGGGGATAAACCAGTTTGATTCTCGCCAGGTAAAAGAGGGGGGTTTTGAATGCGTATCGTGGACGGTTCTCACGTGTTATGAGTCCTATCGGGGGTGCGTCAATAGTGAGGGGGGGGGGCAGCACAATTTGGAAAACCCGAATGCACTGCCACCGGAATTTTTTGGTTTGGGGATCCAAGTCCCCGATTGGAACGCAACAGGTGTCACCTAACTAGGAGGGTCACGTAGAGGGGCCTATTCAAAGATTCCCGGGATCGCTCTGGAATCTAGACTGGGTCTATACAGGGGCGCAGGGGGAACATGAGGGAAAGGGGAAGTGTAGATAGGAACGCTGAAAAGTTGGAGTTCGGGGCGTAGGTAAGGATGGAGGAAGTAAAGGGGGATTAGATCATGACAAAGGACAGGGCTTCGTACGTAGAGGGGGGAGGGCGGTGGGTAATAGTGAAAATTCAGAAAAATAAAAACGTTCTGTTCGGGAATTAAATGGGGGAACAGTAGCTTTGGAAAAAAGTCCACTCGAGGCGGATGACCGAGGAGGGCGCCAATTGAACAACGGCTTAGAAAGAGAAAGGGGTCACTTGTGGTAAAACCCCGAAGAGGAAGGTGAGGTCGGCATGAGTGAAACAAGGTAGGACGTAAAAAGGCGAAACAGTCCGGAGGAAAATCCAAGCGTAAGAGGCTTGATAAGCGGGTGGGAGTATGCGGAATCGACGTACGTAAAGGGAAAGGGCTCTTCGTGGAGGCCGTCAAACAGGGGGGTCGAGATTGAATCCCCCCTCGCAAAGAATAGAAAAGCAACCGGGCGAACAAAGTTGACTCGAGAAAAAAACTGAGGTCAATACAAGATATATGGGAGAGCACGACCTCTGGGAAGAGGGGGATTGGGAACAAGGCGACGGTTCCTCTCCCGTCGTCAGGAAAGGGAAGGGGGGGGGGGTATTGGGGGGTAGGTAAAAATGGGAAGGGGCCTCTGTAAACGCAAGGAGGATGATTGGGGTTACCGACCGGCTTCGGCCCGTTTGAAGAGACATCGGAGGCCCATAGTGAGCCGGGGAGGTTGATCGCTCTCAAAAAATAAAAGAGCCAAAAGAGTATCAATAGACAACGGGATAAATATTGGCAAGCCGCGTGCGCGTTGGGGCTACGTGAACCAATAACGGGATGCTCTTATGGACCTCACAACAAAAAACAAAGAGCTGCCCCCGGGCGTAAACAATTACAAATAATACGGCGGAACACACTGACGGAACCTTCCAAAGCCGGGTCTAATCATAACCCGCTGCAATCCCTTTGGGGGTGGTCTCTACGCCTATATCAAGGGGAGGGGGAATGAGAGGTCAGATTTAAAATTAAGGTGGCGGGAAGGCAACATAGGGTGAGGCAGACTCTAACACCCTGACTAACGTGCATCAATATCCTATATACTTCATGATAATTGACCACCACGCTTACTGAGGACTAAAAATGAATCGAAAATGGAAGAGTCGAGGAGGGCCGGCAATTCCAGAAACTGTCCGATGCAAATAAAGGGCGATGAGGGGGGGGGAAAAGTGAAAATCAGAGTCGACAGCCGGGAATGAAAGGCCGCGGGGCATAGGGTGGGACATCTTTACCAGCAGGGGGCACAGACTAAATCGGGGTCAATGGGGGAAAAACAGTGCCGCCAGGAACGATTTTGACTTTTGAGAATCCTATCCCAAAGCAAAAAAAAAGAAGAAAGATAAAGCCCTTTCTGGGTGAAGCCAGTATGAAACACCTAAAATTAATTCCCTCAAGTAGACGGTTCCCAGACTCGAGGACCCATAACCCACTGTCCATATCTAGTGCAATTTAAAGACCGCTAGGGATTTAAAAGAAGGACAAGCCAAGGAAGACGAGATCCACCGGGGAGAGTCGTATGCTACGACGAAAAGCAGGAACGGACATAAATACGAGTGTGGAAAGGAGTGGAATCGCGATCTGGCAAGTCCGGTGTGCCGCAGTCTTTCAACGGAAAAAATCAATCAAGGCCAGAGATGAGAGGGAAAAAAACTCGGAAAGAGACCCGGAGAACAACGAGAAAACTACTTCGGAAAACGGAGTTTCCAAAAAAAATGGAGAGATCCACGGGGGGGGACAAGAAAAGAAGGGAGGCCGGGGCCATCTCGACTAACTCTGTAACAAGCCTGAGGTTGGGGGGGGGGGTCAGGGGCGAAGGGAGCAATCAGAGGATTTAATACTACTTCACAAAGAGAGTCAACCCCTTTGATTGAACAGGGAGAATGATAAAAAAAGGGCCAGGTGGCAACCCGCGAGTGGACGGAAACAATGAAAAGGATTGATCAAGTGGTCGGGGTAAGGACCGCGAAACAAGTTTGGGGGGGAGAAAAAAAACGCTTCAGGGGGAAGGAGAGACTGCTAAAATGTGTGGAAAGAAGGAGGAGTTCAAGGAACTGACTTAAGCGCCTTACCTAAAGAATACAAAAGGCTACCGGACAAATACTAAGAGGAGGGTGCGACGGGATTTATTGCAATACTGGTTTCTAGGTGAATATCAGAACGGACAACGCCGTAAAAGATCGAAGGAACATAGAAGACACTTTGCTCTAACAGCATAGAGGTGATTAGAACAGCTATCCCCTCAAATGTTTCCAAGCGGGGGGGGGGGAGAGGATCTCGGGCAATTCCGTCACTTACCGAAGGAAGGTTGGGAATCGGGATCGTTGTCTAGGGAAAATCTTGTCCTATTTAGAACAAAACGAGGTCCCAAGGTTTTATCCCATCATGGGGTGGGCTGTGGCAAGGAAAATAAAAGGCCGCCTGGGAAAAATAAAGCTTTTGGGGGAAAAAAGGGCAGAAGGAGAACCAGCAATGAGAGGTGGGGAACACCAACAATTTCATTATCACAGGAGAACGGAAAGAAGAAACAAGAGTTATTCCTTGGCGAGAAAAAGAGACCTATACTCCACCCCTCCAACTGGGGGGACATGATGGTCTTTATAGGGGAAATCACACGTGAAGAACTAGAAAAATTCCGGGGGGGGATTCCGCTCCCCACCTTCTTAAATCAACTCTGGGCAAACTCACAGTACGGAACGTTGACAAGAGCTGTTTGTCAAGGGGGGAGGGGGAAGACACAATAAGGTTGTGGGGGGCAATGGAAAAAAAACTAAGGAACAGTAAACGCACACGCAAGTGGTGCCACTGGAATGAAAAGAAAGAAACAACCCCGAACACCTCATCTTGGTATGGGAAGAAAAAAGAATGGAAAGACCATCCCGAGGCCTAGTATCAAGGGATTTGAAAGGGGGTTGGGGGGTGTGTTAAGGAACCACCCTATCGCTCTCAAACACAGGGAAAGAGGAAAATAAAAAAAGGAAAGATGGGGGGGGGGAAAACAAGACTAAAAATTAAAGGCAAGGATAGTTGAATAGGGTGGAATTGACCGTAACCTTACTTTACCATCTCCCAATGTGGGGGGGTTCGGGGGGTTCGGTGGTGACTTCAATGGAAAGACTGCGTGTGCTATAGAAGGAAGGCACCGTGGGGAACCACAATGGGGGATTTGTCTTGGAGACGACAAGAAGTTTGCCAAATCTGTAAAAACGAAAAAGGAATGGAGGGGGGGTGAAGAATTTGGAAGGGAAAACGGGGGGCGTCATACAAAACAATAAGTGTCGGTGATGAAGAGGGCCAATAATAAAGAATCATTGCCAGGGGATTGAGGGGTGAGGGGGGGAGGAAGGAGAAAGGGCTCCCGAAGAAAGAGAGGTGTGTTAGGAAGGAAAAGGCGCCTGGATGGTGGGTTTGTCTACACTCAAGGGGGAGGAAGACCTGTGAGGCGGTGGAAAAACTATGTTTTTCCAAAAAGAAAATCAAAAGTTGGCCGGGGGACAATCACCACCTGGGGGTGAGAACCACAGGGGGTTCCATCAATGGTGGTGGATATAAGTAATATTTTTCATCGCACATATACCAAATTACCGGGACAAACACCATTTTCGGAACGGTACGAGGCGTAAACGTAGAAAATACAAAAAAAAGATTGTGAAAGACATAAAAAATTGCGGGGGGGCTGGCACGCATCATAAGGGGGGGTCAAGAAATTGAGGGGCAAATTTGAATGATCTGGACGAAACAATGTGTCCGGCGACTGGGACTTTCCTCCCAGGGGAGGGGGAAAAAGGGTAGTGGGGGGGGACAAGAAATTCCGGAGGAAAGGAGGAGGGGTCCGGGAGCCGTGGGTAGGTCAAGGGGAGGAGAAGAAGTTCCATCTTTTACTCCTAGGGAAAAGGTAAACAAGGCACATGTAGCCGCTGAGAATCGCTCTGGGGGGTATGATTTCAATGTGGTGGGAAGACCTACAAAAGCACTTTCTAAGGGAAATGGTGCCGTTTAAACAAGGGAGGAGTTTGTCCTAAACGGGTGAGTTATGAAATCCACGGATGAGGGGGTTTCCCGCCAGGTTTGCCAAGGAAGGTAGTTAGAATTCGTACTGAGGGGGTCTGAAAGAAAAAAGACCAAACCAAACAGTCTTTAAGAGAGGGACCGTTCGAGAGGGTGGCAGCAACCCGTGGGAGGGAAAGTGGCGGTTTGAAACGGAACCAGTTTGATTCTCGCCAGAAAAAGGAGTGTTTGAGGGATCGGATCGCATAAAGGTATAGTCAGGGGGGGGACGGGCGTCAGTGTCTAGGGTATTTGAGCTGTGCAGGACGGTTACCGGAAGCGGAACGTACAAAAAGAGAGCGTGGCCACGACATATTGCCAGCGAAAGAAGCGTATGCTAGTTCACGAAAAGATTGCATACCTAATAAAGATAAAGGGACGCGCTGAAAGAGGAACAGCAGGCGCCAGGTCGTAGCCATTGACAATCGCGGGGACTTAAAGGAGTACCGAGAATAGTAATGCTGTGACGGGGGGGGGTCTTGACAAGAGGGGTAACCGTAAGTGGAAGGATTACTTTGGAAAAGACGGCCGCCCAAGAAGGGGGGAGGGCGGAGAGGGGGTGCTTTAGGTTTGAATAAGTGAAAATCAGAAAAAATCATAGGGGAGGGCGGAATTATAAAGGGGGGAAAAGTAATTTGGCCCAAAAGGGACGATGGGAAAGGGGCCCCGCGCGGGTGAGGCCAATTTTGAAACAGACGTCAGACTCGAGGAATGGGTCAAGTTGTAAACCAAAGAGCAGTTAGGGCGGAAGAGAACAAGTAGAAATTTTCCGTCAATAAAGGTCGGGAGAAGATCCCGGGGGGTTTGACACTAGGGAGTTCATAGAAATAAGCGTTTTTGTATATAGTGCTAAGAAAGAGGATGGGGCTGGGGAGCTGCTGTGTAGTCAAGGGGTTCTAGAATAGAACCCTATGGCAAGAGTAACTACCACAGTTTAAAGGGTAATCGAAGAAGAGGAGACACTATTCATGAAGGGGTTATTCGTAACTCCCCCACCGCAAACGTTCGTTGCTTTCTAGTTGTCCCCGAGTTTTGAATTGTTGAAGAGAGTGTATAATGTTATTTTAAAGAAGGGAAAAGGGGCAGCTCCGGGGGGGGGGAGGGGAAAGGGGGTGCAGACCGGCTTCCCTGTCTTTTATAACAAAACTCGGGAGTCCACATATTGAAAAGACGGGGTTTTCTATTAAGACTAGCAACAACCAAACCATAGGGTATGAAGGGGAAAAAGGGGAATCACGACAAAGAAAAATCCTATGTGCCGAACGATGGGGTCTACTGGTAACACAAAGAAGGGGCCGGAGGAAAACCAACTCCTGAAAAAACGGAGCTGGCCACAGGGATGGAAAGGAAATAACCTTACCCATGAAGGGGGAACCACGGCAATCCGGGTGACCAAGCAACCCCAAACAGCGCCGTTTGGGTACTCTACTCAAAAAGGCAAAGGTTGAGATTGAGGGGGCCGGCTAAAGAGGAGGTGGCAGGTGACAGGTTGCGATGTTCAGCGGCCGCCATATGGGGTAAATTCGATAGGGAAAAACACTGAAAAACGACCCCGCCATAGCACCAGAAGCTATAGACGTAGACATAAGACACAAGGAGAAGAAAACCGACCCAACCTGAGAGAGAGGGACGTAAGGAAAGGGCCATCCTTTCAGATTCCGAAAATCACCTGCGATTAAAGGGGGGGAACAGGGGTGGGGGGAAAAACGGGCAAAGATAGGGGGGAGAAAGAAGAGGGGGGGTCAATGGGAGAACTTAATCTTTCAGACGAAACAGCTTTACCAAGGGGGCAAAGAATAGTTTGCCATGTAAAAGTTACCGCCCGAACGGATTGTCTGACTTTCATAAAGAAAAAAAAAGGAACCACCACAGACGAAGCCCGGGTAAAGGGGGCAGGCATCTCATCAAAGTAAAACTTCCTACAAAACGTAAATATCACGCGCGAAAAAAAGACAAGTTACCGATCTAGGCACTGGTAAAAGGGGAGGGATGAGGCGAAGGGCTCCGCCGCTCGTTCCCGCGATTCAAACCCTTTATAGGTCGGAGGGGACTCGGGACGAGGAAGTGAACTAAAGAAAAAAAGGTAGGGGAGGGGGGAAATAGCGATCATGGGGACAAAGGGTGAAAAAGGGGACAGGCGGGAGGGCCAAAGGTGCAAACAAGAAAGAAGAGAAGGAAGGATGAGGAAAAAAACCGATCATATCTTTCAAGCAAAGTAGATTTTTCAAAATCTTTTCCCCGAAGAAGCAAACTGTGGGAATCAAAATCCCAAAAAAGGGACTGGGGCTTCCATCATATCAGAAAAAAGAGTCACGCTGCTTTTGTTGGTGGTGACGTTTTCCTTCGAAAAGGGGAAGCAAAAAAGAATCTAATACTACTGAAGCCACCTGAAATGGGGAGCGGGAAGGAAACGGGGACGGCAAAGATAACCGCCTGTACCAGGCACACTCAGCGTCTTTAAAAAAAGGCACCAAGTTACAGAGGGATCAAGGGGCTGTGTAGCGCGCCATTTTTGGAAGAAAGAGCTTCCGGATTCTCAGCGGTCGCAAAATAGGGGGGGGGAAAGATCTGCGTCACAAGAAAGGCTTCTTCAGCTACGGGGGAAGAAAAAACGGAGACGGGACAGAATCGGGGACGGAGGGTATGTGCAATTACTTTCGGATTTTAAGAGCAAAGGGGGGGAGGCACGCAAAAGGAGGAATCCCCAAATGAGGGAATTAAAGGAGAAAAGGGGGGCGGCGAAAATCATCTACAAATGAAGGAAGATATCCCACCGCCAGGGGAAAATAGTCTGGGGGAGAAAGACGTCGAAGGAAACTCATAACTTCGAAAAAAGAGGGGGTCCCGGGTCTATATTTTACTAGGGAGAAGGGAAAACATTAAAAAGGAAGGGAAGGGGACAAAAGGAAAGGGAACCAGTTTTCTCCCAACTTGGGGGTCTGTGGAAAGGGAAGGACAAGGGGCCACGACTGGTGACCAACCCGAAGGCTTTTGGGGGGTCACCGCAGAAAGAACCCTCCAATGAGAGTGTGTAACCACCAAAAAGGTCAAGGACCAGGACAAATCCAGGCCGAACCCATAAGAGGGGGGAGAAAAGGGGAGAAGATAAGCAAACAAGCAACGCACCGGAACATGATGGCGTTCGTAGTTGTCAACTATTCCTCAACAGACACACAAAAAACAGGGTTTTTGTGCCGAAAATCTTCTGAATCAAATGGGGAAAAAGAAAGGTTAAGGCGAAAAGGACCATCTGATGGAAAAAGAGAGTAGGTATGGCGAAAGGGCCAACCATTTGGGGGGTGGGGATACCGGCACGATCAGTCCCTATACCGCACACGAAAAGTATGTCAAGGGGAAGGACCAATCCCGAAACAAGAAAACCGGAAATATGGAAGGGGGACAGTATGTGACGGAACCTCCCGAAGGAAGATCACGGGTTTTTGTGCAGGTGAGTAGGGGGGGGAAAAAGAGAGCTAAAAGGAGGAAAAAGAGAAAGGAGGGTAAACGAGCAACGCAAAAAGACCCTTGATATAGTAGTATGGGTGAGGGGTCACCATTGGACCAGGCCCAGATGAAGGTGTGGGGGTGTCGGGATGGGATTCCTGGGGAAAGCCTGCGTGTGCGGTCAAGGGACTGATAGGGACAAAAGAACCAAAAGGGGTAGGTGGCAGGTAACCAAGAAGAGGGGTCAAAAAATCGATGGGACGGGGGAAAGTATGGGGATTTGGAGAATGGGTATGCAGAAGCTGGGAAAAAAGGGAGAAAAAAAACGGATGTGTCGGTGATAATCTTTGACTAAGGATACCATCATTGTGACCAAGGGGTCGTGGACGGGGGAAAGGGGAAGAGCCAGATAACTATGTGTAAGGCCCTGTCAAGGGGAGGCCTGATAAGGAATGGTGTGTGGTCCTCGCGCTGAAAACGATTGTATGTAGAAAAAGGGGAAGGCGTTGCCAAAGCTGTCCGGGTTGGGGAAACGCAGGCCGGGAGAAGAGAAGGAAAAAAAAAAAACCAACTTATTGTAATGGAACACAGGGGGGTGGTCCAAATATTGGGGTATAAATAAGGGGGGTTCATCGCCGGAAAAAAAGAGAAAGGGACCAAACACAGAAGGGTGGGAGGGAAAAAGAGGCTAGATCGTATGCAAGCAAACACCTAAGATGGACAAAATAGGGGGGGGGAAGGGAGGGAAACTCATCAGAGTTCGATAAAGGGATCAAAAAGGGGAAGGGTCATGGAGTCCGCTAGGTTGCCTTCGCCGGGCCGAAAAGCCAAACCGGAAACACGAACTATTGACAATAAGTCGTAGGCCTCCATCTAGGGTCCCGGTCGCGTTTTTATGACAATGTAGTGTTGAGTATAGAAGTCAGAGGGGGGGGAACGCAGACTTAAAACCGTGCCCAGCCGAGAAAGAGAAGAGCAGCTTAGAGGGAAAAAAGGGGGGGGGGGGGGGGGGGGGGGAGAGGAAGTTCCAAAGCCAATTCTCAAGCGTTTCATGTTGGAGACTTTACACGAAGGGGGTCGAGGGGGGCCACCTGACGCTGCGTGGGAGAAGGAGAAGGAAGGCAAAGAGGGTTTGGAAAAAACAGAAAAGGGGGGGTGAAGGAAGTAGTATAGAAGTCTACTGGGGGGGGAGTACCAGAGCGGGCCCCAACAAACCACAGGGAAAGGCGGGAACGCTGTCGTGAAAGGGGGGGCAGCCCCGGGCGGGGGTGTCTTTGCTAATTTGATTGAATCGCCATAATCTTTTTGTTGGAAAGCGGCTCGCCTGGTTAGCAACGATATTGGAGAGTTGGAGTAGGAAAGATCGAGGACGCTGAGTGATGGGGGGAGGGGGGGGAACGCCGCCAGAAAAACCACCAGGGACAAGAAAAAGAACAGATCGCTGAATTTTGGGGGGGGCCAAGCCATCAAGGGGTCCATACGCAGGAGGAAATAAGGGTCCCTGGAGAAGGAAAAAAAACTCAAGGGGAAAAAGAAAAAAATAAAGGGAGGAGCGCTGGAATCTATCTTCTTAGAACCAATGGGTGCGCTTGAACTAGAGGATTAAAGTTACCTATATAGGGAGGGAAGGGGGTGAAGAGGGGGAGGGAAACTACTGTTATTAAAGGTAAGGAGGAGACACTTGGGGGGAAGAGCCTGGAGAGGGCGTATGCGATTGGGGAGAAAAGCTGGGGCAGGTGTGGAGTAGTAAAAAGTCAGATCTGTACGGGAGGTAGAAAATTCCCCGAGTTAGCTTTTGGGGACCCGGATGGTGAAAGAGGGATGGAAGAACGAGCTGGTCGGGAAGGACCACGGGTTCTGGACGAGTCCTGGGAACATTTTTTACAAAAAAATTCATCGAGTGGAGGAGGGGGGAATCGGCGGGGAACTTGGAAGGGAAACCGTCGAGAACGTATAAAGGGGTGTTCCGTTATAATCTTTTGGGAGTGGGGGGTGGGGGTCGCGAAGGGGAAAAGGGGGGGACGGGCCTAAGGGGGGTCTGTCAGGTTGGTCTAGGGCTCTAGGAAACCCCCTATGTCTCCTGGGGAAAGGCATCAGCGGCCATTGTTATAAAAGATAGAAGGCGCTCCCGAGTCATAAAATGAAAGAGGAGGAAGCCGCAAAACGAAGGGCTGGCGGGCGGAATGGTTCCAAAAGAGGTGACTTCCTCTCAGAGTTCTGGGGGGAAAAAGGCTGTAAGAAGGGAAAGCTGAGAGGGCGATGGGTCATGCCAAAGCTTAAAACCGGGAGGTCCTTGTACCCAATCGGGTGAAAGAGAGAAAACGGGAGAGGGGGGAAGGA
>Ga0179593_1646782_pt1 | contig 16320 bp, 12 predicted proteins | sample CZODoug2_1_08_16_FD_185931 | JGI IMG/M metagenome (GOLD analysis project Ga0179593, IMG submission 185931) | Vadose zone soil fungal communities from Angelo Coast Range Reserve, California, USA - CZODoug2_1_08_16fungal (PacBio error correction) | ecosystem: Environmental > Terrestrial > Soil >...
GGAGGGTCTAAGGAGGGGACCGGCAGGCATCTATCTTACGGGCGTTGCAAAAGTTATTGGAAAACAGTTGGACGTGACCCAGACCTCTCCGAGGCCATACCTTGCAAAGAAGGGAAAGAGGAATCCGCTGTACTTTGGATTGTAGAAAAAAAAGCGTACAGAAAAAGGGAAGGTGGGGCTGGAAATACGGAAGATCAGCGCGGCGAAAGAAAACCGGTTAAAAAGCTGGAGCGACCATGGGATTTAGTGGGCACTACAAAAGGTAGGAATCAGGAATCGACCAGATTCGGGTCCAAAGAAATCGGGCTTCCACCTTGACGCGCGGAGAGAAAACCTCAAAACTCGGTTCCGCGCCTTCACCAAACAAGGGATGCGGTGGGGGTAGGCAGGGGGAGCGGATGTGACGGAGGGTTGGAGGTGATATCGCTTCCGATCCGGGGGGGGAGTGTGGAGGGGAGCGAGGTTTCAACCAAGGGAGGGAGATCCTCCCAGAGTCCGCACTTGCAGACAGAAAAGGGAGAGCGGAAACCAATTCGCAAGAATAGGGTCATTGCGGGAAAGAGCCGAACCCTGCCGAACGCGAATGTAATGATAAAGGCCACTGACTCATAGCGAAGGGGAGTCTTACTGGTTTCCTAGAAAATGAGAAGCTTCAAGAATGCCGGGGAGGGATAACCGGAGCTGGATCAAGCAACCTCGCCAAAAAGAAAAGGGAGGTCGGGGGGGACAGCCACGGCCACGGTATGGAGGCGGGGTCTTAGAGGATCTAATCTCCGTAACCACACAAGGGGTCGCAAGAAAAAAGTCGGCGAGAATTGCGTCACCTCGCGTCCTGGGTGATAACGCAAAAAAAAAGCGTCCCGGCACGCGTCCCTACTATGAAGACGCAAGCCCAGGAGGGAGAAAAAGAGCGAGGCACTGAAACCGTGCAAGGAAGAGGCTCAAAAAAGGGAGAGCCGACAGCTGGCTGAGGGATAATTGGTCCTGCTCTCCCTCGGTGGCAAGAGCGCCAACTGCCAGGAAGGGAAGGGGAACTTGAAGGAATGAGCAAATACAAAAAACAAGCAACGGAGACCCCCGGGGATCAGGGAGCATTAACTCTCAAGAGATAGATCAGGAGAGTGGGTCTGAAAAAAGTTCAGGGAAATGAACAAACCGAAGGCACAGACCGCTGGAAGCCTAGGGCCGAAGGTTAATAAGGGTATCTCGAGAGGTAAAAGGGAAAGGGCAATATCCTCGAAGCTGGGAGTCGCGGGGAAAGGTAGAGAATTAGGTATCAAAGGCTGAAGGTCTTGAGGAGGGAGATCGATAAAGGGAGAAAGGGACGTTGGGGACGGAAAACTCATTTGCTAACAGATTGCGGACATGAGTTCGAGGGAGCCAGGATGCCGTCCCCCGAGGGTTTCTCTACGAACCAAGGCTTGTCCAAGAGGGGGGACAGATGGAAAGGAGGCCAGGGGTCTGAGTAAAATGAGTATCCGTTGTGAGAAACCTGAGGGCAAAAGGTAAATGTCCAGAGGTATATAAATTATCCTAAAGGAAAGAAGCCTCTAAAAGGGAAAATCAGAAAAAAGCGACAAGAAGAAAGTTCATTTACTTGAAAAACACTGGGGAGAAACACGATGGGGAGATAACCTAATGGTAGAACTCATATCTGCGCAACCCTTCTAAAAGAATGAGGTGAAAAAAAACCAGTTCAGGGGGAAAAAAGGGGGAAGAGCAGCACCCTTGGAAAATGGAACTCTTCAGGAGCATTTGGGAAAGCGAAAGAAATGGACGCCTTGCCGAGTACCTCCCTCCTCAATTTATGGAAAAAATAGGAATTTAAAAAGAAGGAAAACGGAAAGAGTGACGCGTCCTTGTCTCCAGAGGAGAGGGACTGTGCTCGTAACGAAGACTTCAGGGTGAACCAAAGCAAGGAGCACGAGAGGCCGCGGTTAATTGCAGGGCAGATACCCACCGGAAATTCACAGGTGGATGGAATAGGGCAAACAACAGTCCCTGAAGGAAAGAAAATTTTTCTGCAAAGCACGGGGGGACCGCCATAAACAGAGGAAAAAAACAAAAGAGGGGAAAGGAAGAGGAGTCAAAAAGAAATCATCATAGGGAGGACACCCGGGGAAACCAAAAAATCTGGTGGACACGTTTCCGTTGTTTTAGAGGAAAGTCAATCCTCAATTGGAAACCTTGGGGAAAGTGACCCAGCGGACGCGGCTTGCGGACGAGGGAAACATCCGAAAACCGCAGTCGTAGTGAGAAAGCCAAAGCCCAGACTGATGGGAACCAAGGATAGCGCGATTGAGAAAAAAAATCGGGAGGAAAAAAAGTAAGGAACCTTTCGGTCCCTTAAATGAGTCGGGCTTCTTGGGTGAGAAAAAAAGGTGGGGAAGCAACAATTGCTCCTGACTCGAAAGCAGGGGAACCATGAAGCGAAAGAAAAAAATAGCCTGGTCTAAAATCTTCTTCAAAGTAGAATTCCACTTGAAATGAGCGTTCCCTCATGAAAGCAGGAGATCCTCGCTTGGCATTGAGTGACAAATTTCATGTGAAAGGAAAAGCTTATAATGGGATCTAGCAGTAGAGATATGGGAAAGTAAATCCTATAGTCTGTCTCATCCGACTTGGAGAAATAGGGAAAAGATAGCCGAGCCTCAAAAAGACGGAACGATCTTGCAAAGCGGGAATTGAAGCTTGGTTACTAAGAATCCGTGGCGCGGAGCAGACTAAATATCGCGAAAGAGGAAAAGAAACGCGAGCAAGGACTTGAAGAAGGGGGGAGGACTAACTTTGAGACTCTTGATAACCAGCCTCACGCCGAAAGGCGAGAGCTCAGGAAATTCAAAAGAGATGGAAGAAGAATCCTCGAGGATCGGGGGGAATCCAGCAAGGCCCCGGGAAAAAACGAGGAAGCCCGCCGATGATGAAAAAAAAACGTTCACGGCGAAGGAAGACGGTGGAGGCTCAACCGAAAACCCGACGGCCAACTACTAGAGAAGGTCAGGGAGGGGACCTGCTCGAGCTGAGATCCTAGGTGGCGTGTGGATCTCAGAGGGAAGGGGGGGATCCCTTCCGGTGGGCCCAAGGTGAACCGGAGGCGAAAACCGATGGCTCGCAAGAGAACTCGACCGGAAGAGAGGGAGTCGTTCTATCCAGGGATCTGCAAAACTAAGAAGGCCGAAAAACTCTGCTTCAGCGGCATCAAGTTTGAAAAAGGACGCTCTGCGGGTTGAGGGGGGAACTCCGGTGTTTCTTCCGTCCTGAAGAAAAACACGGTGACGACAGCTCGAAAATAAGTTGCCTCCGAGCTGACGGGTTTGGGAGAAAAGTCCAACTACACTAGACCCCGGAAGTGGAGTTGAAGAAATAAAGAATGTAGCAGGGAGGGGGGCCGGAAGCTAATTGATTCCGAATCTTATTTAAATAGCACCATAAAGGGAAAAAAACGAGGCCAAAAAGACCTCCACCTCTCCCTCCATGTAGAGGCATACCGCTCAAGGGCTTTTCTCAAGACAGGAACTCGTGGGGGGGGGAGGGGGGCTCGCCTTCAAAACTCCATCAATAAAGATAGGATAAGGTGAAGAAGCTAAGAAACTTCTTTTGCTTCTTCAAAGTACCTGGGGAGAAGGGTCGAGAATAAAACGAATCTTCCTCAAGACAGCAAACGAAAAATATTCTTCGATACATCCCCTCCCTCAAGCAGGGAAGAAAAAGGGCTCTAAAGAGGGGATTTTTTTCACCGCAAACCTCCATTTGTGGAATGAGCCGCTCGGAAAAAAAAGTAAGCAGGTGGACGCTGGTAGCGAGGGCATCGTAGGACCCGAAGAGGGGGTCCGGTTGATTACTCTAACCTAAGGAAAAAAAAACTTCAAAAACACGGGGGAAAGAGGTCACTCACGTAACCAAAATTAAAAAGAGTCAGAGAACAGCAACGCAAGAAAAGTCTGACGTCAATCGAGACAAAAAGGAAAAACACATAACCCCTTCGAAAGTAAAAAGAGGGGGAGGCGTGCCTTATAATTCGATGAGTTGATGACCACCGACCCTAGCAACAACTCACCATGCAAAGTTTCACAGAAAGCCCACTATCTACCACTATTCTTCCGTCAGGCCACGCAGAAAATCAATATTCCAGAAAAGGGAGGATTAAAAGGGGGATTCTGCATACCTTATTTTTGCCGTTAAAAAAAAGGGTCCCGAGAAAAGCTGAAATTGATGCGTTTCGCCGTGTTCTAGCCATGACCTCGGAAAGGCACAAAAGGCTTAAAAGGAAACAGGCTTTACTTTAGGAAGCAGGGGGAAAAAAACGGAACCGGGTCGTGGGGCCGCGGAAGATCTATCTGCAGGCCAGAGAGGAAAAGGGAGGGAAAAAAAGTCTGGAGCGCCATGCTTAGAAAGTTTCAGTCAAAAGACATATAGGGACCTTCGAAAAGGAAATAAGAAAATGTGAAAAAAAGGAAAAAAAAAACTGCGAGTCCCTGGATGGCGGCCTGAGCAGCACATCCTCACGCGAAACTCGGAAAACGAGGGACGTGGACGAAGCAGCGCGATGGGGGTCCCGGGCGGAGTTGGGAGCGAGTAAAGGGGAAAAAAGAAAAAAATGGGCTGGAGTTGAAGTGAAGCCTCTGCGGTTCACTGGGAAAGGTATCAAGATACGTGAAGCAGTCCGCAGAGAAGTCCCATGAAGTCTGGGGAGGGCAAAGGGGGAACCCGAATCCCAGAGCGGATGGTCTGGGCGGTGGGGGAAAGCCAAGAAAAACAGAAAAGAAAAACGATGAAACCCACTTTTCGCGTGAAAATACGAAAAAAGGCGGGATTGAGAGCTTCAAATCGAGGGGGTTCACCAAGAGTAAGAGGAAGGACGGGAGGAAAGAAGCTTCAGAAATACCCTCAAACAGGAAAAAAACGGCGCCCGCCAGCGACCTTTAGGTACGGTCTTGGGGTGGAAAGGTAACTCCCACCCACCTCAATGTTGTCGCGTAAAACAAAGAATCGGAGGTATCCGATGCCTTTCGTCAATGAGGGTAGCGGCAAACCCTGCTGCAAGAAGGACGAAAAATCGCGATCGCAAAATAGGCAGGTACATTCAAAGAAGAAAGTTACAGCCCGTTCCTATAGACAAAATCGAAGCTCTGAATGACGGAGAGTTGCGAAAGGAGAAAGACCATCAAGGGCGTAGCTCAGGTATCGCTCCGCCGATTGGCCGGAATGGTGGATATGGATAAGCCACCAGAAGAAACCGAGGAAAAGAGCCTGTCAGGGGGAGATATCAGAGCCGTTCTGTCTCGCGTAGTGGAAACCAGGGAAAGAAACCAGAAGAAGTCTCATGGGAGAAAGAAGGGACTGTCAGCTTGTATAGCTCATTATACGGAGCCGGGGTGGACGTCAAGGAAGGGAACTCTAAAAAATAGATTAAGATAATGGGAGCTCTCGCGACAGGCTGCAAATTCTGCGGGGGATTTCTGTTATAATAGGAGCCGAACATGCAAGGAAGGGAACAATTGCTCCCTCTTATGAGGATCGGAGGGGGGGAGAGGGGGTAGAGCAGTCAAGAGATGTCGAGTAACAAAACAAAAAGGTAATTCCCCATAATGACGGAGGGGAGTGGGCGTGCGCGGTTAGAATCTCCACGAGAGTCAGAAAAAAAAAGATGGAAAAAAAAATGACGCTCTATGCCTCGAGAACAAAGGAAGACGAAATCACCGTCAAAGGAGAAGATCAGTTTCTTGGCGGGGACTCATCCTGTAACACGGAATCTACAGAAGAACTCAGAAAACGAGAGAGGGGATTCACTAACTATTTTCATACTCATCAGGAAGACGGGGGAAAATTGAAAAAAAGAGGAAAAATTTTCAAATTTCGAGAAGTTGATTCTCGAAACAAAGAAAAGTTAAAAACAAAGGGGGGGGGGGGGGGACCCGACTTCATTTAAGGACGACCGGAGAAAATTCAAGAGGACCAGAGACGCAAAATCAATCGACAAAACTGGTCAAAAAAAGGTAAAAAGTGTTGGGAGGGGCCTCCACGGGTCAATTATTCAAACCGGCGAGACCGTTCCAGGGGGAATGGATGATGGGAAGAGGGCCCCGAGAACCCCGACGGCCCGGGGAACATCGAAAGGGGGGAATCATAAAAGAAACCCCAATCAGTATGGAAGGAAAGCGAGATCACAAAACGGAGTAGGAGGACAAGAGATAAATTCAGGAAAAAAAGGAGAGCACCCTTGGTAGGGAAAGAAATTGGCTTGGAGACAAGACTGGGGGATCGTTTCACTATTCCAAAAAGAAATGTGCAAAAAAAGTGGAGAGAACTCAGGACACCCCGCGGGCCGACGGCGTGCTCCTTTACGCAGGGGGAACACAGAAGGAGGAGAAACAAATACAGGAAAACAGGAGTCAGCGGGCAAAATTTTGGCAGGGGAGAAGCGAGAAAAAGAACGGAAAGAAGGAAGGTCGGGCGGTCTAGGTGCTGAAAGGCTTGAGAAACCAGGGGATGGGAACTGATCAAAATGAGACGGAAGCATTTGGTAAAAAAGTGTCCAGAAGGATAAAAAGCCAGTAGGAAAAAGACGCTGCCATCTGGACAACGCTAGAAAGACGATTGCCGTACAAACGGATGACAAAAGGGAACCGACTCGTAGAGCCGCGGACAGGGTTCCCATCATGCTGAAAAATGATGAGTAGAGAGAGGACGTGTTCTTAGGAATAGCGTAAAAGGAGGAACCATCCGATCAAGTGAAAGACTAATTTCCACCGCGACAGAGGGAAAGGATGAACAAGAAAAAGAGAGGAACCAAAACAGGCCTATCCGGAGAGGAGCAAAAACGAATGGTTTTGAACGAGAAGACGAGACGTTGAAAACAACTTGCCGACGAAAAAAGAAGAGACGAAACAAAGCGATCCAGTATTTTTTGGGACGGCCAGATACCGAGGGGGATAAAAGGGACTTGGATCCCAAAAATCACAGCCTCCTTATGCAGCAGGCGCGGGGAAGCCCTGATAGGGAGATTTGCGGACCGCTCGGATCTGGGTAAAAGCCCGGAGACTTCTCTGAGCAGGACAGAAAGTACTGAAAAAGGCCTTCAAGCAAATGGAGGAACGGGGGGCGTCCTCAAAAAAACGTGGGAAAAAAACAGAAAAGACGCCGAAGAAAAGAGACGGGAAAGGACTAGAATATCCTAGTGGGGGGGGGAGAGAGATTCCGCGGGGGGCTTCTAAGACGCTCGCCTCATTCCAAGCAGCTCTCGGAAACGAGACCGGACTAGTTACCACTCAGATAGCCAGAAGCCTAGGATTGTTGAGAACAGGTCGGACTCCGTTCAACGGAGGCCGTAAGGGGGGAGAAGGAAACTCCATCACGATCTGCAGGATTCCCAAGCTTAGGAAGAGGTTCCGGGAAGGGGGTTAGGCGATCGATACCAAGGAAGCTCTGTTACTAACGGGGGTACAAAGCAGAAACGGACAACTTTCGTGGGTAAGAAAAGAAAATAACACCACTAAAAAAAACAAACCCACATCGGGTGCCTGTGTCTTGAAAAGGGAGCTCTTCGGGGGGGGGGATCCGGGAGAATTTCAGTCCACGGCCCCGAAGCCACTATTTCACGCGGACCCCTACTGGGGAGGGGGAAAGCTAAACTGCACGGAGGAGATAGATCCCCGGAAAAAAAAAAGGGATTTCAAACCCTGAGGAGGGAGGGATTATTTTAACCGTCCGGGCAAGTCAGACCATCACGGTCTGGGGGGGTTTTGACAAAGAAGCTCGACTTCGGCATGTAAGTTCTCGAATAAAGAGAGTATATCAAGAAGAACCAGTCGAAAGAGCAGGAGCAACAAGAACAGGACGATTATCTCTAATAGGGTCGAAAAAAGAAACGCCCAGCCGTACCAAGCGGAAGGAGCCGGAAAGGGAAACACCACTTTGGGGGACGAAGGGGGAACTGAGTTGCGCCAGTCACAGGGGACTGAGAAAAGATGCAGGATGACCCGGGGAACTGCCTTGAGTATTCCCTATAGATAGCCGTAAGAAGGAAAAAACTCAAGACGAAAAAAAGCAGGGGTCCTCAAGAAAAGGGCGGCGTCGCGAAGAGGGATCCATCGATAGTCGCCGCGAAGGGACGAAAAGAGAGATCCCACAAGACAAGGACGTCAGATCGAAGGAGGGCCTTAAATGCGATAGAAGGCGCCAACGATAACCCTAATAAGTTAAAAACTTCAAAAGGTAAAAGGGCCACGATCGCCGAGCTGCAGGGGATACGAAAAAAAAAAGTCGTCCCACCAAAAGGGTAGATATAGATTGTGGTCTGGGGAAAAGAAGGGCCCGGAGGGTTGAGTCGGGATTGACTTGAAAGCGAACTTTGAAGTCGTGGGGGTCGAAGGGGAGACAACAACTCACAAAGGCCCAAAAGAGTGCCTTGAAAAAGGTGACTCCTTTTGGAGGAGGGAAGGATGGTGATTGTGACGAACCCGTGGGTCATCGAGTGCGAGAAGATCGAGAGAAAAAAGCGCTGGGATACAAAAAAGGACTTTCTTCGCCCTTCGGAGGGAAAGGGGTTCACCTTATAGGAAAGGAAGAAGGCAAATAACCAGAAGAAACTGCATCTACTCGGGAAAACCTGACGAAGAAAAAGTGGCGGCAGCGTTAGTCCGAGGACTGACACCCACCCCTGAGGGTGGCGGGGGGGTCGGCGGAAGGGAAAAGAATCAGGGAGGGGTGTAGCGATAGCTCTCCTCGCCATATGGTGGAGGGGAGTGGAGAAAACCGAGGGTCTGATCGGAGAGAGATCGATGTCAACGAAAACACACACACAAGAAAGCACCACCCAGGAATTCTCCAGAGTCCGGGCAGGGGGAAAAAGGTACGGACGAAAGGAAGGAACGAAATGAGAAAGGAAAAGGTCGCAAAGCCAAATCTAGAAGGGATTGTATCTCAGAAGTGGGGGGAAAAAAAAAACGAGGAATGGGGGAAAAGGAGAACAGAGTCCGAAAAAAGACCCTCCGCCCTAAAGGGGTGCCGCACGCTAGGGGGCTTCTTGTTAGTTGTATCTTAAGGAATTCCGGGGTATGGGCGGCGACGGCGAAGATGAGCCGGTAGTCAGATTTGGATAAGCGGCATCACCAGAACTCGGGAAATCTTCAGAGGCTTCCAACGGTAGCGGGTTGGAAACGCTTACTATCGCTAAAGTTACCGGCTTGATATTCATAAACAGAAAAAGAGGGCCGCTGAGATGGCTGATGCGAGACGTGCAGGAGAAAGGAAGGACGACCGAACCTCCTGGAAGGGGTATCACGGCGATTGAAATCAGCCAACATATCCAAAGCGGGCAAAGGATCGAGCGAAAAAAACGGTCTAGCGGAAAGCGGAAGTGGGTCCCCCAGGTTAGGGCCAGGGGAAACAAAAAAAAAAGCCGGCACCAGGGCTTGAAGGGCTGGAAGACTGACAAGGCGGGAGTCGAGCTCAGTATACGGGGGCCCGGGCTGGGAGACCGGGAGAAAGTAAGCGAAGAGGGGGGGCGAATGCAGGGGACTTCAAAGTAAGGAGGGCTGCTGGAGAAGGACAAATAGTGGGAAGTAATAAAAACACTAATGAGGATTGCTCATTCAAAAAGGCGGTTGGGGGAATGAAAGAAAGAAAGATAGAGTTCACGGACACATAAAACAAAGAAGATCCGACTGGGGAAATCAGAGCATGTTGGACTGAGCTTTGGGAACGGGCCGCGGGTCAGAAAAAGAGAAGCGAGTAAGGTTGGGAAACTGTCCAAGATGCTGAGAATAATCTCGGAAAGAAAAAGAAGACGATAAAAACTATAAAAAACAGCTCCTCGGATGTCACCTGACAAGGGGCTTCACCTGGACGGGGAGGATGAGGGAGATTCCAACGTACAAATTAAAGCGATCCGGGGAAGGGGGGATCGACTAAGGGAGAAAGGGGACGAGATTATGGTTAATCAGGAGCTTGCACACCGGTGGTACTTTTCAAGATTCCAGTGAAAAAAAGACGCTGTTGCAGACAAAGCTTACCGCCCGCAATGTAAGGGAAAAAAACGGGAAGCGATAAAACTCGGGGGAGGAAAAATAGAAAGGTTTAACAACACCGTCAAAGCTGAAAAAAAAGACATACGTGGGGTGCGCCACACAACTCTTCAGAGCACGGAAAGGGAACGGGGGTCGTAGGCTGAAAAAAAAAAAAGGTTGGTGGAAAGGGGGAGGATTGGACAGAAAACGAGAACCGACGGGTCCCCTCAAGACCTGTGTCCTGAAAAAACACAGGAGACCAGCCTCGGATGAATGAGACAGACTCAAAAAAAAAAAAAGGATAGGGAAAGCAAGAGACACCCTTTTTGCTTGAAAATTTCGACCAACAGTCGAGGGGAAAACGGCCGTCAGGGGGCTATTCCAAGAAGAAAAGCCTTGGTGTAATGAGCCAGGGCTTAAACGGGGTCCTCCGTCTTGCTCCTTAGGTTGTTGGGAAAAAGAAAAAAGCAGAAAAAAAAGCCCAGAAAACAACAAGGAGACTTCTAATTTTTGGCCTTAAAAGAGGAAAAGAAAAACAAAGTATGGGAGCGTTCCGAGTGGGCGGGAAGAGGACCCACTACTGGAAAGGCGAAAGAAGGGAAGCTTTGAAAGGGGAAACAGTGAAGACATAGGAAATCAGCCGGATTAAAAAAAATCAAAAGGCATCTTCCTAATCCACTAGATCGAGGGAGGACAAGGCGTCCCCGCCGGAGATCTCCTCACTAGTCAGGGGGGAACACCGCCAGGGGACTCAAGTAGGATGAGCGGAGGGTATGTCGCGTCGAGGCTTTCCGTACGATAAGGCGAAAAGGCGACAAGAGAGACTAACCAACTTCTCGGCGAGAGCAGTGCCAAAAAAAAAAACGCCTCACATTCTGTCAAAGCGGGAATGAGAAGAGGGTTCGGGATGCATGGGTCGGGGGGTGCGAAATAGACAGACACTTGGACCTCGGAAAAATTCGGATAAACCGAAGAAAAATCCAGAAGCAGCCATGGGACGAAATTGAAAAAAGGAGCGGCACTATGGGGACCTATGGATCACAAGACAACAGCCTCGGAAGGTGCAAATAATCGAGAGCGACGTCGTATAAATTCTTCATTCTCAGGGAGGGAAAAAAGGAAAGGATCTTGAAAGCAAACTTAGCTAGACAAGAACTGGGAAGGGAACATCCAGCACAGGAAGAGTTGGGAAACCAACGGGGGACCCACCCTGACCAGAAAAACGAAAAACCAAGCCCGATCACGAGTTCCGAATCTAATCCGCTGGGTGGCCGAGGAAAGGGTTTGCGGCTCATCTCGCCGGTCTCCACTCCTCCAAGTCGCGGAAAGAACGGCAGAAGGGAAACAACGTATGGCGAGAAGCTCCTCTCCGGGAGCTGCAAGGTCGTTCAGCTTATGAAGAGATCGGCTTAAGAACAATCCGAGCTACGGAAATCCATCTGGGGAAGCTCCAGCGCGGGAAAACAAACAAAGAAAAAAAACCGGGGCGGGGCGGAAGACCAGAATGACGAACACGGACCAGAAAGAGTGCGAAGAAAAACGGAGTGGGTGCCGGGAGATCAGGATAAACACGGAGAAAAAACCACCGCCTACAACAGAAAGGGCAAAGGGGTCAAAAGACTTTCTCAGGACTGTGACGGGAGGGGGGCCGGGGATCGATACCTGAAAGCCTTCCGAACTATTGGCCTCAATCTGGGAAGGTAGTCGAAAAACCAATCTTAGAAAACCGGAGGAAAAAAGGCCTTAAAAAATCTAGCCAAATCCGGAGTCGCACAGGAGAATAAGGCGTACAACCGTACCACAGACGCACGCGGGGCTTAAACGCTCGACGCTACACGGTGGGATCTCGGAAAAAATTATAAGAAGTCTCGTACACGAACGCGAGAGTCACCAGCAACCGTCTACTGGCACTATCAAAAAAAACAGAGGCGTCCAAACAATCTCTTCCTCTGTAGGAAAAACAACAACCTCAGGTTCAGGAGACCGCTAGTTGAAGGTATGAAAAAAGAAGACTGAACAAAAGGGTCTATTTCATTTGAAGAACCCAAAGGGGGTTTCAGGGGGAGGTCCGATTATATCAGGAATTAACTCAACAGCTACGCCATCCTCAGCTTCAGCTTGCCTCTGATCTCCGCGCAATGCCCCAAAAAGAGTGGAACGGTATAACAAAAAAAAAAAAATCAATTAAAAAAGTCCAAAAAATAAATCTGGGGGCAACGCCGTTAGTCTTGAGATGCCGCCACGATAACACGACCCTCAAGGAAAAGAAAAAGCGCAGGAAGGCCTTCCGTATAAGGTAGGAGACCTACAAGAACAAAAGATTGAAAAAAATATATATTAGGGTAAACTAAAACCGGGAAAAGGGATTCGAGTTTTGCGTCTTGACTTTCTTTAATTAAAAGGGTCAGGGCTGTCGAAAAGGTGCGCCAACATCGCCGTAGGCACTAAAACAGACTATAACGGATGGACCCTGTGGAAAAGGGAAGGCGTGGATAAAAGCGCTTCAGACACCTAGTGCTTTGGGCTCGGGGCGAGCAAAAAAAGCGGAACGAACTGGCAAGGGCTGTCGGTGAGCGAAGCGGAGGGGGTGGTGTAGGGGCGTAAAAAACGGAAGCAAGGAAAGAGAAATCTCGGGCAGACCTGCATCGCAAAAAGCGTCCCCAGAAACCTTTCGAGACAAAAGGTTCCGTCCGCACAAAACCAGGGAGGGGCGGTGGGAAAGTTTGTGATGGCGGTCCCTTTGAGGCGGGGATGTAGCTCTAAAAGGTTGGGGAGGGAATGAGATCGGTTCTTCTCGGATGAAGAAACCTCCTCCAGGGCATTCCAGAAAAAGAAAAGAAATACGAAGTCACCCAATTAAAGATTCGTGGTTGTGCAGGAGGTAAAAAGGACTCTAAAAAAGGCCGTAACAGCTGGGGAAGGAGAATTCCCCTGTAGACGGCCTCCTTCAAAGGAGGCAATGTCGTAGGGCCAACGAGGAAATAGGGAGGAAGGGTGAAGATCAACATAGAGGGATCCTGATAAAAGCCACTACAGAGCACGTTAAACCCACCGGGGAGGACGGGAAGTTTGAGGGAGCGTTCCGGATCTCCGAAACACCTGCCAGCCAGACGTCGTATGGAACCGGTGGTCAGTCACAGAGGACTGGGGATAAGCGTCAAAAAGAACCAAAAACCCGACTCTTCCGCGGGAAGAGAAGAAAAGGTTAGAAACCTCTAAAAGGGACCGGCGTGGCCGAGAAAAAGGGCTTCAAAATACTCAATGGATGGATATTGCTATTAGAGGCCGAGCAATAGGAGGGCGCAAATGAAGAAACCTCCGGAGGCAACTGGTCATTATCAGCCCCCAAAACACCCCCAAAAAAAAGGCGGCGCGAGCAAAGGATCTATCAGTAACGGGGATGAGATTCGACCGAGCAAAAAATTCTCTAGGGAACCCATTTTGCTACATTAGGACTCCACCGCGGCACCTCGGGGCTGGAAACAGAGAAACGTATCACTCAAGATGCCTGGCTGTAGCAAGAGAAGCGATTAAGCGCGGAGAAAGCGGAAGAAATGGGAGGCGAAAAAAAGGTCTCCTGAAGGCTTCAAGTCAAAGGATGCTTGGAGGGGAAGGAAAGTTAAGGAACCTCGTTGGCAATCATACCACTTGGCATCAAGAGGGGCTGGAAGGATCGGAGGGTCTCGTATATCGTCGCAAATAAAGTAATTCGCAAAACGCTCTAATTCCAGATTTTGAAAGAAGGATAGGAATCGGAGTTGAAGGCTAGGGGAATCAATCAACCGGGCCGATATCGGGGGCAAAAAAAAAAAATGGGAACTCGCGTACAAAGAAAGCGCGATCTCACGGAGCGACAGAGGAGAAATAACCTCAGCTGGGGAACCAGGGGAGCACCGGAAGAGGTTGATGGAGAAGAGGTGAGCTATAAGACAAAGACGACTACGAGAGAAGCACCGGGGGTTAGCGGGAATGGGTTGAAGAGATTTGAACACTGTGTACTGGAAACCGCGGTCAAAGGAGGAGGAGGTAAAAAAGCCGAGGGGGAAAGCCTTTCACGCCAAAGGACCGCCGACAAGTAAGGGACCGGATAAGGAAAAAAAAACGATCGATTCGTCCCATAAGCTCTGGGCTGATCGTCAACGAAAAGTTTTTCAGAGAGAAAAACGCGGCGAGCGGCCCGGTTAAGGCGCCTCGTGCTCTTGTACCATCAGGAGGGGCCTGAAAAAAGGAATGAAGACAACGCGCCAAAAATGTCCCATCCGACATGCCTGCAAGAGACACAAAGGGAGACCACCGAAAAAAGCTCTAAGGAATTGGAGGAGAGAGAGATTCATTCAGCAGGCGTGGCGGGGGGCGAAAAGGGGATGGGAAAAATCCTTGCCAATCCCACCCTATTCCAATCCTAAGGCAAGGACCAATGTTCACTGGTTGGTAGAGAGGTCGGGCCCTAAAAAAGAAAGTTCTCCTTGACGGAGGGTGAAAACCACTGCCTTCAAACAGACTTCTTGGCACTACCACATCAGCGGTCGATTAAGTGAAGGGACAAAAGAGAAGGTTCCCTAAAATGAAGTCAGGAAAAAGTCCGATTAGAAACGTAGAAAAAAAGGAATCAACTGCTAAGCCGGAAGAGCTGAAAAGGATCTAACTCGAAAATGAGTGTTGAAAATCTTCTGCTCGTCGCAGGCAAAGGGAAAAAGGTCCGGAAAAAAAACGGAGACCAAAAATCCAAGAGTGGTCAGTTTAGCCCTCAGGGGGGGCAAAGAAAAAGAGGAAATGAAGCTACATAGGGCTCGATGCGTCGGGGAGAGGGAAAAGGAAGAGAAAAAATGGGGAAAAATGAACTCGGAAGCGGACTTCTTAACCGAAAGGTCCAACCAACATGCCGTATAAAAAAGGGCGAGAGGGAATGTCGGGGCGTCCGCGAATCTCGATGGACGGTAAAATATAAAATCCGAGAAGAAGCCATCCTAAAGCAAGGGGGGAAAACCACAGGAGGAGGGCAAGTGAGTGATCAATCCACTCACAGCCGAGGGGAAAGCCGGAAGAACAAACATGGCAAATTCTCCGCGGTACGCGCGGATGATTGAACCTCCACAGGCTCAAGGAAGACTAAAAAAGACGAGTGAATAACTACTCTGCAAGAAACGGCTTAAGAGTAAGTCCGGTGGGCGTCTCCTGGAGAAAAAAAAGGGAAACCTGAGAGAACTAAAGACGTCGATATCGATTCCGGCTATCCGCCGGGGGGGGGAACCAGGAAAAATGCGGAAATGCATCTCGGTGCCTCAAAGCCCGTCCGGAACGGGCGCTTAACCGGAAGACATACCGAGGAACTCGCCATCAGCCAGCGGCACGGCGAATACATCGGACAATATCGGGGGCCGCCTGGTCACCTCGTAGAAGGAGGAGGAAACCATCATTGTTTTAGGATCTGCTCTCGGAGCCTCGTCGTTAGGTGCCCGGGGGGGGATTTGCGGGAAAGAGGAAGGACCTCAAGAACGGTACGACCTTCCTAATCGACCGCCGTGCCGCCGAGAGAAAAAGAAGGAGAATAAGACGCAAACTACCAAAGAAAAGAAGAACCGTAAGAAACACAAAGAGATCTGGTCTCTTTGGGTGGAACATAAGAGAGCCTTCCACTAATCGGGTCCGAAGGCTACCCCTACTTCTTGCTAAAAGGAAAAAAGCAAAAAAAAACACTAGAACTATTATCTTAGGTTTCAACCGCTAGGCAATTGAAAAAATCATGATGTCGGCTGGAGATTGGCAACAGACACAGTCCATCAAGCTCTGGCGAAGTCTGGGGAAGGACAAGGAGTCGATCTCTGGACGCCGGGACTATCGGGAGGAAGAAAAACGCGAGAAAAAAACCAAACACCATCCTCCACTCAAAAACCATAAAGGGAAAAGGTATCGAAAGAAAGTCCACCAGCCCGTAACCAAACTCGTCCCTCCGACCGGAGAAAAAAGAAAACGATGGGTGTGGATTGGATAGGATGTGCGTGCCTGGAAGCCCAGAGGCACGACGAAAGGGGAGCTAGGGGGGGAAGATTCAACCGGGCTGAAGGATCCTAAAGGAAGAGGGGGGAAATCAACTAAACAAAAAAAAGGTAAGCTTAACCGCTAGCACAACAGCATCGCGAGAAAAAAACAAAAACCAACGCTCGGTTTCGGGTGGAACCAGAACAAAAAGAGCCGCCAAGGCAAGACCGGCTCTGTGCAGGTCTTAGGTTCTTGTCGGCCACCGGCCAAAACGACCAGGGGGCTCCCGGTCAAGGGGAGAGGGGACGCCACGAGGAGGGGACTACGAAGACCC
>Ga0179593_1736297_pt1 | contig 16320 bp, 26 predicted proteins | sample CZODoug2_1_08_16_FD_185931 | JGI IMG/M metagenome (GOLD analysis project Ga0179593, IMG submission 185931) | Vadose zone soil fungal communities from Angelo Coast Range Reserve, California, USA - CZODoug2_1_08_16fungal (PacBio error correction) | ecosystem: Environmental > Terrestrial > Soil >...
AAGCTATTCATTAAATACTCGCAGGGGGGGAGGGGGATGATTCAACATCTAACTCTAAGGAGAAAATTCCCTTGAAAAGGAGAAGAGGGGGATAAACTCAATAAAAGGGGAGGGGGGGGGATGGGTCGCCGTTGGGTGCAGGGGGAGAAAGGGGGGGGGATTGACTTCTTTGGGGCACGAGCCGTTATCAGGGGAATGAAGAAAAGGTCTGAAAAATATGGCTTACTTTTGTCCGGAGAAAAGGTCCGATCGCATGGGAACACATAGCGCGATTCAGGTAACATCGGGGGGACACAAAAAACTAGTCGCAACAGTTGTTGAAAATCTTTCCTAGATGAGGAAAGGGCGCTCGTACTCAGCAAAAGCTTCCAGTCTGGCTTATATCATCAGGAAGAAAAGAAGGGGCGCCTGATTTGAGGGGGAAGGGAGGGAAAAATAAACGGAGAAGGGAGGAAGGAGTGATGTCCTGGGCGAAATGTTTCTCGGAAAAAAGAAGGGAAGGGGACTAGGTCCACAGAAGAAGGGATGCGCGATCATTAAAGGGGGAATCCCGAGGGGGGGGGGGGACAAAAAAAACAAGGATCTGGCTTCCTACTGGGGGAAAAGGGGACCACCTTACACCACAATCCTCTAAAGGGAGGATGGGGAGGGGTAGTGGGGAGAAAGGAAAGAGGGGCACACCTGCCGGGGGTCACCTCATAAGTTTGAGTAGTCTATAGCGATTGACTCCGTTGAAAAAATTAGGGGGAAAAAAAATGTCAGATTTCGGGAAAAACTTCATTAAATCGATGCAAAAGGGTTAATTGAGAGATAACGAAAACGCAATCGCCCGGGGAGAAAGAAAAAGGCTGGCCTGCCCTTGGAGGGAGGGAAGATCGAACTTTTAATTGAAGTTTAACTCTCTAAAGGGGGAGGGGCATGATCCTGAGACAGTGGGAAAGAAAGGGGAAGGGGGGGAAAAAGAGACAAAGTCCTTTCTAAAACCTGGTCTGGCAAGGGAGGGGGAGAACTTCGATTCGAAGAGAGGTTAGGGGGGAACATCGCTGAGAAAAAAAAAGAGCGCGCATCATCAAGCGGCGAGGGTGCGTGCGCAGGCGCAGAAGCTACCGAGTGCGGGGGGAAAAGGTGGGGGGGAACCCATGAAGAGGATTCCAGACCATACTAGGAAAAAGAGAAAAAAACCCGCCAGGGCAAAGCCTTAAAACACACCTGAGAATTGCGAACTGATCGGGGGGAAAAAAAAGACAGGGTGTTTGCTCCAGGGGGGAGAGGGAGATCTTCAATTAAACGCAAAGGGGGAAAGAAGGGGGGAGATCAACAGTCTCTCCTTTAAGGAAGAGAGAACGACTTTCGGCCAATGCTCTAGAAAAGGAAAGGTATTGAAGGAGGAGATGAAAAAAAATCCGATGTCCGCAAGAAGAAGGAACTAACTTTCAAGAGGGGAGGTGGTAAATATTTAATATCCCGTAAATCCGCGGGAAAAAAAAGCCAGGGTGAAAATCAAAGTTTTGGGGGGGGGGGGGAACGGAAGCCTCCCTTACCTCAGGAAGGAGAACATATGATCAGGGAAAAGAAGAGAGGTGGGGGGAGTTAGACCAAAGTCCATTACATCCATTCCCAGAAAGAAAGAACACTTCGAAAGGGAGAAAAGAGGGGAGCCAGGGTCGAAGCTTTTGGGGAACAAAAAAAAAGCGCGATTTTTTATTGGAAGAAATCGTTTACGGAACTCAAAAAGAAAAAGACTCAATAAAGCGCGCCGAAAAGGAGAGAGACTGAGTTCGCTAAGGAGGGGGAAAGGAATCTCCTCTCAACAAAAAAAAAAAGAGAGAGCTTTCGCGCCGCCCGAAAAGGGATTCTGTCGGACGGAGGAGGGAGGGGGGGGGAGGAAAGTGGAGCAAGGGGGGTGCGTGCGGAACTAATTTTGGAAAAAGGGGAGGGGGAAAAACTGCGAACTCGTCAAACGCTGAAAAAAAAAGAGATTTTTTGTTAGGAGAGTAGAAGGGTAAGGGGGGTATAGTCCTGGCGGGGGGAAAGGGAGGGAAAAGGGTTTGGTTTTGTTGGGGGGACTCCTAAATCGCGGCGTTTCAAAAGGGAGCTCTGGGGGAAGGAAGAGGGGAGGGTGGGACCGGAATTGAAAGGACCCCAACCCTTGGGAGAGGGAAGGGTATCCTGCTTCCAGTGGGGGGGTGTTTTACTATTAACTCTTGAAGAGAGAGGGGAAGTCACTCTATTGAGATGGGGAGAATAGGGGGGGGTTGGGAACATTATGCTTCACTACTATTCCGAAATCCCTATCCTTTCCCAGGGGAATTAAATATTCCGGACGGGAGGGGGAACACCTCCCTAAAATTGTGTGAAGGACCTATATTGTAAAGAAAAGGAATATCACACAGGGGGGTATTTCTTACCCTATCAGGGAGAAATGATCATTTGAAGTCAAAAGGGAGGATAGCTGCGGGGGGCATAGTTTTCGAGTATGGGAAGAGGAATTGTCTATCCAACTTCTTACGAAAAGGCGCAATCATCTTGAAGAAACGCAACCTCGACTAGTGGGGAGGGGAAGGAGGACCGGGTTGGGAATCATCGCAGGGGAAAAAAGGTCGCTGTCACTGGAGAGAAGGGAACTACGATTTGAAAAGGGGAGAGGGGAGATTTTTCAAAATGACCAAGGAAGAGGGGGCAAAAGGATCAGGCTAGGCAGTAAATCCAATTTAAGAGGGGGATGTCGAAGAAACGTCCGATCTGACATGAAAAAGTGCCCGCGCAAGACTGGGGGAGGAAAGGGGACAAGTTGGGAAGAGGTGACGTGGATCTCTACATGAGGGGACGGCCCTCTATTACTGCAGTCAGGAAAGTTCTGGTCCCTACTGTGAGGTAAAAAAGGGCTCAATCGCGGAGAAAAGAAAGGAAGAGGAAGACTTGGGAGTGAAAAAAAAGGCGCACACGTTAGTTCGGGGAAAAAAGACATCGCCCCCTCACGCTGTTAGCCCTTGAGGGTACTGGGAACAAAAGTTTGTCCATTGAAAGGACGAAGCGGGCGACTGATACGGTAGTAAACTTTCTAATAATGTCGCCGCGAGAAAGACAGGGTGTCCCTCGTCCAGTGGGAAAAAAGAGCCACGAAACATTTCTGAATGTGAGGAAAAGAGATCGCCGACAGGGGGGATCCTTATCGGCTGCAGGAATAAAAAACCCTCAAAAGAGAAAAAAAAAGAATTTCCGGAGCATGGGAAGAATCGGCAGAAAAGAGGGTGCAAAAAAAAAAGGTGCTGACAGTGATCTAAAAGGCTCTTACCCAAAAAAAGATGAGGGGGGTGGCCAACACAGGGGCATGGTTGACTCTAACTCTCGCGAAAATCTCTTTCTGGGGGGGAAAGGGAATATTAATCTGGAAGGAGAGGAAAAGGCGCGGGTCTTATATTCATACCCTTTGAGGGACAGGAGGAAGATCCCCATAAGTCCCCACTAATCAAGGAAAGACCCCCCCAAGGAAGAACTGCGCCATCAAAAAAAAAAGGAGTGTAGTTGCAACCCCAAAATTATCCCTTATGGGAATTTTCCGCCTCTTTTTGTGGAGGGTTTATCCAGAAAAATTCGAAACGAAGAGTCTTTCCTTCATAGCGAGGAAGAGAGAAAAAAAAAAAAGGAGAGTAGTAAAAGAGTAAAGAGAGCGATTCATGAAATACCGGCATTTACGTGGAGAAAAAAAGCTACTGAAATACCAAACCCGGGGAGGAACCTGAAAAACGGAGCTGTCGAAGGGGAATCAAAAGGGTTGCTTGTGGCGGAGGGGAAGAGAAGGGTATACATCTGTCGGGTCTGGGGGAGGGGGTGAGATCTTGATCAGGGACGGAAAGAAAAAAGGTCTGACAGAAGAAGGAAAGTGGGCGAAAGCCCGAAGATCCATTTTCTGTGTCTACAAGAAAAAAGGGGAAGGCAGTCCATCTCTGAAAATAGGTTGTTATCACCTTTGCCTAGAGAAAGGAGCTCGTACAAAAAAAAGAGACGAGCGGACCGCAGGAAAAATCTGAAGATCAGCTGCAGGCTCAAAAAGTGGCGCCGATTTGATGGGAAAAAAAGGGGAACCTTACTGAGGAGGGAAGGGGAGAAAGGGGGGAGGCCGAATCCAATGGTCTCGGGGGGAGCAAGGGGGACGCGGCCACATAAGAGACCATAAATAGGGGGAGGAATTTTCCTCCGAGTGCGTATCGAGGAGGGGAGAAGGGGCCAACCGTAACATACAAGAAAAAAAGGAAAGCATAAAGGGGAGGAGATTGTCTGGATTGTGGGGGAAAGAAGTTGCACCCCTCTTAATAATTAATTTCCTTGGGGGGATTCTTAGAGAGGGAGAAAGGAGGGGCAGCCGTTACACCTAACAGGGGTACAAACTTTAAGAATAGGAGACACTGCAGGGAGGCCTGAAAGTAATGGGGAAAGAAAGGATCAGGGGCAGAAGAAGGGAGAACTGCAGCACCAATTTGCTCTTCCCGTGGGAGGGGTCCATCTTACGGGGTAATCAGACCTTTGGAACGGGGGGGGGGGCAGGCATTAGCTGAGAAGGGGAGAGGGAAAGGGAAAAGCTCCGGAACCTAGGCAATCTTATTCCAAAACCCGAAAGGGAAGAAAATTGCAGTCGAAACATGCGCTGCTTCCATGAACGAAGAAACATCTCGAGGTTGGGGGGAGGGAAGGGGGGGGGGAAGAAGAGGGCTGGTCAGCTTCTTCCATGGTAGTGAAAAGGGGGGGGGGGAAACAGAAGCAGAGAACCATACTCTTCCCCACATTCAAGGCCCCTCAGCAAGCCATTAGGAAGGGAAAATGAAAGGGAGAAGCGACCGGGCGGTTAGGAAGGAAGAGGGAAAGGTGGCTCCGTCGTCTCTTGGAAAAGAAAATTAAACTAAAAAGTGGAGGGCACATTCGCGCCGTGAAGGTAAGGGAGAGCACTACTCGGGGGGCTTCCAGGGAAGGGGGGGAAAAAATTCTCTAATAGGGGAGGGAGAACATTAAGGAAATAATCCATCTCGGGAAGGAGGGGAGAAAATGATTGGACTTGCATTCTCGCTTCCAAAAAGACACCTCTCATCCCCCCTAGGGTCCAGGGAAAAATACTACGGGGGTTTCTCCCCCTTCAGGGGGGACACACATCCCTTTCAGGGGTCTCCAAACAGAGAGGAAGGCCAATCCGGTTCAGGGGGAAAATATTAAAGGCCCCCCCAGCCCCCCTTCAAAGAACCCAAAAGAAGAAAGCGTAATTCTCCTGAAAACTGCTCAACGGACAAGGCAAAAAATAGGTATAAGGACAAAAGCGAGGCGAGATCAAATGCAGGAGGTAAAGAGAAAGGGAAACCAACTTTAGCTGAAAAGAAAAAGGGAGACAAGAACACGAAAAGCGGGGCTCAGGGCACTACTTCAGGACTTGCAGGGGGGCAAGAAGGCGTCAAATCTCGAAGGATGAGGAAAAAGAGCGAGGTAGGACCGCAAAAGGGAGGAGAGTCCAAAGGATATCTTACTGACTTAAAGGGGGGGAAGGGGCTTTCTCCCTTTGGGGAAAAAATACGAATTTGGTAATTTCAGATTCCAAAAAAAAAAAAGGACGGGAGAATACAAAACTCGGCTAGGTCGAGGAAAGAGGGGGGGGGGAGTGAAGCGTTGCTGAAAAGGGAGCAATTCCTGCGCGGCAGGGGGAGAAGGGGTGGGGGGTTGGGGGGGAGCAAAAATCACCGAGAGCTTGAGAACTCTCGAAATTTTCTAAGAGGTGTGCTTGTAAGAATTTGGGTTCTCCCAACTTTATTCATGGTTCACTCCCATACCCCTTTCATCCTTCTTCCAGGGGGGATCTATTTTTTGTACGGAAAATCTAAAACCGCTCCCCTCATCCTAGGGGGCTTAAATCGAATCAGTAGTAGTGGGGGAGATAAGTTAGCTCGTTCTTTTTTACATACTCCTGAGGATTTTCGCGCGAATCTTAAAGCGGCCAGGTAAAGGTTGTCTTTAGTATGTCGCGGTCACAAGGTCGGAGGAGTTACGGAAGGAACTAGCCGTGATTCCCTAGATAGGAAAAGACGTTCTTCTCAACTTTATTATCACACCCAATCTCCCGGTCTGGGTTTTCTTTTCTAAGGGGACTTCACGACTACTGGAAAAGGGGTAAGTGTTCGGGTCTTCTAACTCTATTCTCCATTACGATTTGAAGTCACCGCTTCCCTTTGGGGGGGGAGTTTCCCCTATTTTGGGACAAAGTAGCGGACTCCTGGCAGACGGAATTTTCAGTAAATTCGGGGAAAAGGGGACGGCTGAGAAAAACGGTCCTAAAAAACCTATCCTCTCGCCGGGGAACGATCCCTTTTCTAATGGGGGGATCCCCGCAATGAAAATCGGGGAATTGGAAGATTGAAAGAAATCAGGTGACCTTATATTTTGGAAGGGAAAACAAAAATATTACTTCAAGGATCAGCTCATGGATGCTTGAGGGAAAAAAGCCCATTACGATCGGAAAAAAATGGGGGAACATACAGAGCTCACTGAAAAAAAAAATGGGGAGGGAGACCGTGGATGGCTGCTTGTTCGGGGGGGAAGTCTGCCTCTATTACGGAAAAAAAAAAGAGGAAAGTTCTTTCCCTAAAACGGGGGGAAAAAGAAGTAGAGGCTATAGAATTAGGCTACCTTCAAATTAACGAAGAGGAAGGGGGGGGGCAACTGTGAGTTCGGGAAAAAAAAAGTCGCCCCTCACGCTTTAGAGTACTTGGGAGGGGGGGGGAAGGGGGGGGGGACCCATTGTCATGGAAAAGAGAGAATAAGTGCCAGAGGAGCACTTATCTCCGCGATCAGGTGAGAGAGGACATCCGTCCATTTCGCACTGAGGGAGGGAATTTTGCGGCTAAAAGAGAGGATCCACGGACGGGGGAGGAAGTACTTCCAAGAGGAAGGATGTCCTTATCATTTGGGACATGATTTATCCCATATTTGCCGAAACGTAAAGGGGGGAGGAGGGCGTAAGATAATTATTCAGTTATCGAAAAGGAAAGAAAAAAAGGGGGACCAAGATGGCCTAGTTTGGCAAAAAAAAAAAAAAGGCTCTCTCTATGTCGCGTGAAAAAAATGATCGGAATATGGCCCGAAAGAAGAAGAGCGGTATACGAGAAGACCTTTTCTTCACAGGACCGGGAGAAGGGACTAGGCCCAACGAAGCAAGGAAAAAAGCCCTGCCCAACTGCGACAGAAAGGGGAGGGAAAAGAGTCTACACAGACACGCGGCCAAGGAATTGTCCAAGATGTTTATCGTTCCGATAATCACCTGAGAAAGTCGAAGGAAGAGTGTCCTTCATCTCTGCTCAAAAGAAAAAAAAACTTATTAATGATTAAAGAAAGGGGATCCGCTCGGCAGGAGACTCTTCCTGGAAGAAGGTTATTATCCCAGAAGACTTAAATACCAAAAGGGGAAACATTTCAATGGAAACGGGACTGTCTCATCTGTTAAAAACCACGTAATGGGGGTTTTTCGTGCGGAGACGTGGGTGGGGTTACTACCTCTGGACGGGGGGATGTCTTAGGGGGAGGTATAAGGAGGGGGGAAAAAGGTTGCCGCAAGACCGGACTCTAGGAAAGCTACTTGTTCTTCGGCAAGAAGAAGGAAAGGGAAAAGTGCAGGGTCTACAATAACCAAAGCATTTCAACATCTCTGTTGGGGCAAGGGGGATCAGCTTCCGGGAAGATTTTCACAAGGGAAAGAATCCGCATCTTACGCATAAAAAAGTGAAGGAGGAAAGGAAGGGCTATAAATCATGCAGGCTCAAAAGAGGGAAAAAAGGGGAAAATTTTAGGGCACAGGAAGGAGGACGTACGGAATCAGGTCTTATATAGATCTCCGAAGGAAAAAAAAAGGGGGAGAGCGCCATATAAAGTGCAAACCATAAATAGGCTCGCGGAACGGGAAGAAGGAGTGCATTATCTCCGATGAAAGGGGGGGAAGGGGGAAAAGGGGGGGGGAAACGGTAAATCCCATTTCTAAACAGAGAATCGTGAGGGGCGAGGTTGGGCGCACAGAAAGGGGAGGGAGATTTCACTCATAAGTGTTCAGGGAGAAGAATTTTCTAGAGGGGGAAGAAAAGGGGGGGCGCCTTTGAATCACAGTTAGGGAAAGAAGAAGGGCACGAGCATAGACCGGGGGGAGAATTCCTGAAAGGAGGAAGAACGAACACGATAAAGGAAGGAAAAAAAGGTAATCAATATCATACATTCTTGGGAGGGGATGCCCGTTTAGACGATCTTACTTGGAGAAAAAAGGGGGGAACATCGCTAACCGGGGAAAGAGCCTTGGATCCTTTGAAGACTCATAAAGGGAAGAACCTGCGGCGGGCAATCTTAGGAAAGAGGGGGGAAAAAAGACAACAATTTTCGGTGAACAGGGAAAAAAAAAGTCCATTATCCCGGCATCGCGAGGAGGCCGCAGGCGCGAACAAGGGGAGGGCTTCGGGCCATGGGTATGGGAACGGTGGGGGGAGAGAAGAGGGAAATCCATACCATACGAGCACAACTGCATTCCCCGTCAAAAGAGTCACCTTAGAATGGCGAAAAAAGGGAAGCAGCTAAGAACTTGCCACGGTGTTGTCTTCCCGTCGGGAGGCAAGTAAACGAAAAAGGTAGGGCGGGGGGAAGATCTTTCCCTTGGAAAGAACCCTCAGAAGACTTCTGTCCAATGCGCCACGAGAAGAGGGGGAAGAAGAATAGTAAGTTCCGAGGAAAGGACTAATTCGCGAAAATAATCAAGAAGGAAAGGGGAAAGACGGGGAGGGAAGTTTATCCGTCCAAAAAGCGATCCCACTGGCAAGAAACCAAGCATAATCAAAGGTTGGGGGAAAAAACCCCAGCATTACCGAGGAAGCCCATGAGCAACCGCCGGAGGGACGGATGCTACCAACCCACACAAAAGCCGACTCCGATCAGTACCATTACCACAGGAGAAAAGAGAAAAGAGAGTAGACGCATCGCCGCGGGAGGAGGAAAGGGAATCGAAATCCTTAATCCAATAGGGGAAGGGGAAAGAAACGAAACCAAAGGAGAAAAGACCACGCACAATAAAGGAACGTAAAAAAGAATAAAAGTACTGCCTTGAGAAAGAAAAAAGGAGGAGGGGGAGGGAAGAAAAAACACAACGGAGGAGGAAGGAAAGATAGAAAAGGAGGGAATCTGCGATTCTTGTACGGACTCGCGTTATGGGAAGAAAGGGGGGGGTTTCGGGAGTTGACAGGGAAAGGGGGAAAGTGGGAGTGCGATTTAAAACAACGCTTTTCGATCCTAGAAAGGAGGAGAATTTTGTCATTGAGTCCGTGGGAGGGTCCTGGCATTCGGCGGGCAGGAAAGGGGGGGGGTTTGGTGGGTAGCCATAAGGAATGCGCAAAGGGAAAAACTGCTCTATTTCGAGAGAAGGGCACTGTAATGGCTGGTTGTCTCCCCAAACTGAGGAGGTTTCAACCCTGGAGAAATAGGAAAGGAAGGAGGGTGGGGACGGATAAGCGTTCCACAACTCATCGCGGACTGAAAAAGGCAAAGAGGGAAGGGGGGGGCGGATCGGATGTTTGTGAAGAGAGGAAAAGGAGAGATTCCCGAGCCTTTGTCCGCAGTCGAGGGGAAAGCCTTACAGCGCCGAAGTGAGAGGGCAGGTGAAGGGGGAAATTGAACAATATTCCTTCCCGCTCTCCTCGGGAGGGCCAGGGGGGGGGATGGCTACCCGATCATTTTCGCATTCTAAAGGGGATGCTTGCTTGCGGTGAAGAAAAGAGAGGGGGTCTTTATCCGGTTAGGGGGAGGGGAAAAAGAGGAAAAGACCCATGGAGAAGGGCTCATAACTCGGTAGCAGAAACTCAGAGAGGAGCCTGTATTAATGGAAGCAGCGCATGGGGAAAAGAGAGGGGAGGGGTTCCAGTCGCATAGAAGTGAAAGAACCGACGAACAGGCGCCGTCTATTTTCATATGAAAAAAAGGGAAAAGGGGAGCATAAAACGTTCCAAAGGTCTGATTCAATAAAAAGGGGGGGAAGACATCCACGGGAAGCGCCAAGACATGTGGAGCAATTGTATTTCTGCCTTGATCAGGGTGAGGGGAGGAAAGAACCATTACTTTTCAATGAATTTCTGCAGGGAGAAGGGGAAGGAGAGGCAAATGGCTTGCAAGTTCTGGGTCCCAAGGGAAAGGAGGAAAAACAGCGTCTTCAATCGGAGAAGAGAGGGGGAAAAAATGACACTTAGAAAAAGGTCTCGGAGGAGGTGAGGTTCTGTGCGCCCACACTCCCACCATCGCCCTCAAGAGGGGGGGGGGATGGTACGGTTGGCCATTGGAAAAGGAGACCTGCACTCGGAGTAAAATGCGAAGGAGAAGGACGAGGGGGGGAAAAGATTTGATGGGAAGATTGTCCCTTCCATTTCCGAAAGGGGGAAAAACCATTTCTTTGAGGGGGAGAGATCCGACCGAATCCGAAGGGAAGATTACGGAAAGAGGGAGGGAAAAAAAAGGGGACCGGTTTTTAGCCAGAAAGGGGGGGGGAAGGAAAAGGGGAGGAGGTCTCGAAGCTGATCTTGGAGCTTATTATTCAAAAAATCGAAAAGGATCGTCTCTCCCAAGGGAGGGGGGGGCCCAACACAGAGATGGGGGAATGTCCTCGGGTTTCTTGTAGAAAAACAGGAGGGGGGGACGGCGGCCTCCCAATTACCGTATCTGGACAAAAAACAGGGGGGGGATCAGTCCCAAAAATCTCAATAGTCCCAACGAAAAAGAAAAAAAACCTCCCCAGAGAGGGAACCTCAAAATTCTCACCAAATCACGTGGTTCCCCAGTAGGGGGAAAGGGAGGGGGGGGTAATTTACGTGAAGGGAGAAGGAGAAAATTCGAATCAAATCATCTTTCCTGCATCTCTCGATAATCAGAGAGGAGGGGATGAAAGATAGGAAAAGACTCGGCATTGACGATTCTAAGTGAAAAAAAGGGGGGGAAAGCCACATCTTTGACCATTCCCTTGGGACTAGGAATGGAGAGAAAGGGAAACGAGGTTAGGGGGGTGGTTGTCTCCTTTTTGGGCAAGGGGGGGATACCGAAGGGCCTTGCTTCGGGGGGGGGGGAGATCTTGATCAGGTAAGGGGAAGGAGGGGGGGGGAGGAGCTATATAACGAAGGGGTCGTCGCAGGAAAGGGGAAAAAAAAGGGGCTGGTCTACACAACCTCGAAAAAAAGGTCAACATAGGGTTTGCCAAACATAGAAGGGGGATCATCTTGAAAGAGATTTGTCTAGAAAACGAAGAGAAGAGGAAAAGAGGACGTTTCGGACCGGAGAGGGCTCAAAATTGCTACTTAATCCGGAGGAGGTCCCTTAGGAGTGCAGAGGAGAGGATTCGGGAGGATAGATGAGCCCCCAGGGACAGAAAAAGAAAAAAAAAAAAAAAAGGGTGAGAACTGTACGAGGGCCACAGAAGCGAAAAAAGAAAAAGGATTAGCTTAGATTTTCCAGAGGAAAGGGTCGCGCTTCGACAGGGAAGGGGGGGAACCAACCGTCCAAATCCAGTCTCCACAATTCCTCTAAAGAGGGAAAGGGGGAGGGGATTGTGGGCGCCACAAAGGCACCGCCTCTGAAAAAGGGAGGGGTAGTAGATAATGTATGATAGAGCGAGAAAAACCGCACGGGCCTGGCGCCTTTAACTTCACATTTAGTGGAGAAACGGGGAAGAGGAGGCTCATATACCGAAGAAAATTCCTAAGTAATTGTAGAAGAGAAGTCCATCCCCACGGAAAACATCTTGCGCGTTTGTCGTCCATGTTCAAAAGGGAAAAGGGTGAATCAGACCTTTGGAACGAGGGAGAAAAATGAGCCTGATCCTTGATAAGGAGGGAAAGGGGGAAAAGACTCCGTCTAACCGGGCCGGCAAAGGGAAAAATTAAGGGGGAACAAACAGTCCAGGGACGCCCTCTTTCTGGGAACAGGGCGAGGGAGGGGGAAAACCAGGGATCTCTCATCATCAAATCGAGGGAGGGGGCATTCGCGACCGAAAGGGAGGAGTCCTCTTAAGGAAGGGGGGAACTTCAAACTTTGGATCTCCCATAATAAAACAATACTCGGCCCCACGAAAAATCCTGTGACTGACATCACGGAAAAAGAAAAAAACGGGAAGGGGGTAGAAGACGAACTTCCACGGTGTGCAAAAAAGGAAGAGAAATTCGTTAAAAGTAGACTGAAAAAGGGAAAATTCGCGCCGGGAATTCCTGCGGCATCCCAGAAGAAGGGGCTGTCGGAACAAAGGAAAAAAGGAGGGCGCGGGAATAGTAGTTCAGGAAACATCCATTCCGCCATCATCAATAAAGAGGGGGGGAAAGGGAAGGGGAGTGTCTGGAAAGAAAAAGGTATAGGGAAGGAACCCCTCGGGTCCAAAATGTCAGCAAGGAAACCATGGTGAACCAGAAGAAGGTCCGTACACAGCCATTAACAGGAAAAGAGCGCCATGAACCCGCCGCGATTTCGGGGAACAACAAACCCAAAAGGAAAGGGCCCGCCGGAATGAGCAGGCCAGTACCACGGGCGGGAAAGGAATGAAAAAAAGAGAGTAGACTGCCAAGAAAAGACAGCTCAGTTGATTTAAATCGAAATGGAGAGGGGGGGAAGGGACTCACTAACAAGGGAGAAAAAAGACCACGAAAGAGGAAAGGAGGGAGAAGGGTAATGCCTGAACCAACTCTCTGCTCTCTAAGTCTCAAGAGAAAAAAAAAAGAAAAAGAGAGAGAGTTTCGCGCCGCCGAGAGAAAGGGGAGGAGGGCGCGTTATTGTGCGTGGCTTGGAGAGGAAAGGGGAAATTTGGGATGATTTGAAAAAACAACTGAAGGGGGAGATCCAAAAAGCGGCGATTTGCGTCTAATCAAGTGGGAAGGACCCGTTGCGCCGTTTAAGGTGGGGGACCGGCGGGCAATGCTGTACTGGCCGGGGGGGGGGGGAAAGAAGGCCCCTACAGGCGAGCGGGAAGGGGGACTGTTTTGATAGGAGGAGGGGGTCACGGAATTTTGTCAAAAAAGAAAAACTGGAGAAAGAGGGGGGCGTGGGACCGGATAAATATGTCCAAAAAGCATGGCCCAGTCAGCGGGGATTATTTTCTTAATCGAGGGGGGGGAAAGAGGGAAACTACTATTCCTGGAAAAGAGAGCCTGTCCGGAGGGCTCCGCAGGAAGAGAAAAGATGCTCTACTGGGAAAAAATCTCCAACAGAGGGGACCTATATTCTTCACTCGAAAGGGGGGGAGTATTTCGCTACCCGAGAAGGGGAGGGCAATCAGGGGGGGATCCCGGAGGGGCTTTCTGGCGGGGAAGAAGTGGGAAAAGAGTATGGAGGGATCAGAGGGGGCAGTGAAAAGTCTGAAATTTACTAATTTCGGAGGAGAGGGGCTCTCCTTGAGAAATTCTCTTGAATTAGGAAAAGGGGTGTTATCATCGCATGGGGGTAGGAGGGGCGCTGCAATTCGGAGTCTAAAGGGGAATACTATTCCCGAACAAAAGTGAGGGGAGATTTTTCATATTAGGGGGCAAATGATCATGCTCATTGAGAAGGGGGGCTGCGTTCCAAAGGTCGATGAGGAGTACGATCGGACCATTGGACAGCACAAAAGCGCTAAGAAGGGGGGGATACCTTTGTTGGGGGGGGTTTCTGTGGGCGGAAAGGAAAAGAAAAGATTGTCCTCATACATAGGAGGGCAGTCTATGAGCGCGATCTGCCAAGTTAGGAAAGACTGCGCCAGAAGGAGGGGAGGGAAGAAAGAACTACATTGCTGACCTTAAAAGGAAGGGGGGGGTTAGAGGTAAAAATAAGTGCAACTTTTATTTCTGTGCGCAAAAAAGGAAAAAGAGAAATCTTTAGATTACTTGTGGGGGAAGGGGGTCCCATTGTCCATCCAGTCGAGGGAGAACTTCTAAGCAATCATACGCCGAGGAGGGGGGAGAAGGTAAACTGCGGCAAGGCCAGAGGCACTTTATTATTGCGGAGAAATGGCGCTGCGAAAAAGAAATCTATCTCCGACCGAATCCGTAAGAAAGAGGGGGAAAAGAACAATCGTTCCGCCCAGGATTTAAAATCCATGTGAGCCTGCAATGATGGGGGAAAGGGGACGCGGGAAAAGACGTACGAGCGTAATATTTAAAAGAGAGAGGCAAGCTGAAAGAAAAACATGGCTAAAGGGGGCCAACAAAAAGGTGCCGGAGGCGGAGGGGAAGACCAGCACCTTGAATAGGATAGAAAAGAAAAAAGGAAAAGTAGAAGAACCTTTTGCTGCACCAGGACCCAGGAAGAGATAAGGCCAAACCACTGCCCAACGGCGACCAGCAGCAAAAAAAGGATTGAGTTTTCCAAAGAAAACCTTCGCCCTCCTCCCGTAGAAAAAAGGGAAGGAGGGGGGGGTATTTCTTAGCGTTCTGGAGGGAGGCGATCGTCAATGCCGATTCCTTCCTTGAAAAAAGGAGGAGAGAAAAAAACACCGGAGTATGTAGGAAAAGAAGAAGAGTAGAAAAGAGGAAAAAAAAAGCTCGAGGGCTAATCGAAGGTGGGAAAGAAAGGGGGGAGACTTAATACCACAGCAGGGGGGGGTTCCCTTGGGGGGATGCTGTCTAATATGGGAAACTCAAGAAGGGGGGGGGGGGGGGGTGAGTGGGGTCCAGGGTTTGGGAAGTTTTACAGATTTCGGGGAAGGGGGGGAGAAGGGGGACATAGTGATAATCTTTATCAAGGGGGAAAAAAGGTCCTTCTCTATATCCCGAGGGGAGAAGATTCTATCCAGGTGCTGTCTAAAAAAAGAAAAGAAGGGGTACAACATCTCTGGTTTTGCCCAACTAGAAAAAAGGGCAGATTGCCGATTTTCGATCAGACTCGCAGGTACAGGAAGGGAGGCGAAAATCTTTCTATAATACAGGCAAAGGGGAGAGGGGGGAGAAAGGACTGGGCTCCGATGGGGAATTCCTGCAAGGGAGGAGTCGTATATATATTTGAGAAAAAAGGGGAAGCGCCCAAATAGAAAGGGGGGCGAAGAACGAGTTCCCACAGAATATACCATAATAGGGGATGAAGGGAGAAAAGGAAGATAGAAATTTTCCTCCGAAGAGAAAGGGCTGCATGGACAATTGCCAACCGTAAAGAGGAAAAAAAGAAGAATAAATCGTGAGGGGCGAGTGGCTGGGATGGAAAAAGAAAGGGGGCAAACCGCCCTTTGAAAAGCATAATTATTTCATTTTAAGGAAGAAAAAGGGGGGGAAAGCGGATTGAAGCCGCCTGGCCTGGGAGGGGGACAGAACTTGCAGAGGAAGAAAAGAAAAAGGAGTAATATAGGCAGAATTCCGGGGGGAAAGAAAGCACAATTAGGCATCATCCACGGGCTCAAAAGAAGAGGGAAAGGGGAAAAAAGCAATTTTCCGAAGAGGGGGGAAGTTGAATCGACACCCTGGAGATAAAAGGTTGATGTGGAGGCTTATCCTGATCCGAAAGAAAGGGAAAAATCTCCGGCGAATCCCGAGAAGAACCGACTTCGATGCGCCATTGAAGGAGGGGAAAAGAGCGTCTTCCAGTGAAGAAAGAGGGAGATCAAAGGCAGGTTTTTTCGTGCCGAGGAAGCAAGGAGGGGAAAAGCGCTTGAGATTCGTCCATTGGTCTGGGGGGAAATTCCTCGTAAAAGAACATACTCCGGAACGTCCCAACTGCATGAAAAAAGCATTCCTACGTGGACTGGAAGGGAAGGGAATGGCACAGTGGTTCATCCCTACTAACTTGGAAAAAGGGGAAAGTCTTTCTCTTTAAGGAAGGAACTAAAATTATTCTTTTTGGAGGGGGGGAGGGTCCTTATCTTGTACATTGAGAAAAGAGAGAGGGAAGGAAAAGGCTCTAGGAATCAGGGAAGGGGCGAATATCTTTCCCACCAATCCGAATGAAAAAAAAGGAGGGAAGTTGTCACGCGATGCGGGATTGGATACGTCCACCATATCCCAACTGTCATCAGGAAGAAGGGGGGAAAAAAAGTTTTTGGGAGCACAATTCCTGGAAAGCATCAAAATAGCTCCATAAAGGACCGGAGAAGGGGGGGGGGGAAGTGGATTCTACCAACCACAAAGAAAAGCCATCTCCCGCCGGAAGGGAAAAGACACTTGAACTGAAAAATGTACACCCTATATTACTAAAAGCAAAGAAAGGGGTTGGGGGGCGGGGGAGATCGCCAAGCGCAGGGGGAGAAAAACAAATTCGTTACGTAACGCACGAAAAAGGGAAGAAAAAAATTCCGTACAAAATCTCCGGACCTGGCGGAAGAGGGAGAAAGGA
>Ga0179593_1313124_pt1 | contig 16319 bp, 15 predicted proteins | sample CZODoug2_1_08_16_FD_185931 | JGI IMG/M metagenome (GOLD analysis project Ga0179593, IMG submission 185931) | Vadose zone soil fungal communities from Angelo Coast Range Reserve, California, USA - CZODoug2_1_08_16fungal (PacBio error correction) | ecosystem: Environmental > Terrestrial > Soil >...
AAAGGAAGAGAGGGTCGAGGAACAAGTCTCTATGGGGCATTAAAGAAAATGAGGGGGAAAGATCTTTTGACAGGGGGGAGAAAGAACCGGGGGGAAAGAAAATAGAGAGAAAAAAACGGTCAGGTCAGGACGAGAGGGTTAACTACGCTTTAGAGTCGACACTGAAGGGGGGGAAAACTACTCCCGAAGATGAGAAAACACGACTGAGACTCAACGTCGATGTCGAGAAAGGGAGGCACATATTTAAAAGAGGAAGGACACATAAAAGGGGGGAGGAAAACGACTCTTATCTATGCTCGTAAAGGTACGGTTGTTGAAAGAACTCGAGCCACCACCCACAAAAGGGGTGGATCAGTGGTATTCGAGGGGAAACCAACTGGATGTCAAATTCCTACCAGGACATCGGATGACTCCATTATATGCCGTCTAGATGCCAAAGGAAAGGAGCAAGGGAAAGGAAAAAGAAAACGAAAAAACTCCGTCGGGCATCTGGGTCTACTGAAAAACAAGCCCCAAGGACCTTCTCATATGAGAGAGTAAGGGAATAAAGAAAAACCGGGAGGATACCATGCATCCAAATTAGATCGACGTAGGAGTCGGGAAGGAGTTTAGGGGGGAAACAGTCTGAAAGGGGATTTCCCGTCAAAAGGTCTAGAGGAGAAAATCACTTGCGAACCCCGCGTCTTCTTTCAAGGGAAAGGAAAAAAGGGAATCGGAACTGGGATCGATCAGGAATAACGCATGAAAAAAAGAGACTCGACGGATAGTGCTGTGAAGAAATCAGGAGGGTGACCCGCTATACACTCTAGGGCTGAAGTGTGGTAAGTCATTACGGAGGTCCTAAATTCGCTATGTATTCCCTAGAAAAGGGGCGAGAGCCGATGAGAGAATCGAGTCTCTGTCCGGGAGTTCGGCTCCGTACACTCCTTGTCCGAAAAAAAAAAGTCAGGCTTTAGTTCTTCGTTCGATGAGGCCACGACAACGATCACACGGACAGGACGGAAACTGGCAGACGTGTCCTTCTAAGGAGGAAACAGAACTGCAACGTCGTTGAGACGTTGTCCCGAGACCGACGAAGTTGGTCGAAGAAAAGGCCTCAGGGACTATCTGCTGAGCGTCAGGACGAAATGAACCTGAAATAGTTTGTGGCGGCGTCAGGACAACAAGACGCCCTTCGGGAAAAGAAGACGAGTAAAGGAAAAATGAGGGGTTGAAAGGAACGAATAAAACGCGGAAACCAGATCTGCAAACTTAAGAAAAATTGGCCCCAACAAATAAAAAATCCACACCCAAAGTCCAACGCCATCATGAGGAACAACAGCGCATCCATGACTACTTGAAAGCTCCTGCATAAGGTACAAATCCGACGGCTTGATCAAAAACCCTCCACGAAAAAAGCACCCGCTCGTGCGCGACCTTCTAGGGTGGTCAAAACCTATGATTCCTGAGGCAAAGCGGCTATTTGGAAGCCGCCGACCGAAGGCAGCCGGGGGTGCGGGGGGGCCGTCTTTAGGGGGCCTTTGGCTGCGCCCACGGGGAGACCTTCCAAGGAACCTTTCAAAGAATGGGGAATGTCTCGGAGAAAAAGGTCGTGAACGTCGGGAGCAGAAGCCTCCTACTAGGGAGCTTCCAGAAACGAAGGGCTGACTCGTTTCCGCACGGCCTCGCCCAAAAGACTCTCAAGAAAACGAAAAAGGACGCCACGGTGCGCACGCGGGCCGACGGTGTACGAGATCGCATGTTAACAAATCAACGCGACCAGAGAAAAAAAAAAGCAAACCTAACAAAAAAAACGAGGTTCGCAGGGAAAAGAATGTGTTCGAAAAGGCACTGTGTCGCCCGCGGGACGCCCTGAAAAGGGGCGGGCTTGTGATTGCGCCGGTCAAAAATGCTGAGAAAAAAGAAGCGGAAAAGCTAGGCGGAACTCTTTGCGTCATCCCAATGTCGAAACGGATTTTTTTCTCTGCGCCACACTGAAAGGAGGTCAAGAAAGATGAACGAGAGGTGTCAGGCCTACAGAGAAGAAGTCTGACAGAGCTATCAATACACCCGGTGAGAATATCTGCCTCACAGGGAGGGGGAACTGGTACTTTGACTTAAGGAAGAACTAGAAAGGACAAAGGGGGGATGAAGGCTGAAAGGCTCTCCTAGCTTAGTTTCAGACTCAAAAGCAAAAAGGGGAGGAGGATATATAAAAAAAAATACTCCTCGGTTATAGATCAGTCAGCCAACCGAATGCCCGCTATTACTCCCCTAGGGACATTTTGGATTCCTCTAGATTCGGGAAAACGGGGGCTAACCTGATAAGGGAGGTCGGGGGGGGGAAGTGCAGAAACATCAGGGGAAATGCTAGACCGCTCATCGCTCGCGTTGGGAACCTCAAAAATCCGCAGCGATGAAGGAACGGGGGACGCAAACGCCTTTTCCACAAGGGGGAAAGGGAAGTCGGTAAAAAAAAAAAGGTGGACCCATAAAAAAAAACAGACGCACCCGCCCCTTCAGGGGTGTCTTCATGAACGAGGGCCCACAGGGCAGTTGGCTCGTGTCGGAGGGAAAGGGGGTATGGAGGAAGGGGGACCCTAAGAGGGGGGGGGGGGGATGGGGGTGATGTGAGAACCTGGAATGATGGAAAAAACGAGACGTTCACACCGTTCGCGAAGGTCCGTGGGGTAGGCGATCCAGATTTGTGTTATCGGAGGAAAAGATTCGCCACAAGGGGGCGAGAGGGCGGAAAGGGACCGATGGGTTGGGTGTGTTTGTGTTTGTGTTGGGGGGGTGGGATGAAAGGGAGTAACTCAGGGGCCACCGTCGGTTTGACGACGAGGGAAACATCAGCGAATCGGAGGGGGAAAGACGGGAAAAGAAGCCGGGGAAGAAGAAAAAGGACGTTGATGCCAAGGGGCTTGCTATAAAGTCGCGAGCAAGCGTTGAAAAAAATTCAAAACGGCGGAGAGGGAGAGGAGAAAGAGGGAAGAGTCCGCGGAAGAATAATCCAAAACTAGGGCACAATCAGCGACACCTCGCCAGGTAAAGACAAGATCAGGGTTCACTGAGATGTAGAAAGAGAAAAAAGCAGTGTGTCCGCGGTAAGGGGTCGGAGAGTGATTAAAGAGATGCATATAATCAGGGGGGGGAAGAGAACGGCTCGGCGCGGAAGATCACTCTTCTCTGGGACTTACTGTCGTTTTCAAAAAGACATTCTGAGTGATGGATGCGGTCGCCGAAAAAGGAGGGACCCAGTCGAGGAGGAAGTGGGAAACCATCCAGAAGAACTTGAGTCGTGGGCGCAAGAAGGAGGATGCTGCTGAGAACTACTCTGGGTTTAAAGGGGAAAGGTCCAGAGAGGTCCAGCTCATTACCGACAAAGACTTACCAAGAAGCGACCAAACAAAAGAGGGGTATTGGGGGGGAAAAAGGAGGCCAAGAGGCAAAAGGGGAAATGAGGGGGAGGAGTGCGCGCACGCATTCAGAGTCACTAGGGCCGTTAGGTAGTTGGGGAATAAAAGATTTCAGAGAGGCAGGGGGCATGAGAAAAGCGGAGGCACTTGGCGGGCCACTTGAAGATGCGTGTTATCGGGAATTGAGGAGAATGGCCGCGGAGGGCCCAGAAAAGATGCGAGGGAGGGGGAAAAGAGAGAAGGGCGCTCAGGAAGAGGAGGGGGAAGAAATCTGAGAAACGGGAGTCGAAGATCTCTCTCGCTTCCAACCGACCCCACCTCGAATTATCGGAAACGGCAACACGGACTATTAGAAAAAGAAGGGGGGCGGAGAAGGGGAGAACGGCGAGCATTACGTCTCAACGAACACAGCGCCTCAGGGTTGCTCTCGGTCTTAAATGAAGGAAAGCGGGTTCTATACTGGGTCGGGAGGGTGCGGGAGAAGAAGAAAAAAGACTCACATGACCGTTGGGGGAAGGACATCTCCAGCATATCTGTAGATGCGAACCCATAAATGGGGAGCTCCTGGCGAAAAGCGGGTCTTAAGGGGGGGAAGAAAAAGGAGAGGGGGGAGGTCGTGGGGAGAGAAGAGGGGTTCGGGGATAATATGACTCACCACGGTTTTTTCGAAGGAGAGGCACAATGCACCGGAAAAGAGTTGGGGGAGAGGGGGGGATTAAGGGAGGAGGAGGGGGGGGGAAAGGGGGGCATTACAGCCGGGAGATCCGAAAAAAAAAAACAACACCCTCAACCTGGGGGGAGTTCCATCGAAATCGACTTTTCAGGGGGTCGTTCACTAAATTTGGGTAAAAGAAAAAGAATCCGACACAAAAAAGGGAGGGGAAGGACATGTTGGGAGAGAGAGGGAACGACAAAAGGGGGATCCCGCCGCGCAACTCAGCTCCGTCCGCTTGGAAGTGTACAAATGGCTGGGAAATAACGGCAGCACAGACGCGGTAGAGAAGGCGTAAAGATTGGGGAGGAGAAGAGGAGGGGGAGGGAGTAAACAATAAAGGGAAGACAACAGAGAGAAAAGATGGAGTGTTCAACCCCACTCCTCGGAGGGAAATAACACCGGTCGGGAGACGAATTGTTCGACAGGGGAGGGAAGGGAAATAAAGAGAGGACTTTTACCCAAGGAAGAGACATTCCAATCACAGTGCCATCCAATGGGGGGAATCGCAATCGGGGGGAATATAGATTCGAAGGGGCGCCATCGTAGAGGGAGGGAGGGTGGAAAAACCCAATGGAGGGAAGAAGGAAGTACCTGTTGCGAACGCCTACACGATGTTCCCGGCGTCTGGGGGGCTTAAAGTGCTGTCTTTCTTTCCATCATCAAAATGCTCAGAGCGACCAGGTCGCTGCTGCGAGAAGAGAAGAGGAACGCAAAAGGGACTAATGACAACGGTGACTCGTCTGGTCTTTCGCCGGGTTTTTCGGGGAAGAGGAACGACAGAAAAAGGCGAAAAGGAACTCAAAGATCTCGGCCAAGGGGGAAAAGAGGAGGGACGCGGACGACTGGGAGGAGGAGTCGGAAAAAAGTTTTCTCTAGAGGAAAGGAGCAAGGTCTACGTCGAGATAGAAAAAAAAAAAACACTTGATGAGAGACGAATTAACCTGCTCGGCACACCGAAAGCAAATTTGAAAAAAGGGCAAAGGGGGAGTCTAAAACCGCTCACCCAGTTGGAGAGATAACAGAATGAGCTATGAAGAAAGAGACGCCGAGAGGTACGGGAGGAGGGAGACGTCCTGAGCAGCCACGTATCACCTGGACGGGACTAACACTAAAGCAAACGCGTGTGCAGTCCTCAGTGTCTCGTCGCTCGTATGAGAGACCGTGCCGGCGGAGATCGGAGATCAATGGGAGGGAGAAAGCCCTCCTCATGAAAAAATAAGAAACCGTCAGGAACGGAAGGAAAACCCGTCCTTTCACCGCTGACGAAGATCGCAAAGGGAAGAAGGAAGAAAAGGCACGAAGGTATTGGTAACACAGAACGATCAAAGGGTGTCGATCCTCCATCACCGGAGAGAGAGGTGATGAGAACGAACGAGTGAAAGAGTGGGAGGGTAAGGGAGGTGTTGTAAAGGGGGGGAGTGCCCTGCTCGTCGGGCTCCCAATTACCTACAGCCGGGACCCAAACTAGCGTATCAAAAGTTAGAACGGTTACGCGCAGCGTGTGGCGAAACAGAAGAGCAAGATGGGGAGCTTGTCAAGTCACGGGGAAGGGGGGGTAGGACCAGCCCTAGCCCCCCTATGTACGATGCGGTAGCACGGATAAAAGGAGGCGTTTGAAACCGCTGATCTCGACACAGATTTCCATTCCACCGAAAGAAAAGAACGCGCAAACAATGTTGGATCTCTGATCGCAATTTCGGGGGGAGGGTTTTCGAAACGCGACGCCCGCTACGATTAAAAAAAGGGGGGGGATTCGGGAAGGCTTTCTTGGAGCCAGTTCGAGGGGGGGGGTCAGTAACGAGCTAAAAGTCAGGGGTTATGCCCTCTGTGTGTAGTGTATGCGAGGAGAATATAAAACATTGAAAAACGGAAGCCCGAACGGCAACGAAAAACAAGGGATTGTAAGGCTAGATCGTTAGATGTGAAAACGCCAACCACTACTTTGAGACGAGCGGGCAAGAAGAATCGACTTCAGGGATCTCCCCTAACTCCGTATGAGAAAAAAGGAGAAGGACGCCATTCGGGGGAGGGCTCGCCTAGTAGAGTGAGTTGGAGGATTCGGGGGAAAACAGCATTACGGATCAAGGGAATCCGGCGAGAGGGCAAAAATTGAGCGGGCTTCTGTGATCTAGACGTGCCAAAGGAAAAAAAAGCCGTCGGAGGAAGGTCACAGAAGTGGAAAAGGCGGCTCGGGGGGCAGAGTTAATGTGAGGGCGAAGTCAGCTAAAGGAATCCGAGACGAGTCGGAGTGGGGCACAGCATATAACCGGCGAGGGGGGGAGACGTATTTTTGAAAAAAAAGATCGAAAAGACGAGGTCCGAAAAAAGCTCTGACCTACAAGGCCGGAGGGATGGGGAGACGAAAAGGACGCATCGTGTCGAGGTAATCGGGGACGCTCCAATCTAGCTCGCCGCCGGCAGAAAAGACAGAAAAAAGGCGAAAGGGCAGAAAGAAAAGGGGGCGACTTCCAAGAAACGCATGAATATGGGGGAAAAAAAAGAAAAAGAGTCAAAAAGACAGTCGTGCTCTCTTTACAAGGGAAGGGAACAGGCAGAGAATCCAACCGAAAAAGGAAACGGGTGCCAGAGTTCTGGGTTCCCTGACCTCTTACTACCCTGTTTCTAAATCGTTGCTAAGGCTAAAGGAGCACCTTTGATGAGTAAGAAGGAAATTTAAAAAGAAGGGTTTTGTACCAAAACGACCCCCCCCCAAGGAAAGACCGGAGAATGTGGGAAGAACTAGCTTAGTGAGACAAAGCGGACGAAGTCGCTTTGTATGTTTTGCAGCTACTTAAAGGGGGAGGGGCCATGCACCCCCGAAGATCGTATCAGGAACGGCCGTAAATGAAAAAGAAATGTGGCTTGCCCACCATGAAGAAAAGTCACAGGCCATTGACACTTCCCTCCAAAATCTATATATTCCGCCGTATCCGTGCGAAAAAGGGCATAAAGGATCTCTTACACTGCCACGCTTACACTAACTTGTAACCGACGGAACCACACGTTTGATATAAATCCGAGCAACGACCGACGGGTGACGAGATCACACACGCTAAAATAGGGGAGAAACCTGTGATTTGCTCATTGGGGGAAAAGGAGGGGGGAAGATTAAAGTGTGTTTCATGAGGAGCAAATGCCTCCCATCGCTGCCGGGGCGGTGATTCGAGGTAGTGTTGGGCCATACTCTGTTCGTCTGATTCCAGGAGGGGCTCGGAAATGGGGAACCTTCCCCTGTCATCAAGTAATTGGAGAGTCCGGCCTTCGTAGCAGCCCCAAAGAAATCGAAAAAAAATGGGTGCAGAAGGCATAGGGGACCTCGAAGTGCCACCCGAAACGGGGCGGAGAAGACTCAAAAAACGCGCCGTGGCGACTATCTCTTCGGAGTCTCGCTCCGCACAAGCGCGTGTAGTCCCTATCCAGCCGGGGGACCCCTCAACGTTGTTAGAAAGTATGATGAGGGCCGACTTCTACTCAACCATCACAAGAGAAAAACGCTCCGTAAAACGCGCGACGACCTCGACGATGAGGGCGCACTGAACCCCGAAGCTCGTTTTGGACACACAAGGAGGAGATAAAACTCCGAAGAGGCGGACGAGCTGTTCTGTCGCAGGGGTTGAGGGATGGGCCATCTGCTTACCTGGCCGGATCTCGTATTCGACAACGGAAGGCGCTAGTGAAAGGGAAAAAATCATTTGCTCGCCGGCGGTGTGGCCCGCTGTGCAACCAAGAACGCACTTTAAAGTAGTAGGAGAAGGAACGTGTAAATGTACGCTAGACCAATAAAATCGCAGCTGTCACCGGCATATGCCCGGCTGTCTCGCAAGCACCATGGTGAGCCTCTCTTTGTGCCAGGAAAAGAAAAGGGTAACGCAGTTGGAGTAGGCATGAGCCGAAAAAAACGGGCTGGCAAAAACTATCGAGAGAAACAACAAGGAGTAGAGGAATAAGGGCGTCACCTATCCTCTGCGACATGCATAATCAATCAAAAACTAGGGAAAAGAACGTACGTTAAACGACCGTCGACATGGCCGGCACGAGAGATGGTCAGAAAGGGAACTCGTCAAGGACTCATTAGGCCGAAAACGCAAAATTATGAAGTCGACGAAGCACCATGCCCGTGCGGGGGGTACACCAGCGACGCGCACACTCCAAGCCATAACATTCCCGAGGGAAGGAACCATGCCAGGTTTTCCTACGCTTTGCCGCGATGGGGGTTGTTTCATCGGGGGTGCCCATAAAACGACCCAACAAAAGAACGAAAATACGAACCTCGCACTCTTATAATCTTACCTGCGCTGTGCCCTGACGGGGGGGGAATTGGCGTACACGATATTAGGGTTAACATACTCTTAGAGAGGGTACGCCGGAAGAGGTGGGGCATTTGGATGTAGAAGGTAGGCAACATTGAAAAGGAAGGCTAACACCGTGCGAACACGATTTCTGTGATCGAGGTGTGCTGATACCCTGGTGGGAGGGAGAATAAGCTAAGAGATAACCACGAAAAAGGGCTAAGGAATTGAAAATTAAGACGACGGGAGCGCTCAATCTTGAAAAGGAGGTGCACACACCATCTGGCGCGTGCTAGATCCGCGGAAGATGCTCATAAAGCCTACAAAGTTATGCCTGCCGTTTATTGACGAGACTCGGAAGACAGCAAAAAACATAGGTAGACCAAAGGAGACAGAACGCAAACCCCGGCGGAGATGACAGGCACTCGATAAAACGGCCCTCAAAACTCATCTTCAAACGAATTGACGCACGACGCCCAAAAACGCCTCGCGCGAAGCGAGGAATGAGAAGGGGGTGATCGCGGAGGAAGAAACAAGGTCGATGGGAAGTTCCAACGTAGTGTCGCGAGTGGACCGGAAAAGCGTGCAAAAGAGCCTCATGATGCGCTGTCGGCACTAGCAGGCGCGTCCTTCACTATTCTAGTTCTTATCGGCGTGCGGTGGATGGAGCGAGACGGTGGGCAAAAAGGGAAACAGTAGGCCGAGCGGAGACCGAGGAGGGGGCTACAACAGCGGCGAAAATTCTTAGTACCCATTTTTGCCACCACATCAATGCGGAAGTGTCATTGTACTGGATCGCCGGAGAGCAATATCTGCCTAGCCGCCGGTATGACCAACACTGCTGTTTTTTCCCTTTCAACTACTTAGACATAAAACAGGGTCCGAGATACATGGAGACAAGGCAAACTATAACCGAGAAAGTTCGTAGCGACCCCCTCATTTATGTCTAGTTGAAGGGTGGAGGGACATGCACGAGAGGAAAATTGAAGGTTACAGGGGTACGATCTGATCCCGCTAGGAGTTGTCACGACGGGGAAAAGGGGATTGCTGCATTCCTGTAGAGAGTTTTTAATGGGGAAGCGAGGGTCATGACTTCAGGAATTGGATGTGGGGACACGGTGCACTTGAAAGGCACGAGGAGCTTCAGTGCATTCATATTCTCAAGCACTATTGGCTCGCCGAGCCGGGAGACAGCGACACGCGCGGAGGATCCATAAGAACTTCGTCTGCCGCGTTTGCGTTCCGGGAGAGCACGTCAGGCGAAAACACGAATGTCCCCTTTCATCATCTTACAACCCCCCCCTCGAAGTATGTCGCAGAAACCGATTGCGCACCCAAAAAACTCGTCTCGAGCGAAGGGCGATCCATGAAACGGCTAAAAGAGATAAAGATAGCCGATTTCTTTGGGGTGGGGTCCCCCCTAAATCCCTTCAGAATACTATCTGGAAGGCGGGGGGCGTGAGCACTGGGCAAGTTTCGTCAGAAACGGACGACGGCTTTCCTATCGAATTCATTGAATCCGATGCTGACAGACCGAATCCTGAACAATCCGGCCATCAACGGACGTCTATCATTCCGTCCCCAGAGGGCCGTAGGAGTATTATATACAGGGGCGGTTTAGGACCGGGCCGAAGCGAGGCGCACGCGAAGGAGTCAACGGCGGGGGTTCGAGCGTTCAAAAGAAACAAACAACGGAAGGGGAAGGTACTCTTGTGCGGACTGGAAAGTTTGGTTCCTAAACCGACATAAGGAACACACCTCCAAAGGCAGTCTCCTGGAAAGCTCCTGAGGTGCAGTCGAACGAACTCCGCAAGCAAAAATAACCGCCGAACCGGTTTCTGTTAGCGTCGCTTGCGCAGTCTTGGAAAAAGAGCCGGGGAAAGGGTCCGCGCCCTATATCTGCACTCTGGCTGGTTTCGGTTTCGCCGCGTGGACTGAAGAATCAGTTCCACAGAGAACGCGTATCCTGAGCTCCTCATTCGGACTCTCTGTGATTGGCGAGCGGAAGTGAGTCAAACCAAATAGAATACACCATATCCTAAATCGGCGCTTCTGCAATCGCCCACGTCGGGGGGACGTCAAATAAGGGCGGTTTGCCATCAGATCGCGGTGGGAAAGACACTACGGATTTGGGTTCTGCCCGCGCTCAGTACTCTCAGACCTGACAATCACACCATCAACCACTCGGGGAAATAAAAAACGCGCTCGCGGGCGCGCCTTGTACAGTGCGAAAAAAAAAATTTCCACTACCCGTTCGTGAAAGAATCGGAAAGGGGGGTTATCAGTGTCGCCTAAAGCGCCAGGGTAACGTCGGTTCCCGGCGCTACTGTCTTCGTGGCAGTCGGGCTTCGAATCACGTTGTCGCACTAAGCCCGAAACAATCACTCGCTGCGGGCTCCTCTGCGCCTCTCACATCTCATCCGCCGTTCTTGCTGTGCGGAGCAGTCGTTTTTCATAAAGTCTTCTAAGCTGGAAAAAGAACGCCGTCCGCACCACCGAGCGGCGCCGAGAGCTTCTGCGTAGGACGACTCAACCGTTTTCAATTGCCGAGGGCAGACTGGGCGGACGCTGCGGAAAAGTGGGTCGCTCGGCGTCGAGGTTCTAAGCGGGCATTTCGATCGAAAAAGACAGAGGAAGAGAGATACGACTTAGAAATGCTCTTCGAAACGCGACAACGTGGTACACGAAGACGCTAAAGGAGCCCGGCTAACAAGATATTCACGGACACAGTTGGGCGAAGAACAAGCGAGATTAGAAGCTCCCTGCTCGGTCGAAAGGTGCTGAGGACGGAGCAAGAGCAGCACTTAAAAACCTATTCAACACACAAACGAATAATCGTAATATCAAGTGACCGTCGCTCGTAGCTGAGGCGCCAGGACGTGAGCCCTTGTCCTACATCCTTCGTAGGAGCAATTTCGTGTGGGGATGGGGACAGGACATCACGAAAGAAGAAACTTCTACTACCTATTCAAAACCAAAAAAGGGAAACTTCGGCGAAGATCGCCGATTAATGAAAAAAATTAGGCACGAGGGAATCAGCAGCCCGATGCTCACTTGGCCTAAAAACGTCGAGCGCCGAAGGTTGGGGGAAGAAACCCGATTCTCTGGGGGCTGGGGTACTAAGTTTTTACTTTCGTCTTGACCAAACGGTCTCTCGGCGCACGCAACAGTACCGGACTTGTAGAAGTAAACCCAACGGGCGTAGCAACCTTAACTTTGCCTACTATCGGGTGGCGGATTTAAAGGACGACTTTCCGATTTAGGATATGGGTTCCGGGTGGGGAGGGGGACTTGGTACTCCCGCCGCTCGCTAAACACCCTGGAAAAGTGAGTAGCGCGCGGAAGGGGTAGCAAGCAGGGGAGACCAGTTAAAAACGACGACACAAAACCCGACTATCTCTTATGAAGGAGAGGCTGACGAGGCTGGTTATAGGGGGAAAAAAAGCCGAGCCTACCCATCGAAGTCAAACACCGTTTGGGTGCGGCGGTAGGGTAGGGCTTGGAACCATCGGGTTGATTCAATTCCTACCTACACGTGCTCCTGATTACCTGGCTGGAGGGGTGTGGTGTAAAAAAAGTTAAAAAATACATAAAAGGTAGCAGCCTCGAAACAGAAGTCCGCGACAAGAGCCAGAAAAATACTGGGTCCTTTCTATCGTGGAGAAGTGAAGAACAGAAAAAAAAAGTGAGACCAGCGTCTCGTACGCTTCACGGGCCAAAACTCCTTATTAGGGACCTACTCCCCTCGAAGGGGAAAGGTCAGGATCGCGAAGGAGTAGGGGGAGACAGCGTGGAGGCGGCGGGTGTCAGCTTCGATCGGATTTCATGCAAGCGTGACGGCAAAGGGAAGACGATGGAAATCGACACAGACGTGCCCAGTGCTAACGAACCTAGGGGAAACTTTTTCATGACGGGGCAGAGCCCAGAAAGGCGGAGCTGTCGAGTTCGATTTGCTACGAGAGGCTTGCTCGCCTAGGTCCATCTAAGTCAAGGTGGAAAGGTCGGGGCCTGACGAATCCTCTATGGGGGGAAATAGGGGGATACTAGCAAAGGACGTACGACGACGCAGGCGCTCTGGTGCCGAAATGCAGCTAAAACCGGATGATGGGATCATCCCAGAGAAGGTCAGGAAGCGGAAGCGGGCCATCGTCGCCCTCCTCACCGGAAGAAGAAGTAGTGCCGCAAGTGCAGAGCGGTCCGTAAACTTGCCAAAGAAAGTATGGGATGAAAGCACAAAACGTAACGGACACTGCGGAAAAGTTGCCCGCTCGGGGGAACACAACCGTCAAATCAGGCGAGCAGATCGTGAACTCGCCGGATCAGAAGGAACCGTTGGACGCTCGGGAGGAGGAAAAGCTTCAACTCAAACCTAACAAAAGGGGGTGTGTTCTACTCGTCTCGTGACAAGCTGACGTGGTAAATAGAGTGCTACAATCTCTGATGTCCGGAGAAAACAGGGGGGTAAGAAGCATAGTTTTTTGTAATAGATACCTGAGCCGCGAAATCATTGCGCACGGAGTGCTCAAAGACACATAGAGGAAAAAAAGGGAGTGGTTCACAAAAGGAATACTGAAAGTTGGTCCGCTGCGGAGCTCCCCCCGAGAAGAGACCACTAGCCTCAATGGAAAACACGAATGTCTTGGGGGACCACCCCGGACTAAAAAAAGACCAGCCAAAGCAGTCCAGGGAAAAGACTATCAAGTATGAAACGCGCAAGACGTTCGACAGAGAATACAATGATCGCTCTGAACGGACAAGAAGAAACGAAAAACGAAAGTGTAACGACGGCCCAATCCGACGGCTTGAGAAGTCGATAGACAACTAGAAACAGGGACGAGATACGCACGCACGTGGCTCGTGAACGGTGTCGATTGCTTTAGTGGGTCAATGATTGGACGATGGTGTGTTTCTGCGAGGCCAGAAAGAAGGCCGAAAACTCATGAGGATGGGAGGATGGCGTCGATTGGTTTAACTAAATTTTGGAGCGCTCACTTGATTAAGAGGACCGCAGGTCAAGGACTTCCCTGCAGGATAAGGGAGTGGTTGACTATGAGCAAAAAACGGGAGGTGAATTCGAAAAGGAGGAGCCGATTGGGGTGCCGGCTTTCAAGATCGATCGCTTGCTCCAAAAAGTGTCCGGATCAGCAACGGGGCATGTCCGGACCCGCGGCAAGGAGGGGCAAGAGAAGAAAAATCTTTAAACTCAACAAAAACAAGCGGCGGTATCGACATCGATTTCAAACAAAGGGGGTGCCGCACGGTGTTCACGAAAAGTCCGTGGAAAGAGTCAGAGAGAAAAAAAAGCAAAGACCAAGTGCAGTCGCAAACAGAGGGAGGACCGCCTACGATCTGTTTCTAAAACTGTCCAAACTGCTCGGGGGGAAGCAAAGGCCAACAGGTAGGAAAGAGAGCAAGACGCAGGGTCGGGATCGACGATCATTCAGGGGAACTCTCTGGTCGGGAGTTACCACATTAAAAATTACACGACCCCCCAGAAACTCGGAAGCTCGGCGACAACGGGGGCCGGAAGAGGGGGGGACGTCCAATGAATGGGATTTTCATCGGACGGTTCGTTATGTTCGCTTCGCGGGTGGGCAGACGCGCACGTGAAAGGGAGGGGGAGTCGGGACCTTGACTCTTTCTATTGTCTAGGCACCAGCGTTGCATATCCCGACGAAAAAGTAACAGGGAGCCCCGGTCGAATCTCTCGGAATAACATGTCGAAAGCATGTGGTCGTCCATCGAAAAGAGTATTCCTCTTGAATCAAACGAGAAACTCTCGAGTGAGCGCTATTGGGTAAGAAGAAAATCTCAAAAAAAACTTATATTTATTAGTAAAAATGCTCAAGAAGGGACGCTCTAAAACATGACTCATCATCACAAGGAATCCTTAGGGCTAGGGGAAAACGATATCTACATGTTGTCCTGGGCATAAGAGGAGACCCGGCATCTACGGGGTACACAGTTGATCTAGATGGAAGAAGGGCCTGGTCCGGAGTCAAAATACGTCCGAGGGAGCAATTATTCGAGAGTTCCCGCGTGTCGAAGGATCACCATCGACGGGGGGGGATCACACGCAACAAGGCAGAAAAACGGACCAAGGGGACGTAACCTGATAGGCTTGCCCGACGAGCTCTGGGGTTGGGAAGTCGTCGGGTCGGTCAGCATGTGGGGGGGCCCCTCCCCCCGAAAGAAAGGGGAGCGGGGGGGACGCCCGAGTCGGCGTCGTCGGGGAGCGAACTGAAAGGGGCCTTTGGGGGCGAAACGAGCTCGGGTTAAGTGACAGATAGAAAAGGGAGGTCGAGAGTGTGGGAGCACAGGATCGCTGGGGGAGGTGAGGGGGGGATGGATTCGGGCCCTGCAAGATAACGTTCTCTTTCTGTCCCTTGCTTCTGGGACATCGGTTATCACTCGCTGGGTTGGAAGGTTAGCAAAGAAGAGAGAGTCGACACCGTCGGCCGGGGCAAGGGGAAGGGAGAAATACTGGAAGGAAGTAGGCGAAGGACGAGGGGCGTTGAGGATGACAAAACGTCGGCACCCCATCTTCGTCGGTCTGGAGAAAGGGAAGAAGACTTTCTGCCTGAAAAAAGATTTGATGCCTAAGGGGAAAGGGCAGGAACGGGGAAGGAAAGGAAAGGAGTTTCGCGAGCAAAAAGGTAGGAAAAACCTGAACATGAGACTCTATAAAGCTGCATGGTAGTGCGCGAAATCTGAGCACTTGCTTCAATCGCAGAACATACAATCACATCGTACCATTGGGACAAGAAAAAGCCCGGACCATTTCAAAGAGAGGGCCGGATAGCTTCACTTCGATCTTTTTCGGAAAGCAAGCCTTGAGAGTGGGTGAAGGTAGTTACAAACGTGGAGTCGAAGTGGGGAGAAGAAGGGAGACAGATCACATGATGAGCTTGAACAAGGACTCGGCCGTAAATTCAATCGTTCAGAGGGGAGGGGGACGTAAGGTCTGTTGGTCTGAAATGCCATACTTCGTGGGGTGTGGTAAAGTCTAAAACGGGCTGTAGGGGTCGGATACTCAGAGGGGGGGGGGAACGACACTTCTTACGATTTCAGGGGAACATTACGTCAGTACTGGAAGAAAAAATGGAGAACACAAAGGGACGCAAAGGATGCAGCAAGGTGAAGGGGCCTTAAGAAAAAAAACTGACTTGATTGGGTGTGTAATAGTGGAAGGACGAAAGGGTCACGGGTCCGCGAGTAAGGGGGGCAGACAGGCGTCACCGGGAGGAACGTTCTTGCAAAAAAAACAGCTTGCGTACTAGTTTAGAGGGTTTTGAAAAAGTAAGGGAAGGGGCAACCCGGAAGGTGACGAGTCCCCTGCAGGAGAATCTGAAGCGAAAGACGGCGTGTCACTAGCGGGAGATCACATGGAGGGGGAAGGGAAGGGTTAAGGAAAAAAGGGAGGGGATTTGTTTCAAATCTTCGGTCTGAGGGGTCGTTACGGACAAGAATGCGCACTTGAGACACTCGTCATGAGAGGGCCGCGGGGGAAGGGAGCATGGGGGTCCAAGCCGATGGTACACGCGGCGCTTTATAAAGAACGCTCGAACGAATCGTGGGTTAGGGCCGAAAAGCGTTCGCGGGGGGATCGGCTCGTGGACCGGTCCTAGGCGGAAAAGATCGGAGACACAAACACATCCGAAAGGTAAGGTGACGGCAGGAAAAAAGGGACGAAGTTCTCCAGAGGACGAAGGGCGTCGATGGGGGCAGGGGAAAAGGTCGGACGGGGAGGATCGAACAGAAAACGGTCTTTGGATCGCAACCTAAAAGGCATGAAGAAGGGACGGCGGAGGGCAAGTCTGTGTCGATCTACCAAAAAAGAACGGGGAAAATATACCGTTGCGCAGGACAAATTCTTACCTGAAGAGCCGAAAAAGGAAGAAGGACTCGGAAACCGAG
>Ga0179593_1420708_pt1 | contig 16319 bp, 19 predicted proteins | sample CZODoug2_1_08_16_FD_185931 | JGI IMG/M metagenome (GOLD analysis project Ga0179593, IMG submission 185931) | Vadose zone soil fungal communities from Angelo Coast Range Reserve, California, USA - CZODoug2_1_08_16fungal (PacBio error correction) | ecosystem: Environmental > Terrestrial > Soil >...
AGAGCAAACGGGTAATGATACCTTTGTCCTCGAAAGACTTTCGAGACGAGGGGGGTCCAGGGGGGTTCCGACAAGGCCGATTGGGACGGATGGGGGGGGGGCATGTTTCACTGACTCCTTAGATTCCGTACTGCTGCCGGCACTGTTGTGATTTGTTTAGGGGGGAGCAGGGGATTTTGGGGGGGAACCTCCAGGCCTTGATAAATGGCTGGGCCTGGAAAATCTAAGCCGGACTAATAACCTGATAAAATAAAGGAAAGTCCATCACACCGCCGGCGAAAGGAGCGGGCCTCACTCTTCTCAGCAGTTCGGAAACCTCCTAACAGACGTTTCGGTGGTACCTCCTTTTTAAAGGGGACAAATAAGCAATAAAAAATTTACGTCTGGGGGGACCCGCACGTGCAGTGGAAAATCCCATCGCTGACAATTTTAATGAAGCTCCAGCAGTGAAAAACTTGGGGCCAGTCGTGATTGAGGTACAAAAAATCACCGGTGCCACTAAATCACAGGGAACGTTATCCACCATAGGGGTTCATCCTCTGGGCTCAGGGGAAGGACAGCGATATTGAACTGGAAAGGAAAGTGAGTGCTAGCCGTGAGGGGGGGGTCAATGCAAAAATCAGGGCCTGAAGAGAAAAGGGGTGGTAACAGAAACAATCATCCCCGGGTGCCAGAATCCGATTCATCAAAAAAATGATTGAGCGTCTGGAGTCGAGTAAATAAGCAAGGTAAATCGGTCCGGGTCAAAGATCTTATCGTTGAAGTGGCATAAAAAACAAGAAAACGATCAGTTTGGGCAATTGGGGGGGTACCACCACCTTGGAGAATCCAACACAGAAGCATTCGCTTCGCTTGGGGGGCGCGACTTTTACAATCTTAGGGTTTCGAATCTTGAAAGACCTGGATAAGGAACGGGGAAGGGAGATAAAGAGGGGAAGATAGGTACGGGGAGAAAAGGGGGTAGGGTTGGAGAGCAGGGGTAGTGAAAGAAAAGCAGGGGAAGGGGAGAGAGTATGGTGACGATGGAGAGAGAGATAAGGAGACGGGGGAGGTACGTGGGGGGCAAGAGCCGAAGAGGGGGGGGGCGAAGGGGGATTAAAGAGGGGGGGCAGCCGGTCAAGGTACGCGACAGGAGCAGGGGAGCGGGGATGAGGGGAAAGTTTGGAGGGAGAGAGGGAATCAAGGGAATGGTGGGAGAGAAGGACAAAGAAAAAGGAGAAAGTATGAAAAACAAGGATGGAAAGAAGGGGAGGTAAGGACGGGACGAGAGAGAAGAAGCGTGGGGGGAGAGGGGAAGAAAGGGGACAGGTGGGACGAAAAGGAGGAAGTAGGGTAGGGGATAAAAAAGAAAGATGGCAATGTAGTAGCGTAGCAGGACAAAGGAGGGAGGAAAGGGTGGAGGGAGGTGAAAAAAAAAGTAGAGCGCGGAGGGGTATGGGTAGAAGAAGGGAAGAAGAGTGGAGAGAAAGGTAAGATATGGGTGGAAGGAAAAGAGAGAAGAGAGAAAGAGGAGATGGAATCCGAGCAGTAGGGAGGGGGAGGGAAAAACGAACAAGAGGAGGGGAGGAAGAGGGGAGGAGGAATCGGATGGAGCGAGGCGGGAACGACAGGGAGAAGAGAGGAATTGGGGGGAAACAAGCGAACGGGGGGAGAGGAGAGGAGGGTAGGACGGGGGCCGGGAGGAAGAAGAACGATGACTGGGGTGAGGGGGAGGAAAGGGGGAGAGGAGTGAGGGGGAGGGGAGATTGACGAGTGGGGTGAAGTGGGGGAGCGATAGAACAGGGTAGGGAGAAGGAAAGGAAGAAAGAGTGGGGGACGTTGGGGGGCAAAAAAGGGGAATGAGGGTGGAAAAAGGAGAGAGATTAGTATTAGGGGCGATGAGGAGGTGCATGTGGCTAAAAGGAGTAAAAGGGGTGTCATGAGCGAGTAATTAAAGAAAGCCAAGAGAAAGGCGGATGCAGCGAGAAGAGAATGAAGAGGATGGGCGAGGTGTACGTGGAGGGGATGGAGGAAATGAGGATAGGGGCTTAGAAGGAGGTGTATATGGGAATGGGAGGAGGACAGGCGAAAAAGTGGGGGAAAGAATAAGAAATTTGGGAGATGGTCAACAGGCATGGGGAGGGGAGAGGGGGGAAATTAAAGCCAAAAGGAGTAAAGGGGGGAGAGTAGGGGCGTGAAGAAATGGGGGGGAAAATAAAATAGGGGAAGAAAAATGGTTCTAATTAGGGAAGCTGGTCGGCGAAAGGGGGGGGAAGGGTGGGTAAGAAGTCAAGGGAAGACGAGGGAAGTTGGGTTTCGGCAGGAATTGGGGGCGGGGTAAAGAAAGCGAGAGGCGGGGGGCGGGATATAGTAGGCCCGCAGAGACGCGGAACAGAAGGGGAAGAAAAGAGGGGAAAAGAGAGTAGAAGAAAGGGAGGGAGATAGGGGGAAGAGGTTCGAAAATGGAACAGGGAGGAAATGAGGGGGATAAGGGAAGGGAGGAAAGGAGGGGGAGAAAAGAGGAAGGGGTGGTAGAGGGGGAGAGGGGAATCTGAAGGTGAAGATTAATGACTGAGAACGGCGGGATAAGGGGGCAAGATCACAGATGAGGCGGGGGGTGGGGGAAAAGTATACAATCGGAAGGGCCAGGGGAGGATGAAAGATAAAGAAGGCACACGAGTAAAAGGCACGGGAGGGAAGGTGGGGGACTGCTAAACATTGGAATAGGGGGGGAGGGAGAGAGGGCCGGAAATGGATGGCGAAGAAATTGAATGTAACGGGACAGAAGCAAAAGGTACCATTTGGAGGGTGGGAGAAGTACTGAATCGGGAAAGAACAGATAGACTGGGAGGAGAAGGTAGGGGCGGAAAGAAGGGGCGAACAGAGGGTCAGCGGGGAAGTAGGGAGGGGGAGCGACATGAAGGTGGAGTGGGAAGGAGACCAGAGGGGGGGAGGATGGGGAGGAGAAGGAGAAATAAGGAAATAAGGGAAGAGGGTGGTAGAACACAGGAAGAGGGGAAAAGGGAGGGGAAGCTGGAGCAGAAGAGAGAAGGGTGGCGGAGGGGAAAGGGAAAGAGGAGTAGGCGTAGTAGAGGTCCAGAAGGGGATGGAGATAAGAGAAAAGGGAATAGCAGAGGGATGAAGGGGGAGGGATTGGAGCAGAAGGAGGGAGTGAGAGATGGGGGGCGGAAGAGAGAGATGCAGATGATTCGAACGTGGAAAAGAAGAAGCGAAGAGGGAGATGACTGAGGGAAAATAGCAAGGGGGGTGAAGGACGGATCAGGCGTTAAAGGGGCCGGGGAGCGGGGGAGGAGAAGAGTGGGAAAAGGGTGAAGAGGACGAAGCGGAGGAGATCTAGGGAGAGAGAAGTGGAAATAAAAAAGATGTAGGGGGAGGGTAGTGCAAGAGGGAGAGGGGTGGAAAAAGGAAAGAGAGAGGGGGAGCTAGGCGACAAAAGGATACGCACTGGAGAAACGAGATAAGTAGAGGCGGAAGAGGAAGATAGGGGTGAAAGGGCGAGAAAAAGTGTCGAAGGGAAAGCGGAGGAAGAGGCGTCAGCGAATAGAAAGAGACAAGAGGGGGAGAAAGCAGAAAGATAGGGTGAGGTGTGGTAGGAAGGGTTTATAAGAGAGAAGAGAAGATCATGAATAGATGGTCAAAAAAATGGGGGCGATCTAAGGAGGAATGAAGAAACGTGCGGGATGGGACACGGGGATCTTGCGACATATAGGGAGGGGAACGGAGAGTAGGCGGTGGAAGTGATAGGAGAGAGCAGGAGGGACGAGGTGGGAAGGATGAGACGGGGGGGGCGCAAGAAGGGGGGCAGATCTGAGAGAAGGTTGGGAAAAAAGGCAGAACGAGGGGCGCATAACGAGCTGGGATCGGGTAGCGGCGGGGAGTTGTAAGATAAAAACGAGGTGGCGAGGGCAGATAGCGCCGAGAGGAAGGGGGAGGAAGGGGAGAGAAGAAGAAGGGAAGGCAGAGAGAGGTGGAGAAGGGAGAGGGGAAGGATGGAATGAGGGGAGTGCGGGAAAGTACGGGGGGTGGGGGGGGGGTAGAGTGGAAGAGGCATAAATCATAGAATCGGAAAGGGGGAGAATGGGTAGGAGGGGAGCGATGAGAACGTGCGATACAGGAGGAAGGGAAGGGAGGGGATAGGAGCTGGGGGGCGAGGAGTGAATTAAAGAAAGGGCAAGGATGGGAAATATGAAAAGGGGAAAAGGGTTCGAAGGGGAAAGGGTCAAGGGAAGGGAGGAGGGGACGAGAGAGGATGAGAGGATAGGGAAACGGCGGAGAGGAGAAGCGGGGGGGGGAAGGGAAGGCATTTAGACACGACACGGAGGGGGGATGTTGTAAATGAAGAGGGGTAGAAGGCGGAGAAAGAATGGAGGAATAAAACGAGGAGAGGAGGGAGTGGCAAAAGAGAGGCTAGGGGATCTACTCGGAGGGGGGAGAGAAGAGGAGAGGAGAAGAAGGAGGGGGAGAAGGAGGGAGGGAAGAGAGGAGGAAATGAGACAGGGGTGAGAGTAGAAGTGGAGAGGGCGGTCTAATTGGGCATACTTAGGCTAAGCAGGGTGGAGGACATAAGGGGGCAGGGGAAAAAGAACAAGAGAGGAACGAAGGGTGAAGGGGGTGCGGAGGCAACGGGGTAGAGAGGAGAGGATCGGTATAGTAGGAAGTAGATGGGAGGGAAGAAAGAGGGAAAAGGTCGGGAGAGAAAGGCTGGGGAGGAGTAGTAACTACACGGGAAGAAGTGTATGGAGACGGGGGAGAGGGGAAGAAGGAGGTTTGTAGGATGAGTAAAGGGAAAGGAAGGTGGAGGAGGTGGGGGGGGGAGGCATCAATGCAAAAAGGAGAGGACGGAAAGGTTAGTGGGTGGTAATAGGAAAAGGAGGGGGCGAAAGCACAAGCAAAAAGAGAAAAAGGACGAGGGGAGTGGAAAGGACAGAAGGGGGTTGGGGAAAGATGGCATAATCTCATTCCTGAGAAAAACGGTTCAAAATTGGGGGGTATGGGCACTTTGCTGGCACCGGTCTCGTAGCACTGCACGCCAGAAGCGAAAACGGATAGGGGTCCTTCACCAAAGAAAGGGTCAGGAATTAGAATGTCTCTTTTAGAGGCAGCGGGAGGCCCAGTGTTGAGCTAAAGCGAGGAGACCTGTCGAAAGGAGAAGACCAACTACCGAAAAACGGTGAAAGGACATCTCGGAAGCCTTATGTGGCACAAACCACCTGGCGCAGAGTTGATTGCACTAATGGAGAGAACGGACACTGAGCGAGGAGAGAGCGATCCTCGAAGCCGCGATCGACGACACAGGAGCGCAACTCCTTGTCTCTGACTGTGTTGACCATTGAGGAGCTGGGGAAGAGTTGGAAAAAAGGGACGTGCTCTCAAGTTCGTTTCATAGGAAAAAGCTAAAAGAGGGACGAACTCAAAACTGGTTTCACAAAAATGCCCGACTGTGTAAGCTAGACGTCTCGGGCAATTAAACCGGAGGAAGGAGGGGGAAAACAGTTTACGAAGGGAGGGAGGCAAATCTATCTCTCCCGATCCAAAAACGTCTTACAATCGGGAAGTCATGTACGGAAGAAAGGGGGTGAGATAGAGGGGCGCCGAAAAATAACCAGTAACGGCCCAAAAAAGAGAAAAAAAATCGTCCTGATATAAGGGGGTTTTCCTTAAGAGTTGGTCTCGCATCTGGAAAAAATAAATCTACATTACGGCTTTACCATGATCTTCCTCTACTGGAGATAACGGTTTGAAGGTAAACCACAGAAAAATTACGTCATTACCGAGCGATCGAAAGGCCCCCTGACCGGCGGAGGGAGAGACAGGTAATACTTATATTTGGCTATCTTGACGACAGGGCTTCGGTGGATGTGACGGCCGTCCAACAAAAAAAAAGAGGGGGGAAGTAAACGCCCAGCAGTCATTCGGTTTTGTGGGGCTTACGAAGGCAAGGGGGCACAAGGCTTTCATTTATTTGGGTCGAGAAGGAACTCTCGCAAACAAACATGCCTCCAGACAAAAATAACTGAATACGGGAGGGCTGCGGGACCTTTTCATTCAATGAGGGAAGGAGGAATTCAGGAAGACGAAAAAAGGGACTTCAGAAGTTTGACAAAGGGGTCCATCCCAAAAAAAGATAAAGGGCCCTTTACCAAAAAGTGAGAGGGGAAGGGGCAAAAAAGGCAAGTCAATTTAGAGCGCTCTCTATCTCAAAGGAGGACGACACGAGTCAGGGATAGCAACAGCGTGACGCTCTCTAAGCCAAGGATGTTGCTCTGGCCTTGGTTGAAGGACGAGCATTTGTCTTTGAAGCCTCTAGGAGGGATTGTGGAGGCAAGAGGGTGACGGGATGGGCGGAGAGCAAGTCAGAAACCAAAATAGTGACGATAGGGAAAGACTTCCGATCCAGACTGGGCCGAAAAAATAAGTAATTTTGGAGGTCTTCAAAGGCGAGAGGAGAGTCATCAAGCGAGAGAACACGAGGGGGGGGGAGGAAGGGGATGAAAATGAAGAAGGGTCGCCGTCGAGACACGACTCCCCGTCCGAGTTTCGGAAGAGGAAAAGGAAAATCGACACTCTTGGGGCATTGAGCTCGCCCGTAACGGACCGGAGGGCCGCCAAAAAAGCGAAAGAAGAGAGGAAACCTAATTGATTGCCCTTTTCACATAACCAAGGAAAAAAGGTCATACTTCTTCGCTAAACGGCCGGACGTTGAAGAGGAACCGAGCGAATAGTAGGGCACCGCCACGGAGAGAAAAGGAGACTGAAGCTTGAAACAAGTATAGAAAAGAGGGGGGTACAGAGGGGGAAAGTAGTTTGTTGGATGGGGACTGGTACAAAACAATAGACCTGATTAGTCGGAGGACATTATCATTTGTAGTGACCCTTGATCCCGAAAAATTGTATTTGGTATAGGGTTAGTCTGTGTTGTGGGTCTGGCGAGAAAAGAAAAACCGGAAATGACGGAAAAGCGGGCGCAAAAAAGAGAACTTCTTCATGTCCGCCCAAAAGAAAAAAGGCTATAAGAAAATTGGGGGTGACCCAGACCGGACCGGTCGAAAGAAGGAGGTAAAAAGAGGACAGGGAGGCTCTTCCTCGCAGGCCGCGCAGGGGGGGGAACAGATTAAAGAGAGTGGGGAATGGGAGGGGACTTTTGGGTGTCTCAGAACAGGGGGAAACGCGAGCAGCGCTAAAAGAACTGGTGATCGGATTTCGACTATCAAGGGGAGGAATCGATACAATAACTCAAGGGTCAACAAGAGGTATCGCAAGCGTACGGTGAGAGGGGGGAGGCCGGGGAGTTTGGGGGGGGAATGGGGGCGAGCAACAAGACGCAAAAAAATCGAAAACGTAAGAACAGGTTCCAGATAATGACGTTGGGAATCCTGGGATTTCTGTCCAAGGGCCGAGTTGACGAAAGACTGAGTTGCGCAGCCAATGCCGCGGAGGAAAGGAGGGAGGACGGAGACTGGCTGAAATTCGGTCCTGTCAAATCTAGAAGGGTTGACAATGGGATTGAGGGAAATATGAAGTGCTACAGGAGAAAAGACGTCATCAAAGCGCAATTGTCTGGTACTGATCGAGGGAATAAAGACGAAAACACAAAGGGGAGAGGGGACGATATCGTTCATCGGGGCGGCGGCTAGCAGGGAAGGGATCAGACCTCGAGCGAAGGTCCGAATTTCGACAGACTAAAGATGGTCCGCGACAGTGTGGTGAACAGGGCAAAACAGCGATCAGACTGGGCTTTTAACGGGTGACTCGGAAACGTGTGATCGTATTGCCAAGAGCACAGTTATACGAGAATAAGCGCGGCTGGGTGTGACCCTATTGGCTCCCGGACCCTTTGAAGCCCAAAGGCAAGTCTCATGGGACTACATTTGGCACTAAACTACTATCCGATGGAAGGAGGTGGAATTTGGAAAAGATAACTAATTCAAAGAACAGTTGACCAATAACACGGCTCGGTGACCACCAGGAAGGCGTTGCGGGGTGAAGTAGCAAAACCGTCAAGATGGGTCAAAGAGCGAAAAACGAATTAGATCATTCGATCTGCGTAGAAAAAGGGAAAGGGGTACCAACAAAAGGACAACCCGGGGGGTCGACGAATTGAATGACCAACCTGACAGAATAATGTGGGCCAGGGGAAAAAGCTCCCCATCGATAACTTCCTGCGGGACAACGACTAACGAGTAAAAAACACGCCTGGAAAGTGTCTAGTCCTCTCGGGAGGCCGAAATGGGCCAAGGAAGGGGGGGTCCCACATATATCACATCGATTAAAAAAAAATGAGACAGGAAAAAAAATCGACGAGAGAAGTTATGGAAAAGTTCAAAAGAGGAGCAGGGCAGCGTATGGTGATCAACTCGGATCGTTGGAAGAACTATCTTACACGGGGATTTAGTGGGGGGGCAGGGTTCGTCGCATTGGAGTAAGCAGGTGAGCGAAACAATCGTCAAAAGGGAGGGACGGCCATAAGGGAGGAAGAGTCGTCCGGCGAAATACTAAAGTGAAGGGGGACCCCATCGAAGGGGGTTCAGTGATCTTAGAACCCGGAGGACCAGAACAAACCAAAGCATGGTAGGAAAAAAGATGCGAAGAAGGAGGAGTCCTGGACCTGCCGGCTGAGGGTATTCTGCTGGGGCTTTGCCAGAGTAAAAGGGGAAGGAGGGAGCTGGCAGGGGCGAAAATCTTATGAAAAGCTGGGTCACAACAAGGCACGTTGATAAAAAAAAAAACGAGTCGGAGGGGGGGGAGAGGAAAGTTAAGGCACGGCTAAGGGTGGCGGAGGTACTGCGGTCAACTGGCAAAACAGAACTCAAAAGAGGGGGTGGATGACAGTTACCCACCAAGAGTCTAAGAAAGGTACGGGCCAGGAAAAGTAGGGTCCGGGAAGTAAGATCAGACAACCAAACGGAGGATTATTTAAAATAGAAGCGCAACGGATCGGGTCTCGGGCCCGAAGTTATTGTGTTTCACTGCAGACTGCCGGGAAGTATGGCGGGGGGTTTGCTTGCACCGAAGAACCCGACCTGGCCCGTGAGAGTTCAGAAAACGCCAAACAGTGGGGGTTTGTTTAGGGGGGTGACAAGACGGGGGCGGGGGGGCACAAACTCAGCCTTTGAGAGGATGGCTGTCAGGTACTTAGAAAAGCAGCAGGAATCGAACAGCCTTGCGCCGCTGCACACGTCCACGAAAACGGTGCTAGGGGAGAAGGGAGCAGCGTCAGGCAGCAGCATGTGAGGGCCGACCTGATACGAGGGCGTAAAGGTCCCGGGGTAAAAGGAAGTCCAAAGGGCACCCTTCGATGGGACTCACCGTGATTTTCAGAGTATACGCAAGCAAGCGGAATGGAGGGGAAAAATGTGGCTCCCCTTGAGAGAGGTTTTCGCGGATTGAAGCGAGGTCACAAAAAAAATCACAATGGCCACTAAATACCCGGTACGAGTGACAACTCAAATTTGATTCTCAGGAATGCAAGGATAGGAGAGGGAAGTGGAAACGGGGTGAGAGAGACGTCTTGGATTGTCGGCCTCAGAAGAAGGAGGAAAGATCGGTGGCAACGCCCTCCCAAGGGGAATCTCTACGACAGATGAAAGAAGCTTGGAAAACTGGTCGAGCGAGGGGCCATTAGAGTAGGGCTTTACACGCCACATGAATGATGAAATGAAAAGGGGAATAGGGACGGGGTCGATCAATTTGGGGGGGACCTGTGTTCAACGGAACCTTTGCGGAAAGAGCCTGAGAGGAAAGAGGATGTGGAACTCCTGGACCAATCGGGGGGAAACGGGGTAGCTACTGGCACGAAAGGCAAAGCATCCCTGGTTCGGCAATAGTCTTGTTGGTCCGTGTCTGGGAAAGTTCAAAAAATTGGAACTACATATGGTAGAACTGACAAAAGCCTATGACCATCTGAGAGGATGCCGTGCAAAGAACCTTTAGGGGAAGAGAATTGCGAGGGCGGAGAAAGGGGGTCCAAGCGGAGCCCTCTTTGACAATAAACAAGACGCTCCTTCGGCTATGACTGTCGGCATTAGGTAAGACTCTGCACACTGCCAGGGAGACCGTTAACAACAAGGCCATGCGTAGCGGCATGTGCACCATAACTTCCGCGAAGAAGAGGGTGTCGGGGGGGGGGTCCTGGAGACTTGAATGCTCGAGGATCTAGGAACATCCAGACTACTAAAGCGAGACGCGAATGCCAAGCCTCCCTGTGGTGATAGCGGAACGGGCCATAGTTGTGTACCAAAAGTTTCGCGCTGGTCCAGCGGGGGCAGAAAAGTGAAACCGAGCAGAACGGGAGACGGGACAATCTATCTTTAAGAACTCCGGGCAACAGCATCTGGCAATGCCTCAATGTTAGCGCCAGAGACGTCCTAGAAAGTAAATCTTCGTCTTGGTGCGCAAAGAAAAGGGTCGAATGTAGTGAGAAAGAGAGAATCCAATATGATCCCCAGTCGGACAATAATTATCGTCAGGCCAGGGAGGAAGGGGCGAGGGTTAGGGGTTTCGCGCCCCAAAAATGCAAAAAAAAAAACCGGAAATTCCCTAAACATGGATCTGCGCAGAAGGCTTAAGGGGGGACCCGGTGCGTAGATGAAGCTACGGAGAAGAACTAAAAGTGACGACACTATACCGTGAAGATCGGGAGTGTCTAGGCCCGAGAGGAAATGGGCAAAAAAACCTCCAGAGGTCATTACAGGGAGGATAAGATCTCGGGCAAAAACTTGCTAAAGCGGAGCAGAGGGCCGCATAATAATGAAGTCTAAGCAACTGTGTCGGCGACCCCGCAAAGGGTGGGGAGTTTCAGTCCCCTGAAAAGGACGGGCCTGGAGGAAATGGGGGGGTGTTAACCGAAGCAACTGCGACCCGCTTGCCCGTAAGGGTCAAGGTTTTCGAAACAAGCTCTCCGCACAACCATCGGGCAGAAAAGATCCAAAAAACACTATTGGGTGCTGCGAGTGACAGAATCAATGAAAGAAGGTCGGGCCTAACTACAAAGCGGACCAGGCTAGTGTGGGTAAGTCAACAAACAGATACTGGACCAAATATGGCCCCACCTGGAAAAAAAGTAGGAGGGGTAAAGCGATTCAGCGTAATGGTACTGGGGGCTTTCTATCATAAAGAGTCGACAGCGGACCGAGAGGAAGGCGTGTTCGAGAAAAAGTGTTTCTCTCACTTTTTGGTCTGAGGCCAAAGGTGGGATTTCCGCCCAGCTATCGGGGGTGAGGCACATCATTCGTACGGCGGCGCAGGTGAGAAAAAAGAGGGAGCTCAAGTTAAACCAAGGAGTAAGGGGGATCACTTCTCGAGGAAAGGGAGTTCGAGAAAAATCAAGACAAACACAACAACAGCGGAGGAGGGATGACATCTATCTTATTCGAGAGAAGAATCCAAAAACAAGGAAGGCCGACGGTTAGAAAAAAAAGAAAAGTACTTGGAGAAGATAAACTCTTGGGGGGGAAGCAAATGACGACTTGCCAGTAATCAGGGAACTTGCTTTGAACAAGAAACCAAGCTCAGCTCGGTCTTAAGCAACATTGGGGCCAAGAAATGGAGAAACCAGACAGAGCAACAGTGGTCCGGAGTCGAGAAAGCTTCACGCCTTGCAGAATCTCGACTGCGTCGACCTCTTGAGATAGAACCAATTCCTCCCTCAGGAACTAGAGGGAAAAACACGGAATAATCCATCATCGGGGGGGTAAACGATTCATGTGTTGTGGTAGGGGGACTTGGGGGGTACACACTAACCACTGGCCGCTGGGAGGGATTGAGCCCTGGTAATTGAGTTAAATGTCACGAGGAATACCTCAGATCAAGATTGGGTAGCGTGGAGGCGGGTGGGGGTGGGGGGGACGATGAGAGAAAAAACATTTACCTAAGGAAAGCGGTGCGGCCGGAAGGGCGTCGTAAAGGGATCAACAATTAGCAGCTGAATTCCCTGAGTGGGTGGCCCGCCAATAATAACCCGAAGAGGTCGACGGTCTTAAATTCCTGTTATTATTCATCTATGCCTCGAGGAGAGGAGCAAGAGCAAGAAGATCGAAAGGAGGGTGAATGAACTATTCAATTTGATTTGGGTTAAAGAACGCCGGGAGGCCGTAAAGATTATCACGAAGGAAAGCGAAGGGGCAAGGGGGGTTAATTTCTTTCATTAACGGAAATCTAAGAGTAATGCACAGGAAGAGGAAGAGAGCTTGAAGAAGTTGGGGGGGTTCCTTTTTCTTTTCGGGTGTTTTTTTATGGGTGGTTATACACGCCTACGATCTCACAAACGATGGACGGTAAAGGCGGCTCGAAGAATGCAGATGAAGGTGGAATAGTTAGGTAGAAGGGGGTGACGAAGAAGGAGAAACCTTTGCACAATGAATGAGGATGTAGGCCCTTGAGACGGAGCTTCTGGTCGGCGCGAGATGTGCAAAAAAGGTGATGGGTCCTAAAGGTATATTGGCGATTCCCGAACTTATTAAACAATTGGAACGAATCGATGGCCCCCTCATCTTACAAAAAGTAAACGGGGAAAATGGGAAGAGTCAAAGAGGGAGGCCACGCTGCGAAAAACTGAAAAGATCTTGATCGGTCTAGGAGTCTATCGGTAAGGAACAGAGGGAAACTCTGGGGTCAGGAAGGTGTTATTGACAGGACAAATCAAAAGCGAAAAGGGGACGTTTGACGGTTCGGATCTGACTTTGCATCTTGCAGCTAAGGAAACATTCATCGGGGGGAGGAAAGGATTGAATGGGGGCTCTCAAGCTTGACACATTCGCAGTGGAAGACAGTGAGGGGTGTCTGGAGAGACACCCTACTATCAGAGGTGAAGAGGACTGGGGAGGGACATTGAAGGAACGAAGGAAAACGTCAAAAAAAAAAAGCAAACTTTTCACCTCGAAGGCTGGGCCAGGGGGGGGGTAAGGGAAGAAACAAAAAGTGTTTCAAATCTCTCCCCAGCGATGAGGGAGCCAGGCGGAAGCGAGCTCTCAAGGCTAAAGGGCATTTTGTACAAAACCGTTTGATAGAAAATAAATTGATGCCACTAAGAGGGGGGAGTATATTGGCCAGGGGGGGGGTTAGCGGCCGAGCTAAATGTCCGTCAATTTACCAACGACTATATAGGTAAACCGAATCTTGTTTGGGCTGTCTCTTCCTCGCAAAGGACAGTGAGAGGGGTCAAAAGAATCTCAGTCCGCGCATGAAAAGAAAAGACGGTCTCTCTAAGTCCAAGTGCATTTCAAAATTAGGGCTGTCCTTCAGAAATGAGGAATAACTAGAGGGGGGGAGAAGGCACCCGGTAATTTGAGTGTGGCTTTAGGGGGGGACTTTAGAAACAAGAAAAAACACCAAGCGTCAAGGCTGGAGCACGAAATTTTGTAATCATGATCCGCTGCGGGCGTGGAATGCAAAGGTCAAGGCACCGAGGGGGGCAAATCGAAGGGTCGGGGGCTTGCCGAACCCGAGACAAGGGGACGACCAGGAGAAAAACATGGGCTGGGGCGCATGGGGAGCGGGGCAAGGGAACCTGAGCCGGACTTTTAAGTAATGACGGTGATTGGCACCGGGAAAGGAGGAGAAGGAGGGCTGGTGGGTCAGGAAGACAATTAATTAGAAAGGGGACGGGAGTGGTGCCACAGAAAAACTCCTTGGAAACATAAAATGAAAACGAAGGAGGGGGAGGTACGGATCGAACACCGGCACTGTACGGGGTAGCGGGGAAAAACAAACAAAAAGGACCACAAAACAGCCTAGGCAAAAAGCCGTACTGACAGTTACAACCACTAGTCTCCACGCGGGAACAATAGTATCCTGGGGTACGGTTTGGGGGGGCCAGAGATCGATCGAAACGGGGAGGAAAAGAGATGAAGAAGCAAAACCGTGATACCTTTTCAAAGGAAGGACGTTAGAGACTAGTGGGTTTTCCTGACAGCAGGACCGGGATAGTAGCGGCTGTGTTGGAGGGGAAACGGCCGACAAAGCCAATTTCTTATATAAGAACCAATGCCGCATCTAGGGGGGGAAGGGTGTATTGGGGGTTCAAAGGCGGGGGGGGTTTAACGCCCGCCAGGAATTTATAGCGTAGGGCTGGGACTCAGAACAACAGCCGAACTCCTTGGGGGCTCACTTCATGCAAAATAGGGCCATGACCCCACTCCTATCAGGATTGAACCTCCAGTCATCCCCACAGTGAGAAAGGTCTCCAGACGGAAAGATCTGAAAAGTTTCCGAAGGGGAAAGTGCAGTCCCTTCCCGCTTAGTGGGACCCACGACATACTTTGGGGCGATAAAGGACATCCCGAAGCGTAATGGGGGGGGGTAAATCGAGATTCAATTTGAAGAGTGTTGCGCGTCTCACTTGAGATCACCGCCAAAAAGTGCCGATAAAAGAAAAGAGCAAAATCGAGGTGGAGTCATCCATCAGCTCTGGACGTAGGTGGTATTTGACATTGGACAATAAATGCTTGCTAAAAGGAAGGGGTTTCTTTGCGGCTGAAAAGAAGGAGATAATATTGGGTCTGAAATCACGGCGGGCACAGTAAACGAGAAGAGACAAGCAAACAAGATAGTGGGAACTCGGTAGTCGAGCGTCAAGGCCAGTATCTCGGACTTAAAACCAAAATAGTCAGAGATAGAATGAAGGGGGGGGGGAAAACTTTAGCAAAGGGTGGGGGGAGGGGGTTAAAACAGGAAAAACGGCGACGGACAAACAGACGAAAAGAATGCAGGCGGGAAAAAGTTGTACAATCGTGACTGTGGGGGGGAGGAATAAAAAGAACGCAAAGAAAGGATTCAAAAGATGGCTTGTATGGGGCACTCTGGACGCTATAGGAAACAGACAGCAAATAGACCAAGCGGATCTGGAAGGACCCAGCGTCGCAATGGAAAATTCGTAGGGGTATAGGGCAACGGAAGCCCAAGAGGGGGACACGCAGGTAACTTCAGCGATGATCCGGGGCAGCCAGTAGGAATACGAGGGCACCAGATCGAAAACCTTTCAACAAGGGTCGGAAAAGGGGCATGTTTCACCATACAAAAAGGCGCGAAGCGAGGGGAAACCGAGGTCCCTAAAGAAGAAAGACTCAATGGGTCGATTAACAGGAGAAAGCTAGAGAAGTCGAAGAGGGGACACTGTCGTCTTCCTGAGGGTAAGTTTTCTGATGGCGCGCGGGGCACCGCGGAAACCACGGGGGGGCTCTGACTCAATCGACAAAGTAAGGGTCGACAAAGTACTCTACTACGTGTAACAGCTTTAGATTCACCTTCCCAGCGGTCCTATTCCCTCAGCAAGGAGAAACCGCGAATGCTGGCGCGAAAGGGTTCTCACACAACACACAAAAAAAGACCACCTAAAGGCAAACTGCGATACTCCTACGCTTTCGCCCAAAGGCTCAAAGAGGCAGGTATCAGCCGCCTGGTTCGGACATGGGGGGAAAAAGCTGTAATGGTGAAACGCCCCATAACCCCTCAGAACCTAAGGCCTAGAGGAGCAAGCACTCTCGAGGTGCATGGGACCCTTGACTCGGATTCGAATCAATGGAAAAGAAGGAGATCAGCACTAGCACGATCCCTTGCAAAGCTGCTCTGCAGGATAGCCCGTAGGGGAGGTGTAAACAAAAGCACGATCGGACACATTACAGCGAGAAGCTATCCTGCAGGGTTCCTGATGAGAGATATTCACTTGCTCTCAATCCGGAAGATGCCCCTACCACTGATGTCTCACTCCTCGTGGTTTGAGTTAGGCCCTCCACAACACCGGATGATACGTAGGCTGGCATGGGTCATTTTTTTTAGCCCACGTAAGCCCTGCGGGAGCACCTTACGGAAGTTGAACAGGTTTGGCTCAAGCGAGACGTTTCCCCCAAAAACCGAGCCGAAACTACTGCAACTGAGCGTTTCGGTGATTCAACCTGGGGTCAGGCAATGATCGGTCTCAGAAATACATGGCTTCCCAGCTGGGGGGGTTGTCCAAAGGTACCCAAAAAAACTAATTTAAAGCGGCCCCCGGAAATTAGGGAGGACGTGGTGTTCAAACGGCTTCAGCTGGAAGTGAGTAATTTCGGGGAAAGCAGATCGTAGCGGCGACCTCGTCCCTTCAACGGGCGTGAAGATGAAGGCTCATCGGACCAGGTTTGCTAAAGGAATTGGTAGTTGAAAGGCATGAAAGCCTGTTGCGTTAAGCCTCGCTTAGCTGGGGGAAGGGGAAAAAATAAGGATAAAGTGAACGGGGCGGAGGATAAATGGGGGGCAAAAAGGCATCCCTCTGGAAGAGCTCGGAAGAACAAGTCAGGGAAGTTTCGGGAGTCACGAGGGCGGTCGGCTTCTTCGCGAAAAAAAATTTG
>Ga0179593_1317173_pt1 | contig 16318 bp, 15 predicted proteins | sample CZODoug2_1_08_16_FD_185931 | JGI IMG/M metagenome (GOLD analysis project Ga0179593, IMG submission 185931) | Vadose zone soil fungal communities from Angelo Coast Range Reserve, California, USA - CZODoug2_1_08_16fungal (PacBio error correction) | ecosystem: Environmental > Terrestrial > Soil >...
AGGCAGAGAAGAAAAAGCGCACGAACTGGACCACGACAGAACCAACAGGGCGAGAGAACCACCCTAGGCGGCAGGTATAGAGAGAAACAAAACACGGGAAAGAGAGAGATCAAGTAATCCGAGGGAGGAAGAGGTAAAGGGAAATGGGTCAGAAATACGTCGTGTAAAGGGAGGCGCAAAAAGCTTGGCAGCAGGGGGCAAATCTGTAAAGGACTGTGCAGTCAGGCTGCGGGCCAAAACGGGGTGGGCAGCAGAGGGCAGGGAAGCGGAAAAAAAAAAAGAAACCCGACGATGAAAAAAATATGGACTCACGTGGACAACCGAAGAAAAAAAGACGGGACGCAAAACTGGTTAGCAGGGGGACGTCAGCTTGGGAAAAGTTACTGAATCAGGAAAATGCCTGCCAGAAGTATCAGGCTGCGGTGAGAGGAGCGAAAGGTACAAGGTACGAGCGTACGATGGGAAGAAACTAATAAGAGGGAGAATGGCCATCTTCATGATGTGGGAGGTGGGACCGATTGGCTTGGCTGAGAATAGCCCGGGGGGGGAGAGAGGGGTGCTGTTTTAAAGGGAACAGAGTATAGTTGGGCGGGAGCAACAAGGTCCCATGGCGAAATTCTGGGGTAAACGGTGCAGTGGGGAAAAATAGCTGATTAAAGGGGGGAGCAAGGGGAAAGAGGGAACAAGAATAAATCGAAACATCTAAAACGATGACTCAAGGATCCTTAATGAGGAAACTTTTTAAGGGTATGTTGGTAGGAAGACATTAAAAAGACGGGGATACTAAGAAAAAAAAAAAAAAACGGTAGGAGAGGAGTGTATCGAGGAAAACATAACGCCATGACCGCGAGGGTGGGGGAGGGGTAAGAGTGCTTAAAACATGAAAAGACCTCACGCTCCTGGGGGAAAAAAAACTTGAGGAACGAAAATAAAGAACAACGAAACGGGTTTACTGTGGCGAAGGGAAATGGGACGCTTGGGGACGGGATCAAGGACGGGGGATAAAAGGTCTAAACGCCAAGGGGAATCTGAGCCCTGTTTAGTTGCCTCAGGATGGCAAATGCCGCAAGCAAGGAAAGAGGGGGGGGGGAAGACTCAAGGACAGTAAAGGAGATGATACAAGGCGCGGGAACGGGGGCCTATGAAATTGCTAAAGAGAACATTCCTCGATGAGATAGGGGACAAAACCCCAGGTAATACGCCGATTATGACAGAGGGCCAATGCCGTGGAGTGTCAAGGGGGAATGCTCGGCAATTTCTATGGTGCCGGGCGGTGTGGCCGCGGCCTCGAACGCCATAAGGGAGAAGACAGTTGGCAAGTCGAAACGGTGCCGAGATCGTCAACGGGAATCAGCGGGAGAAATCATAGGATGGTTGGGACCGGAAGGAGCGCCTGGGAAACAGGGGAAATAGAAGCCAGCGCCAAAAACAACCGTTCTCGCGACAAAGCGTCTGGGTGAGATGGGAAGTGTTCAAAGATGGTTGTTCGCGAGAGGGAGGGGGGGGGTGCCGACCAAGGTCGAGCTGGGGGCGAATCTCATTTACGGCATAAAGGCAGGCCAACAGGAGGCCCAAAAAACAATAATCAGCGTGCGGGAAAGCACGCCAGAGATAAAATGCGAGACGCGAAAATCTGAAAAGAAGTAAGAGGGGGGGCTATAGGGGGGCGCACGGCAACCAGTCACTCGAGGGAGAGAAAAGGCACGAAATCGAAAGGTGTAAATATCAAAGGAAAACAGTAGACGGATCGCACCTACTCTCAGGGGGGGGGGAAAAAAAAGGGGCGTAAGATTTGGTGAAAAAGGGAGCTGCAAAAATGGGAAAAAACGCCCAAGTCAACCAAGACAATGCAAATCTTGATTAAGAAAGCCAAATCTGGAGACTGGATCGGAAAAAAGGACGGGGGGGGGCGGAAAAACAAAAAGAACGGTTGCTCCCGGCCTAATGTAGGAATGAGACGCTAAGAGATATGATCAGTAGGGGGTACACAGATCCGAGGGGGACAAAAAGATGAGAATTCGAACTAAAAGGCGTTGCGTTCAAACATACCCTCCTATGGGGAGAGTCGGCGGGCTGTGATGGGACGTAACATTTCAAGGAAATAGCAGCATAGATAGAAGGAAAAGAGGGGGGGGGAACTGCCGAAAACTCCAAAGCGCGTGCAGATTCAACCCTATCGAAGAAAAGATACGAAGATTGTCGGGCGGGCCAGGGGGTGCCTATTCAAAAAAATTAGAGGTTTCGTGGACAGGAAAAAGTGAAAGCGAAGAGGGAATTGTATCAAGAAGGGCTCAGAAAGAGAGGAATGTGGGGGAAAGGGTGCGCTTGAAGGAACTAGAGAGGACTTCATAGGGGGGAGGGGGAAAGTCGAGAATCTTTAATTCTTAGTCGGAAAAAGTCCACTTGCGGAAATAGCGGAACATTCCAACGATACGGTGGAACGGTCTGGCGCGACCAAGCAAGAATATGGTGGCGCATCTGTAAGAATTCTGGAATGGCACTAAACAAAACAAAAAGAGGGGGAAAAAAAAGTCTGTTCTCACCAGAAAAACGGCCAATTCGTGATTGGTTGTCAAAAAAAAGAGTCAAGAGAGAGAAAAAAAAAGAGGAGGAAGACGGGTGCATTTGCAAGGGGGGCAAAAGATAGAACTGTTGAAGAGAAGAAGCCCAACTAAACTGAATGCCCTTCAAAAGAACTCAGGGGGAGCGGGGAGGCGAACCGGGGGCGGCCACTCGAAGGCGCGGCTCGGCGAAGGACGCGGGACGGGCGTTTGGTGGATATGTAAGGGAAACACCCGGCCGCGAAAAGAAACTCAGGAAAGGGAAGATGATTCATAGAGCACAGAGGGATGGTGGGGGGAAGCAACGGAGGAAACAGGTTGGCGGTTCAGGCTCAACGAGATGCCAAGCGGGCAGTGTTGCTGAAGAAACAAGCCAGAAAAAAAGAAAACAGCGGCGTGTCGTCGATCCAAGGACTCATTGCTACTTCTGGGTCTGGGTGGGGGAATAGCGATCTTTTGCGACATCCGGACAAACTCCGTCGAGAAAAGACATTGGGGCGCAAAGCACCAGTAAACGGGGGGGGCCGCCAAACCCTAAATCTGGGAGACAAGTACGTTGCGCGACCGCGGGCGAGTTCTCCCCAGAGAGGGGGAACGGAAAGGTTTTCGAAAGTTGATGGTCGGGCATTGTTTCGGCAGTGCTTCAAAAGACTAAGCGCCCCCCGAGGGAGGACCAAGCATTCCCAAGGAGAGACAAGTGAAAAAGAAAGACGGCGAAATTGGCCAGCGATGGGGAGGGACACAAGACTTTATGGTCTACTATTTAACGGGAATTAGAAAGAGCGGCCAGGTGAGGAAGGGGGGGATAGCAGAGGTCGGCGAGGGGTTAAAGTTCGTTAAATCGTCCATGGGCTTGCGGCGCAATCTTCTTCTGGGGAGTGCGAGGTGGGTACCATGGACGGCGGGACGAACCAGAGAAAATGAAAGCAAAGATCAGGAACCCACCCCCACGCGCACAAGAGGGAGGCAAACGAAGTGCTTGAGTAAAACATAACCGGAAACTGAAAGAACCCGACTCATAGGGAAGGGAAACGTACGACGGGAGCATACGAAGGGTATTTCATTTAGTTGTATCAAATCAGACGGTGCTAAAAGAAAAGGGGATTTATCGGAAAGCTGGGAGGGGACCTCCGCGGCGTCCCGGGAACTTCAAAGGACATCTTAAGGCTTCGCCGTTTCTTTGGGGGCAGGGAGGGGAACGAACGGGCAAACAGAGCAATGCGGTGCAAAAAGCCCAATGACGAAATATTCTCAGTGCCGCGTTGAATCGCTAAGAAAGAAAGGGAGACGAAGGTGGAACTCAAAGAAGAGCGGCAATGCTAAATCAATCACGGACATTAACCACCTATCAAGACGCCGGGAAAAAAAGCAATCCCATAGAGGAAGGTGGGGAGCACTGCTGGAAGCGATTAAAAGATTGCGGGCCGAACGCGCCCAGTACGGAAACGTCAAGGAAGTGGGTCTACACTGACCGTCACAATCAGCAGAGAGAAGGGAAACAATTGATTCCTTCAAACCAGGAAAGGGAACGAAGGAACAGTCAACATTGAGACTGCTGGGGCCAGGCGCTGCACAGTTCACCAAGGAAAATCTCGGAAAAGGGACCGACAAAACGACAGTCCAGAACAACCGCCCATTGTCATGAGTGACGGTTGGAGATCGATATATTTGAGGAGGAAGGGGAACCAGTTGATTGTGGAGTAATCCCTCAGGGGAATGGTGACTGTGGATCACCCATCACAAAGTCCACACGAGACGAGTCGGTATCATTCATCGACGACGTGGCCGAGATTTCCCATTCTGCGTGGGAAAAACGACGCTGGACCCGGAGGACTTTTGTTAATACAGGAAAAACAGTTACTCCGAATTGGACCACAAAGCGGCAAGGGGGGGGGGGGAAAAAACCCGCAAAAATATCTGGTTGGGGCAAAATAACCTGTAAAAAAAACAAATCGACAGCCGGTCTCAAGGAGAGACTTCTTCCAAAAAGGTCGAGATCACCACACGTACCGGGCAGACGCAAAAAGTCAAGGTAAAACGGACAAATCGTCACAGCCTGACAGTTAAACCTTCTAGGATCCACTGTCACACCACAGAAAGTGGTCCGCCCAACATAGGGAAAAGCTGTCAGTCGCAGGCAGGCATGTTAACCGACTCCCCAAAACAACAGTTCTTACTATGCAAAACAGAAGAATCGCGTTCTGTGACGGATTTCACGTGAGGGGAAGATTATTAAACGGCTTCAGATGAAAAATAGCACACCCCAAGGAAAGTCGCAAAGCCGGACTCAAGGAAGGGAGTTTATAAAGGACCAAGGCAAAAAGAGAAGACTCGGGAACCCCCAAACTGAAGCAAAGGTCTGGTTCAAACCAAAAAAAAGATAGCCTGTCACGTGAAAGGGAAGTAGAGACCAGCAAGAAAAAAAGGAAGGCGGCTGTCCACAAAAAAAAAACGAAGGATGATTAAAAGGGATCAAGAGGGGAAACGAAGGGAGAATGCACGATCGCGAAGACACTTGTAGTCGACGGGGTGAAAACAGGTCGAACTTCTCCATCGCTGAAGACATTTGGTGTGGTCAAACGGGGGTGCAAGGGGGCTTACTGGAGGGCGGGGGAGAAAAGCATGCGTGAGCCAAGTACGAAGGAAAGGGAAGTAGAATTCGGTCTTTCAGTCAGCCAAGAAGAAATAGTACTACGCCGCAAGAAAAAAAATCTAAGGGAGGGGGGAATAATGTAAACACAGGGGTTTGGAAGCAGTACCGGAACCCGATGAAGCTAACAATGAACGTATGTGGGCTGTAAAATTGGAAGGAGTGAAGGGGGAGATCGTCAAGTGTGGATAGCGTAACTATCGAAAAACTAGTCTAAACGTCGGGGAATCAGATGGGTGGGGGGGAAGGCAGGGTGGGGAGGAAGCGGGTCGCAAGCGGCGAGTGGCTGGGGAAAGGTGACACCGTTTGGAAAATATGAGAAGCGGAGGGGGTCCCTGGTCGAATTCGGAAAAATGGCACGAAAAAAAAAGTATCGGGAGGGGTAAAAGCGATAAAATAAATACAAAAAAAGAGAAATCAGCCGAAATGGAGGGTATCGGGAAGAAGAACGTCGAGAGGTTAATGGGAATGGGAGTTTGAGACCTGCACAAGATCACCATTCAACTACTAGCGAAAAAATACAAAAAGGGACGGCACCTAGTAGAGGGAGGAGAAATGAAAAGGAGGTGTTGGGGGGACTGTTTGGAACGGAATAGAAAGACAAAAAAGAAAAGGGGGGGAAAACTTTAAGGAAAGACTGAAAAAGCGCCTGTACTGTAGGGGCAAGGTCCGCGGGGGGGAATACATCAATTGGACGAGAAAAAAGGTCGCCCCACCTGAAGAACGTCCTGACAGATTTTGCCTTGTCTAAGAGCCGCAAGAAGCGGGGAAGAACTCAAGCAGGGAGAAAAAAAACCACTTCCGAATTAACTCGTCAAGGGAGGGGGGGCAATAGACATTGGGAAAGAATCGCATCACTCTACTATAGAGGTCCAATCGCGTCCCCTTTAGGATGGACCGAAGAAAGACTGCACGCGCAATAGGGACCGGCATGGGGGTAGAGGAACCGAAGGGTGGTCGCTGGGAGAGTCAGTCGGAAGACCATCAGGGAGGACTCACAAGATATTCAGAAGGAAAGTGCCTACTCCTTCTGGGAAAGAATCTTCCGAGACTACCAAGAGATTTGTTTCAAACCATGAGCTCCTTGCAACGAGCAATGCCCATAAAAGGTTCCAGTTTCGCTGCGTATCTGAGGGGGGGACGATCGGTGATTTCCAAGGCATGGGTGGGGTACTATCGATAGTGGGGAAGCCAACCGGTAGGAAGAATATTTTCCTGAGGGGAACTCCTATTTCAACCAAAGACGGCCCCAAAACCTAAAGGAATCTGCGCCGCATTACGAGGACTAGCTGGGCGCGAAAACTACCTCCGCTAGGCTCAATTTTCGCACTTCACCAATACCGGATGAGGAACGGTAGGAAAAATAAGGGAAATGAACAGGAGCAAAGTCGCAAAAGCATACATTTGTTGTTCATGGCTGGCTGTCAGTAAGGAAGTTCTTTGCAACGGGAGGCGGAGGCATACAGATAAACACCACAAAATGAAACACCAATCCTTGAAAAAGACGAGAGGAGCGCCTCGGGAAGCAATTGAGACGGAAGGGAATCATGTTTTGGCATCACAAAACATTAAGGGAGGGGCAAAAGGGTCCTAAAGGTGTCGGTCTATCCGAGGGCGTTGGACGAACACAGGAAACGGAAAAAAAAGACAGATCTTTCGAACGCGAAACGTTTGGACTAGGGGAAAAGAAAAACCAGGTCGGGGATGCGTGGAGGTGACCGAGCCTGAAAGTTTTAGACCATCTCGCATTAGGGAACTGTAGACAACCGGTGAAGCGGGCCTTAACCAAAACAAAAAGGAATGAATCCCGTCAGAAAGATAAGATCGCTGGTAAGAGAAAAAAGGGGCCTGTTGGGTAATATCAAAAAGGCGTCGGTTTCCTGAAAAGATCCATAGCCTGAGACCGCGAATCCGGAATTTTACAAGTCTCAAAAGCGAGCCTGCGTGACGGAGTGTAATGGAAAGAACCTAAAAAAAAAGACCAGGGTCGCCCATAGGGGATCCTCTTCGAAAAAGACAAGTTTGCAATGACATCGGGCAGTTTCCGCTTCCTCGAGGTGCTGGCCTCACGAATATTGTTTACTGTAAAGAAAGATATAGGTCTAATGATAAGACTATCAAAAACAAAAAAAGGGAATATGAGAAGAGGTACAGCTTTCTCAAGCAAAAAGAGCTTTGTTCCATCCCTCGGGGAAAGAAAGAAGAAACAGAGGAGACGAGTGAATTGGCGTGTCGACGGGGGGGTGACGCTTGTGGGCCCGAAGTAATTGAAAGGGAAGAGGCCTTCGGCCAACTCAAAAAGAAAAAAAAAAAAAATCGATTCGTGCATGGACGCAAGACTAATGAAAAAAAACTAGCCGTTGAGATAAAACATGGGTGGGAAGGGAAGGCGATATCGAGGATCGAAATTCAGGAGAAAACGCAGTTTGTAACGATTGGGCAAGAGAGGAAAAAAGGGGGTTGTCGTCATTCTCGCTCAGCAAAAGGTAGCGGGCACAGGAATTGAGGTAGCACAGCCATCAAGGGCGAAAAAAGTGTCGGTGGTGGAGGGCTACAAACGGGAGAAGCGATCTGTCGTTTTGGAGGAGAGGCAGTGTCTCCTCCTTCACACGGCGGTCTAAAGGAAGATCGACAAGGAGGGGCAACAAAAACAGGCAAGAAGTTCGAACAAAACAGTCGAAAAAAGTAACTGAAGAGTTGGGCTTGTACCTGGGCCATTCGGGGAATGAGCTAGGGGGTACAAGTCTTATCGGGTCTAAGTCCGAAACATTCGACTCCCAGGGGAGAAACAGAAAATCCCAAAGGGCACTAGGGAAGACGCCGACTTTCTCTAATGTGAGGTTAAGGGTGCGACGGTAGAGACACACGTAGGGGGGGACTGTGCCGTGAGAAGGGATATGCAGGGTAGCGGTCATTTTGTCGAGGACTATGCACAATGGAGTCTTGAAGAGGAAGGAGGGCTTTGGAATCAGTGTGGGAAAAAAGAAGTTCGGACTCTATAAAGTGATGTCATAACCACGGAGGGAAAAATATTTCTATAAACACTGGACACCTCGGTCAAGGAAAGTATAGGAGAGTCTAAGTACTACTTGGACGCGGAGAAGCATGTTCTCGTAAAGGAGCATCAAGAGTTGGAATAACGGGGATAGGGCCGGCTTAGGGTACTTTTGAAGGGGAAAAAAACACTCAAAGGTCGAGGATCAAGAGTAGAAAGATTGATCGAGGAAACGACCCGGAGGAAAGCGTACTGGCAAGAGACCCCCACAGAGAAATACCGGGTCTTTGGCTTAAAAATAGAAGACGGAGATTTTTAAAGAGGGAGGGCGTGCGGAAAGAAAAATCAAGTAAGCCGACACGCGAAGGAGAACTCCAGAAGGGCAAAACTGCTTGCGATTCCCGGATTTATTTCCTGTAATTGAGCCTAGAAGGCAAACTGCAAAAGAGGGAACAGTGGGAAAGGACAGGTTGGAAAAAAAGAAAAAGGCGGAAGGAAAGAACTCGACGTGAAACTCCGGAAAAAACGTTAGCCGGCTTCGAACGCTCAGGCCGCGCAAAGTTTTTCCAAAGAGGGGTCGGAAAGTATACGGGAAAACGAGAACCGAAGAGCGCCTGTCAAGAGGGTACTCAGCAGGTTACGCATCGAGAAATTGGGGGGGGGGGGGCGATTAGGGGGGGAAGAGGGACCGCAACCCAATCACAAAAGTAAGGACGGCTTTAAAGGGGCCAGCGAAAGAAAATGTGGGAGGATCTTATGGTGGAAGGGACAGGTGAGAGATGACATCCGTAGGAATGAACTCCAGCAGTTTATCCGACAGGGAAAAGCCCGTGTTCAGCCAGCCCACTATGGTTGCTCTGTAAATCAAAAACAAAGAAACGGGCTCAAAGGAGAAGAGAAGAATTACCCAAGCAAAAACCCGCGGAAATCGCAGACCCACAGAAATAACCATGGAAGAGGTGATTAGCGTGTACTACAACGTTCAAAGCTGAGGGAACGAACGTAGAGGGACCAAGTTCAGAAAAGAAACTGTTAAAAGGCCCACTCAATCTGTCTTTCGACTGCCGAGGTCAGCCCTCGAGAAACAAAAAGGACAAGGAAGAACAAATAAGGAAGGGGAATGCTATTTTGTTCGGCTGGGGGGGGGGGGGGTATGATTGTAGGGTGGGGTATGGGGGGGTGGGGATTTGGGGAAATTTCTTCTGGAAGTACATATGAATTAATCGAGTCGAAAAAGAGGGGAAGGACGATGATTTATGAAAGGAAAAAACCCCGACACTCAGGGCACCGTTGACCCAAAATTCTCTTCCATCTAACAAAGGCGCATCCCCCTACACGAAGGGGAACGGACACGGTAAGGCGATCCTCCATCAACTCGGCAGAAGGTAACTCCACCCAACAAAGAGGGGTAGGGAAAAGAGATTATCAAGGCGCCGAAAGAGACTAGCGGATACGCGAATGGTTCCGGGCCAGGAGAGGCAAAGGGCGTAGAAAAGGAACGGAGTCCTGATGCGGTGGGCAAATGAAGTGAAAGACTGGGTGGTCATACAGATCAAGGAGTAAGATTTGGGCAGGGAACAACATTAACTCGGTACAAGATAAAAGATCCTATAGAAACGTGGTGATAAAACCGCAACCGAAGGAAATTCAGGACCAAGTCGGTTCAGGGCGGCAGAAAAAAGTGGGGTGAGAGCAGTACGAAATGGACGGAGGGGACATCTGGACTGGGAAACCGAAAAAGTGGCGGGGGGGGAGGAATGATGTATAACAAGGGGAAAAGTACTGCTACTCAGGGAAAAGGCTGAGAGGGTCGGGGAGGGAGGGGGCATTCTGTGTAGGGCTGATGAAGCCGGGGGTCTTTGAGAGGAAAGGGGCGATGTGGGAAGTTTACAGAGAAAATATTGGAGGAAGACAACCGGGACTGTTAACGGTCGCAAAAAGAGAGGGGGAAACGGGCGTGTAGGAAAGAAAAAAGAAGAGGAAAAGGCACTGACAGAGTTAAAATCAAGACTAAAAATCGGGTCCTATAAAGGAAAAGGCACGACTCAGAGAGCTGGGGGAAGGGGGGTGGAATTAGACGGAGAAAGACATTAAACCGCGGGGAAACAATAAAATCGAACGTATACGGAGGAAACTCAGACAGATCTTTAAAAGTTACTGGAGGGGGAGGGTTGGGGTTGCACGGCATAGCAGAAAAACCTCCGAAAGTAAAAAACTTTAAGGGAAATTGCTGACGACTAAAGGGGAAAATGGGAAAGTTGACAGAGGGAGGTAATCCTGCGGAGGAGGAATTGGGGAAAACGGGTTTACTCGACGGGGCCCAGTGTTGGGGGATAATTCAGACAATGCAATCGGATAAGAAGGCTTCAGACTCTTAGGGATGATACAGGCAGAGGGAGAGGCCTTGGGGAAGACATCATAAGAAGAGGAGAGGGAGTTTCCAAAGCGTAAAGCAAGGGGATTAACACAATCTGATTGGGGTCAATCTGGACCCGAGTAAATATTTCTTTCAAGGGGAGGGAGGGACTCCAGAAAGGTCTGGTTGGACAAAATTTGACTACTGGAAGAATAAAAAGGCTACGACTACAATAATAACGACGGGAAGAAGAGGAATGCGGGAGGGTACCGTAATAGGACGATAAAGCAATTGGGGGGGAGGAGGGAAGTCCAATGAGCGCCTGGGAAACTAGTCACTCAGAATACGCTCGGGCGTCACTTGCATCGAGAGCGTTCGGACAGGGGAGGATGGACAAATGTTCCTGCATTTTGTACCTCAGGGAAGGTGAAGTTTCAAACGAAGTGTTGAAATAAAGGGGGGTGGGGAAAGAAAAAAACTTTCGGCATGAGAGGGGAACACGGAAGACCCGACCCCGAACGTCCGCGCGACCGGCATAAAAAGGAACATGCGAACGCGAAAAGGAAAAAGATCGATAAATTCTCAAAAGGAAACAGCAGGCTGGGAGGAGGGAAGGAAAAAGGGTACGAAATCAAGAATCAAGTTCCAAAAGGAAGGGGAATCAGTCCTAGAGCAAAAGAATACCGTTTTGGCCGGGGAGACGCCTATTGGGATGTACCTCGATTAAGAAACAAGGAGTCCGCAAACGAATCAGAAAGACCAAAAAAACGAGAATAGTGGAAGAAAGAGCGCAAATGAGGTACGTCAATGGCACTCTCTTGTTTTGAGCCCACGAGTGATGGGCAGCGGGGACTATTTAGTAATAGGCTACGCTAAGCAAGGATAGAGGCACACTCTCGAGGAAAGAAGGGAGGTTCTAGAGAAAAATAAGGGGCGGGCTAAAAGAAAAAACACAAAAGAAAAAAGAAAGAAAAGCGGCGGGCTGCAGGCGGTTAAGTGGGAGCAAAAAAAAGTTGGCATCTCGCATAAACAACCTTGTAGAGGAGAAAAAACGCACTCAACTGGAAACCTCAATCCGATCAATCTCAAGAAGAACTATTAAGTGTTGGAACCTAATAACCATGTCTCGTAGGAAGAGCCACGGACGGGGGGGGGGTAAAAAGAGGCGAAGGGGGAGAAATGAGAGGAAAAAAAAGGCGAGCAATTGAGTGAGGGGGGGGCATCGGGAAGGCAAAGGGAAAGCGGCATCGAGGTAGAAACGTCGTCGTCAAAAACGGGGGAGACTTCATAGGACAAGAAAGGCAATGAAAAGGGAAAGGTTTTCTACAAGAAGACGCCGAAAAGGGAGGGAACAATCATAATCACTAAGATGGGAGTGCCGAATAGCGAAAGAACTCACACAGGGGGAAACGTAGGGAGGGGGCAGAGCTAACAAGAAAAATTAATAGGGAAAACTATAACAAGAGGTCTGGAAAGCAGGACTATGTTTCAGGGGTGAAAAGGGGGGAAAAGGAGAGAATTGCTCACACCGGGGAAGGGTACGAAGGAGAGAGGGAAGAGTCAATTTGCTTCCCAAACTGAAGAAAAATAAAAACATGGCGAAAAGGGGGAGAAGGGAGGACACTTAAGTTAGGGGTTCTAAAACTGGCGGACGGAGGTGAGAGGGTACCCAGAGGCTGAAGAGGGGATTTTCTTGAGCAGAGGTGGGAGGAGCGAAGGAAGCAAATTTGGTGAGGGAGATCGCTTGTAGTAGAGCAAGGTCACTTTCGTACAAGAAACAGCCAGAAGAATCGACGTTTCTTTGTAACGTAAGCGGCAACGGTCGCTGGTCGAAAGATGACGGTCATTATGGGATAGGGGGGGTAGAAGAAGTAACTCGCGTAGAATGAGGACATTACCACTCTGCCCAGCACAGCACAGTGGTGGCCAAACAAAATTCGACAGGAGGGGACGGGCATTGACTTGACGAAGGAGACGTCGAGAATCCCGAGAGGGGGGCTGGAAAGAGGGTTTCACATTTTGAAGGAACGTAGTGCACGAAAGGGCGGAAAAGAAAAGGCGCTCCCCCCGAGGAGCCCAAAGAAAACCAACTGGACTAATTCCGAAGAACGGAGAAAGGGAGAGAAATGGAATTGAATTCTTGGGAGCCTTGCAGACAGGCTTATGAAGGTGAGGGGAAGTGAAATAGGGGGCAAGAAAGAGGAGGGGAATGCTCGCATAAGGGAAGAATGCGTATGCTAAAAACCGGAGGGGGGCCGGCAGTTGTTTGGGGGGGGGGGAAATGAGTCGAGTAACCAGGGACTTCGGCATCGTCGCCTCGTGGCCAACAATATAACCACCAGAAGAAACGGAGAAGAAACGAACTTCTGCTAGAGGAGAGAGAACTAAAAGGGCGGAGAGGCTCGAGGACAGGAGCATCATACCATACATCCACAGGGGTCGAAATTTGAACCGGCGGAGACGACTTCGCACGGTTCAAAAGAAGAGGGGAGAACCCCCCACCACAGCGAAGATTGCTTGAGGCAAACACGCAAGGCGCGGGGGAAAGAAAAAAAACATGAACTCGAAATATGCCGCTGCGCGGGGGGGGGGAAAAAACAGGGGAGAAGCCAGGTTGGCCCTCGCCGAAGAAAGGGAAGGGTAAATTTCAGAAAGAACGGATGGGAGGAAGGGGGCCATGACTTGTAGGTCAAAGGGGGCTTGATAAGGAGAAGGAGACGATGAAAAAAAACAGAAAAAAGCTCAATGAACACGGAAAGCAGGAAGAAGGAATAGCATCTCCGCCAAAGCGAAAAGGGAAACAAACAAGGGGATATCAAAACGCAGCTCACGAGTTGTGCATGTGGGACGAAGAATGCCGGGGACAACACCAAAAGGGGAAGGGCGTAAGGGAGACCTCTATTTTGAACTCGCGCCGTTTGGGGTAAACAGTAATGAGGGCGGGAAGGTGATCTTAGACTCTGGAAAGAAAGAAAAAATCGCAGGGCGGAGTACTAGTCAAAAAAGAACCGTTCTGGAACGCTGATGTCTGACTTGGGAGACTGAAGTGCTGAATCCACGATGACGGGGTTCTTAACTAAAAAGGGGAATCAGAAATTCAAGGAAAAAGAGGCCCGGGCCTGAAAAAAATAAAAGGTGCCCCGATAATAACATAGGGGCCATGCGAACTCAAGGAAAAAAAAATTGACTCTCAAAGAAAAGACAGTGAGAGCACAGGGACAGGAGGGTGCGTTAGAGTCTTGAACTCTGACACCTCTAGTCCTCGTTCAAAGTACTTACCAGGCACTTGAAAAAAGAGAAATCGGCGAAGCCCTTGCAGGTTAAAGGGGGCTTCCACAACAAGGACTTCCGACCTGGCCTAACAAATAGCGAAGGGACATAAGTGAAGGATTGGGAAGCAACGGGAGGAATTACTGGAAGAAGGGGAGGACGGGAAGAGTACGGGAGGCGGCGGAGAAAAAAAGGAGAAGGACGCTGATTATGTCTGAAAAAAAACAGCAAACCAGCGTCAAAGATTTGCCCCCCCCTGATCAGGAGTGAAACACATTCCAAGTCCAAGGGACCCAGCGCGAAAGGAAAGCGCATCCGACATGCAACTCGAAAGGCAAGGTGAATCAAACGGAAGAGGGAAGCACGCAGCGAATAGGGGGATGTTGTAGAAAGAGTAGTTAGGGTTGAAAGTGCTTGCAGCTGAAACTGCTGAGAGAGAGGCGTTTTGGGAAAACAGATAGGTGGCTTGTCGACATCATAAATCATAAAAACGGAAAGATTGGCGCTGCCGTATTCAGTGGCACTTAGCAGGGAAAAGAATAAGTTAACGTTTCTAAAAATAAAAATAAAAAAAAGGGAGTAAGATTCTGGTTCGGAGGTCGGGGCAAGCCCATGGGGGGGTAGTAGTACGGAAGTTGCCGCGGGACCCTGAAAAGAAAAGGGGGTGACCGGAGTTAAAGGAGGGGGGAGTGTGATCGAAATTACAGAGAAGTGGGAGTAACTGAACAAGTTGACTTCAGTCTGGGGAATTCTTTTGATCTGTAGATGTAGAAAGGGGGAGTTTTAAGTCTCGTCCGAAATGGGGATACCCTACTATTGGGTTTACAGGAATACGATAAGTGGAGAGAAAAAGGGACTCCCCTTTTCCACTAAACGACAGGGCGGGCATGGTAAGAAAAGTCATCGTGGGGGGAGAGGTAAATGAGATGAAAACAGGGGCTCAAGAAAAGAACTCGTTCTTAGAAAGCAATAGGAAGGGGGAACGGGGGTAATTGGTGCAATGAGTTTATAAGTCGAAGGGCAAAATTCCAAAAAAAAAACAAGCGGCTAAGGGATCGGGGGAATGAAAAGCCATTCCTCAGGAGGCGTGACTGGGGGAGGGTGCACGCGAAGGGAGAGACCTAATAGGTACATTCGGGGAGGCTAAAAAAAGGCGGTCAAGGTAGCGAACGTTGGGGAATGATTCGACGTTGTGAGGAAGAAGACAAGGATGAGGGAGGAGGTCGTCCGCCCTTGTCAAGCAGAAGAAAGATTTTGCAAGGGTTAAGGTGGAGACGCTCTTCAGCCAGAAAAACAATCGAAGCGACTTCAGGGAACCGAGAAACTTCGCTGTATGAACAGGAGATCCCTTAAGGGGGGGGGGGGGGGGAAGATAAAAACTTAACGAGCTTCGAGAGAGCCAATCGGGAGAGAACCAAATTGATGAAGCATGAATGGTCAAACAAAAAATTTAAACGGCATGGGGGTGAGGCGGGCGGACCTTTTCTTGAAGAAGGGGTGTCACTCGTAATCGCGCGGAAGGAAGATGAAGGGGAAAAAAAAGTTTTCGTAGCGGGAGGGAAAATAAGCGCGTCACTCCTGGGGGAGGTTGTTCAAGACCGCTTCAACTCGCAAAGGAGTGGAGGGCGGCGTCAGGGAGATGCGGATCAAAGGGCTTGAAAGGGGGGAAAAGAATGTAATAGGAGTGGCCTCCGGTCCGTCTTGGGAAGGAGGACCGTTCGGAAAGGACAGTCCATGTCAACCAAGGAACACCCGACCCCAAGAAAGCATCATGAAATATGCAGTGCGCGACTCTAGGGAACTCCCTTGGAAGGGATAGGCTTGCTAAAGACCATCCAGAATAAGCCACTGTCTTCATCAGTTTAAAAGGGAAATCTCCGGAGAGCACGAATAGAAAGGGGGGCAGGTGCTGTAGAGGGGCGTCGTTTGTCAAAGGCCGGCAAGGACAGAAAGGAACAAAATCTCCCAACATCAAAAAAAGTGAAAAAACAAGAAGAAGGACCACTGGAAAGGAAAAAATTAGAACCCGAGGGCAAACACTATGATCTAAAGGGGGTGGGCGGCAACGGATGTCATGGGGATGGGGAAGTTGCAGTGTTAGTCAAAAGCTTAAGGGGAGAAAGATGGTGAGATGGAGAACTCTAATCAAACGACCGTATTCTTTCGGACTGATACTGAAACAAACCAGCACGTGTTCAGGAGTTAGGGAGTCTGTTTCTGGGGGAAGCTACCTGCCGTAAAAGGTTGCGGAAGGAGGGGAAAACAGATGACAGAGAGAAACCAGCGCTGCAACTATGATAAGAGAAAGTAAATTAAACGGTCGGGGCCGGGAGGCGGTTTGGACGATAGCAAAACAAAGTCAGGCCCTTCGCCTCCGAGCAAAAGACACAAACGCGAACTTCCTTTTTCTCTCCAGAAGGAAAAGATTGCTGGTTGTGGCGAAATGGGGGAGGAGCAAGGAGCCGCCGATCCTGATGCGAAAACTT
>Ga0179593_1350659_pt1 | contig 16318 bp, 21 predicted proteins | sample CZODoug2_1_08_16_FD_185931 | JGI IMG/M metagenome (GOLD analysis project Ga0179593, IMG submission 185931) | Vadose zone soil fungal communities from Angelo Coast Range Reserve, California, USA - CZODoug2_1_08_16fungal (PacBio error correction) | ecosystem: Environmental > Terrestrial > Soil >...
AACAAAGAAAGAATAAACCACACCCAAAAAGGGGGGTACCGGGGAAGCCGGGGAAGGAGTGACAAAACACCCGCCATGTCGGAGAGTCCCCTCGCAGGGGCCCGGACACACTTGGGACCACGGGTTGTCTGAAAAAGGTCGAAAAGTGCGGAGTCGGACAGGATCCGTGGGGTGGGACGGGGGAGGACCCGGATGTATACGCGGAAAGGATTCAACACAGTATCATCTCCAAAGAAGATCCTCACGCACAAGCGCATTAAAAGGTCATAATAGTGGATATACCGGGGAAAAGGGAGGGAGGGATAACGGTCTGCAGCAAACCTGACTATAACTCAAAAAAGAAAAAAGAGAGCGACACGTGACGGGGCCACCCGGCAGGTTGCACGTAGAATTTCATTGGGAGGGTCCTTACACCGTTAAAGACTCCTGCCGTGCTTCTAGAAAAGGGTAAAATGCCTCAGCCACCATGATTTTCCCGCTTGACGCAAAACTGTGGGGAGGTGTAGGTTAAACCAAGGTGCAAGAATCTTCAAACAGCAGAGAGGGAAAGGAAGGCTTTGCCAGTAAGGACCCTTGTCGCTTAGGTGGTGAAAGGGGAGGGGTCCTACGCCTAGATGCAAGTGGGTAGCAATGTATGAAGTGGTACACGTGGGAAGTAAATGCCCGATAGAGAGGTTCTATTGAATACTACACAAGATCAGGCAAAAAAAAGACGGTAGGATTGATGAAATGGAAAACTGGTAAAGACGCTTTCGGCTTCACTCCATAAACAGGGGGGGATCCGTCAAAAGATGCCGGGTACAACACGCCCCGCCCGTCAATGTAATTTATGGGGAATTCGGATGGGGAGCAGGGGGAATCCAATCTCATGAGATCCCAAGGTCAGGCGACACCCAATGGAAATCTGGGGGTAGCAAAGGAGGATCAGGCCTGTGGGACCACCCATCCTGCACATTCGGATTAAGGGGTGTCAGGCCATGGAAAAGACCCTGTCCCCCTTACGGAAGGTTGGCAACGTCCGGTCAGGAAATCATAATGCATGTCGAGATCAGGACGACAGATTTGCAAGTACGTCAGGACGGGCATAAAAAACCATTCCTCGGGGGAAGACGCCAGTCATCTCCAAAATCCTCTTGGGAAAAGGGGAATGGTGACTAAGAGGTTATGTCCTCCACACCGATAACATTGCCGAAGGCGAAGTTAGAGCAAAGTCTCCTCAGGGTTATACTCAAAGCCCAGGGGGGGGTCTCCTTGGATTTCGGAAGCGGGTGGGGCCGAAAACTGGGGTGCGTACTCATATCGAAAAAGGGTCAGGGGGGGAGAAGGGCCAATCGTCCACAACAGACAAGGGGGTTATTCTCTTCGGCATCCAAAAATCCTGGCAAAAAAGACAAAAAAAAAGACGCTCCCACCGCATAGATACTATATTTCAATGAAAAGCCCGAAAGAGTTGTCGGAGCAGGGGGGGGTGGGGTGGATTGGGATCTCATATTTCACAATGATTTAACCTGAGGGACTTGGGGTTAGGTTTGCACCACGGGACGAGGAAATCCCGCTGTGCGACGCAAGGGGCAGTCTAGTTGGGCAAGAGTGTGAAAAGAGAAAATTTTCATTAAATAGGCCGATGCCTCTAGGTAAACCTTCCTTCTTCGGAAAATTCGCCGAAATTCTTTTGGAGGGGGCTTCTCAGCTGTTGTTCTCTGTCATTACTTGAGAGGGGTTCTTTAGTGGGCATCATCTACTCAAACAAAAGAGGAAGAATGATTACCCAAGGAAAAAAAACGAATAAGGGCGAAGAAGAAACAAGGGACTGGCCGGGAAAATAAGTCGTCGAAAGGGTGGAACTGAAGTTGAAACGAGCGGTCCATCGCCCTAAGAAATACAAGGTATTGGGGGGCAAAGCAGGGCCACACTGGCAATTGCAACTAGCCTTGCGGTGCGGTCTCACATCGGTGCGTCGCTTCCACTGGGTCATACCAAGAAAGGTGACTCAGGGACTCAGTGATCAGCCACACAGGACTTGGAGGGGGGGGAAACATACATATACGTTATCATATCTTTGGTAGAACGGGGTCGTGTTGGCCAGCTCGAGTGGGCTGCAACAGGAATACCAACATCCGTTTAGCTTGGTGAATCTGTGCAGTATGAACCTTGAAAAAAGAGGCAGTCTGCGAAATCAATTTCGAAAGCAATTTGGCCGAAAGGGCAAAACGTGACGAGGGGGTCAAGGGTCTGTGTCAACCATCAAACCGGGGGTATAACCACGGAGGGAGAAATCTGGATCGGTGGGAAGTGACCAAGAAAAGTCAGTACCATGCAAAGGGGGCGTCCCCTATGAGTTTGCGCCGTACAAAAAGAGGCACGGATGGGACTTAGGTCCTAAAGGGTACGTCGCAAATCGTGCATTATCTAGACAGAAGGATGAGGGGCAATGGAAAGGAAGGGACACATGACCGTCCGGACGCCGGCGGTCCTTCCCTGGGAACTAAGAACAACATTCCATGGCTGTGTGAGGGGAGGGGGTGGGAAAAAGGGGGATAAGAAAGATTACACCGCCTGGCATTGTGGTTTCTAAATCGACAACCGGGAAGGGATGCGCATGAGGATTTTTCACGCATAGACATCAACGGAAAAACTATGAACTTTGCCGGGTGCAGGGGCGGGGTTGGGAAGTCAATGAAATTTTTGATCGGAGGGGGGAGGAACAGGCCGTCGACTGGAAGCTAAGACGGGGGGGCATGTGAAGCCGGCCGGTCTGATCTCCGGGGGAGAAGAAGCAAAACGAAAGCTTCCGTCATCTGGAACGAGGACCAACTGCAGCATTGGGGGGATACACGGTGCAAAATCGAACGGCGGAGTGAACAAAGCTTGAACAAAACTCGAGACCATGCAGACAAGGGAAAAGACGGCTTCGTCCCTCGCGGCGGGGCTGCCGATGCGGAGCAGGTTTAAAGACCACAAGGGTCAAGCGCCATCAAAAAACCTTTTGACAGCGGACCAAATCCCTGAAGACCACGTGGCAGGAGAGGCGTCCCGGGGACGGAAAATACAGTACGGCGACGGGGACCCATGAAGTGTGGGAAAGCTAACGTGTAACGAGATTGAAAAGGGCGCAGGATACGTCAGGTGTGTTCCCTGGACCACGAGTAAGATAAGGTCACGACCTTGATAAAGAGAAAGGACATGAGACGTGTGGAAGCGCTGGGGCGATAGATGCTTGAAATCAAAAAGTAGACACGGGGGAAACGACCACACGGGGACAAAACCAGGTGAAATGCGGGACGGAAGACGAAAATGTCGGAAATCTGAAGCCAAAAATGGAACAGCCATAAAACGTAACGGAAAGGGAAGGGGAAGATTCAGAAAAAAAATGCCGGTCGTGGTGATGAAGCGGAGAAGGGGGAGGAAAAAGGGGGGTGGTGGGGTTGATAGCCAAAAAAGCAAACACGGAGGAGGAGGGGGGAGCGAACACGACGCATCAAAAAAACACCTGTACGCCCTTGATCTGTAGAGACAAACGAAACGCCATGGGGCGTGGTAGGTATAATATTACAGTACTGAACACGGGGAGACAAACGGTTTGGCGTCAAAGAGGCGAAGTAAGGGGGCCGGAATATCAAGTGGTGGATCAGGGGGGCAGGCAAAGGGAGTATACGCCTGACGGAGGAAAGAAGCCATCGCCAATCGCAGGAAGCCAAAGATTTCTTTTGTTAGACTGGGGAGATTGACAGGGTTGAAGGAGGGCTGTACTCGGGGAGGAACTGAGCCGTAGGGACTGAGAATGAGGGAATCCGAGCGACAGTTATTTAAAAAAAAAAAGGGCATTGTTCATCAGGCAAATAGGTGATCCTGGTCCTTACACCGGAAAAGCTCTGCTTGAGGACGACGACCGAAAAGGGGCCAAAGGCCCAGGGAGGGGAAGCAAAACTTTGACCCGTTGTGTGGGGGGGGGGGGGGAAAAAAACAGTGGGCTCCGCAGCGAACAAAAAAACACGGAGGTGACCATTGAGGTTAAGGGGGTGCCAGAAGGTTCGTGGCCTACTCCTTGGAGAGGGTGCAATTTGGGGGGAAAGAAAATGCTTCGTTGTAACAGAGGCCACTAGGACCAGAAGCATGAGAAAAGCAGAGGGGGAAAGTACCGGCGCTAGCAAAACCACAACGGGCTGATGGGTACAAGGTGAAAAGGGACCACCCGCTTTGCTGCTGAAAAAAAAAAAGACGGCTTAAATCATGGAGCAAAGCATTGCGCCCACAAGCACCAAACTGTAAGGTGGGGGCAAGGCATCGGAGGGAGAATTAGGGAGAAACACTCATAGAAAGGCCCAAGTGTTGTAGGAGTGCGAAAACAAAAAAGGTGGACCATTAGGGATCAAAAACACGAAAGGGAACACATACATGGTGGCCTGGGTGCAAAACAGGGACCGGAAAGGCCGGAACCTGAAAAGGGGCAAGGGGGGAAAGGCCATTGTCAAGATCCGAACAGAAAGAAGTTGCAGAAGGTGCGGAAAGTACCGGAAAAAATAGAAAATTACGACTGGGGTTCCGAAGGGAAAAAAGAAAAAAAATCAGAGGGGGGAAGCAAAAAAGTTGCATCGGAAAATGGGGGGAGGAGATCCCTACAACCATGCCACCGGCCCGGAAAGTGGGATCTCACCTGACTAAAGAAAGTGATGTTGCAACGGAATGCCCAAGGGTGGGGTCGGGGGGAAAACCGGCTTCGTAAAATCTTTGTTGGAAGATGTCGGTGGAAGAAGAAAGGGGCGGGGAATCCGTCACCTCCAGAAAACAGCAAGTTGTCGCGGATTCATCCAATCTTCTGTCCCACAAAAGGGGCACAGCCGAGCCCCTCCGGATAGAAAAGTATGTCAGGGCCCTCCGAAAAAGGCATTTGCGTCTCGCTGGGTGGCTCAAAAAAATGTAAAAAGGAGGCCAGGAGAAGTGAGTCTGGGAAACACGTGACTAAAAAAGGCGAAGACAAGGAAAAAGGGGAAGGGTGGGGGGGGAAGGGGGGGGGGGGGGGGGTGTGGGGGGGAGGGGGGGGGGGGGGGGGAAGGGGAGGGAAGTGAACCGTGAAAAGGCTTTTGCCACCTAGAACCCTTTGGTAAGACGAGGACGAGTTTCCTCTTCCTTCTTTTCGAGAAGCTGAGACGCCTTCTTTTCGGGAGGCGTAGGGAAAAGGACTTAACGGATGAAGGAGGGGTGGGAGTGGGAAGCATCTAACAACACACGAGAAGGTGATACCAAGGAAACTCAAAAAGAAAAAGAGAAAATAAAAAAAGCCAAGACGCCGAAGGAAAGGAAGAAAGAGGGTCAGTAAGGTAAAGAGGGGAAGACCATAGACGGAAAATGGATAGGGGTGAAAGAGCAAAACAAAAAAAAGCTCAGGGGAGGGCGTCGTGCACATCGGGCTCGCAGTCACAAAAGAAAATAAGAAAAGGGAAGCAGGGACAGTGAACTCTGAGGAAGGAAAAAAGGACGACAAAAGCATTGCGGGGGGGGGGAGGAAGATGACGTTAAGGAGAGAAGGGGAGGGGGGGGGAGGAGGGTCGTTGGGCCAGCACATTGGCAAACAAGAACCTACGTTCTGTTGCGAGCGGATGAAACAGACCAAGTAAAGTATCTGCCGGAAATCTTTTCTGCCAATAAAAAAAAAAGAAGCCCGGAAGAGAAGCAAAATGGAGCAATGGAGGGGCACCATACATAGGAGAAGACAACGAGAGGCATTGAAGAAAAGGAGGGATTCAAACTTAAGTTCAGGAAAAGGTTCTTAAAAAAGGGTAGCCTTTAGGCGCTCTTAAAATTATTTCTTCAACAGGGAATTCCGGCCGGGACGTCAAAATCTGAAGAAGTATCTCTAATGCAGATGATGAAGGAACGGACGCCCACTAGTCGGCGAACGTCAGGCGGTCATAAAAAATGCAAAGAAAAGCAACTTCCCATCCGCCGTTGTGAAAGGGGGTTTAGGGAAAAAAAGCGATACGAATCGGGAAAAACCGCTTGACAAGTGGTTTTTCAAAACTACAACCTGAAACGGGATAGAATAATGGGGAGGCCCCTAAAGAGCCATTAAAGTAAAAAAGGAAAACTTGACGTGGGGGGGGGACGTCGTAAGATTTTGGAGCAGGATTTAAAAGCGGAAGGGAAAGCCGAAAGCGGGGGAAAAAGTTGAACATGGAAGCCCCTACTGGTGGTGAGGAGAGAAGTGCAGATACATCAGCACACCCACCTTCCATTCATGGAAAGCGGACCGAGGAAACCAAAGGGCAGCCATTGGGGGATACCACGTCAAAAGCAAAGAACGTCTTGACAGACATCGAAAAAATAAAAGAGCCACAGAGGAACTTCAAGGCAAAGAAAAGGAAGTCTAAAGAAGAGGGCGGAGGGGGTCCGCGGGAAAAGTGGTTGTACACGACCACTCACCAAGCTCCAGAAGACTGGGAGCTAACAGAAAGGGCGGGACCCAGAAAAGATCACGGGGTACGGAACCATATACAGGAACAAATTAAGAAAGGGGCCCTGAAAGTGTGTCTCATAAAGTTTACGCGAGAGTGCCAGCTACCCGAAGGGGTAGTCATTGGGGAAAAAGCTCCGGAGCACTGAGGAAAACCTCATGTCACTACCGGTTATACTCATCACCCAATACAAGCGTGGAAGGAAGTCCATAATAATGAAGAAATGAGGAATAAGACTCAGCTCAGAAAATAGTTCAAGGGGAAAGGTCTCCACCCGGAGGAAAAATTCTGGCCGACAAAAAGACGCTTGCGACATCGTGGAGGAAAAAACGGGAAGAATCACGTTTCCGTTACCTGTAAAGAAGTAGTCGACAGTTAGGAGTAGAAAGAAGGATCAAGAGCGTTTAATGTTGTGTGTGGTGGGCGGTAATCTAGAAAAAAAAAGGAAGGGGGAGGGGGGGAGATTCACCGAGTCATCAAAAAAAAAAGGGGGAAAGAGAAGTGACTCGACAGGGGATCACAAAAACAGAAAAGGGTTGCCTCATTCTTCCAGGGAACGGACACGTCAGGGATTTTCCCACTGTTGGTGGCCGGGAAGGGCCGCGTCGGAGGAGGGAATGGAGTATGGGGGGGGACGTTGTTCGGAAAAAAAAAGTCTGAAGAACTCTGAAAAAGGGGAAACCAGCCTTCTCATCGGCAAGCGTCAGACCTTCAGAGTCTGAGGGAGGGTGGATAGGGAAGCAACACGGGATGGGCGGTACTCGGAGTCAAGGAGGCCAAAGAAAGGTAAAAGTCGGGTAGAAAATCGTAAAAGTATTCGAACTGGCATGGGGGGGAATTACGACAAGGTTCTCAGGGGTACCGAAACAAAGGGGACCGACGCTCCTTCCTTTGCGAGAAAGAAACGGGATCCAAGCAACCCCATGTCGGTGATTTCTTCGTGAAGTGGAAGGTGGAGGGGTAAAAAATGTTTCTCGAGGGGGAAACAGCAGGCCGAGAAGGCTTCTTGACCTGGTCAGAGGAGATTGGGGGGTCAAAAAGGTGCAGGTCCCCCGGGGGAGTTTACGTGGGGGGGACAAATGTCTAGGTGGGTCCAGGGGACGAGACAGAAGAAGCAGGATAAGGGGCGATATAGGAAAGGCGAAAAAAACATAAAAACTTCTTCGGGGAAACATGTAGGGAAAAACCGGTGGAGGCGGCAACAAGGGGGAAGGCAGGGGAAGCCTTTCTCAAATCGGGAAAAGGAAAGAACAAACAACCTCAACGACCGGAAAAAGGTCATGTAGGGCGCCTGGATGAAGGAATAGGGGAAGGCGGAAAAGATCATATCAAGAAACAGGTTGGGGACACGATGGCGAAACAACAGGGCAAAAAGAGGGGGGGAAGGCCATGAGATCCGGCTTTGAAGACCCCGCCTGCAAAAGGCGCATTGGCTGGGATTCGGCCATGGACAAAGGGGGCTTGCCTTCGGACCTGGAAAAGGGGGACGTCCGGGAAAATGGCAGATCCCTGCATGTAGAGCGGAAGGTTTGCTGAAAAAGAAGTAGGCAGAACCTGGGCATCTACCATCTCCTGCGGTAAAGGGGAAAAAGCCCAGGCGGGTAAAAATCACTCTTGGTATCCGTTGAGGAAAGGAAAGTTGAGGCTCCTCCCCTATTCATTGCCAGCGCGACGGGGATCCTCAGAGGTGGATGGGGGGCCCCGCAAGTCAACAATTGGGGAGTGAGAAGGATGAAGACAAGAGGGGGGTGGGCCGACTTGTGAGGGGGAGGGGACTGGGGAAGAAGAGGGGACTGTGTCAGGGATCCGGCCCAGCTTCACACATAGGGGGCAACGAGTCAACATCGGAGGAAAAACAAAGGGGGGGGGGGGGGGAGCGCTCAACCCACCAGCCTATGAGGGAGGGCAGGTTTCAGGGACTCCCTAAAGTTGGGGCGAGAGAGGGAGAGTGATCAATTTTCCACTGAGTCCGGAGGGGGAAAGGGAGGATTGGATGGCAACAGGACAGAGGGAGACGCTGGAAACGAAACGCACTTACTGGGAAAAAAGGGGAAACGGGGGCAAGGAGGTTGAAACCTATAACTTTTCATGCTAGAAGGAAGAGCTGAAAAAAGTGGCTTTTCTTCTACACTGGCCGCCCTGAAAACCTTCTTTTCGTGAGAGGGAGGTTCGGAGGCAGGCTTGGATTTCTGCGTTTGGGAAAGAAGGGGGAAGCTCTCTCTCAACCACAAAAAAACAACGGGATAGAGGGAAAATGATGGCCCCAAGGAACTCAAACCTAAAATAAAGAACGAAGAAAAAGGGAAACTAAAAAATGACAGAAAACAATAAGGCAGAGAAGGGAGAAGAAGGAAGGAAACGAGTGATCGTCCTATACTGACAAGGGTGGGAAAGAGAAGGGGACAAAAGTGGCACTTCCTTGTAGGGTACTCGGGACACAGCTGGGGCGTCGCCGGGGTGTTTTCAAATACCAGAGGGGGGGAACCTCAGGGACAGTAAGGGACATCTTATCAATCCAATCGTGAACGAAAAAGGGAATGCGTGAGGGTCAAATGAAATTTTTTTGTTTGTGGGTGAAAACAATTGGTTGTTTGGGGGGGGGTTGGTGGGTTTTTTGGGTTGTTGGGGTTGGGGGGGGGTGGTGGGGTGTTGTTGTTTTTGGTGTTTTTTTTTTTTGTGGGGGGTTTTTGGTTGTGTGGTTTGTTTTTTTTGATTCAAAAAAAAACAAAAAAATAAAACAAAACCCGCCAACCCAAAAAAAAAACGTTTTCGGAATAAGGGAGGGGGAGCTGCGGGGGTCTTTGTTTGGAAGAAAGGTGGGATTCAGGAAAACGGACGAAGACAAATTGTGCAGGGATCCTGTCCTTATTACCCTGACCCATTTAAGCCTAAGGAGGAAAGTCGGCCCAAACAAAATTTGCAGAAGAAAGGAAGCGAAAAAAACAATTGACCTTCTTTCACCACACCCGGGGAAATGGAGAGACACGACCTCTCATTTCAATTTATCAGGGGGGGGGGAGTTTCCATCAACTTCATGAAGTTTTATTCTCAGAAAGGGGGGGTAAGGAAGGGTGCGTCAGGCTCAGGCAACGAGGTCTATGCAAGGTCCGGGCCGGCGGTTCCGCAATGATAAATGAGATGCATAATATGTATTTACAGGCATGGATGAAAGGACAGGCGCCGTCATTCCTAGGCCTGAAATAAACAGGTGAAGGACTAAAGGGGGATGAGGGGGGGGGTGTTCGTCCAACCAGAGTATTACGAAGGCTAAACCAAAGAGGGCATGGGGGGTGTTGATCAAAAAGGGTACGGGATTAAAAAAAGAATGAAGGGAGAAAGCATATCACAGATGCAAAAGACCTGATTGAAGTCTGGGGGGGAGTTTTCGTCAAAAAGGGGGGGGGAGCAAAGGAGGGACATTCCTCGGGGTGGGAAAAGAAGGAATAGGGGGGGGGGGTCCAAGGGCAAAGGCTACCGGTGTTTCTAAAAAGACGCCTTTGATCAAATCGCCCAAATGCTCATGAAAGCGGTAAGAGGAAAAAGATTACTCAACGGAATTTCAATGTGTGGGGATAGGTGCACAAAAAGCTCCCACGGCTTCGGGGTACAAAAAAGCTGAACGAAAAGAGGACAACCAGGATAAAAATTGAATGTAGCGCGTCTAAAGAGGAGGGGACAAATCGGGAAGATGCGGACACTGTGGGGGGGGGGGAGAAAAAGAAAACCCTACCAATTTTTCAGAAAATCAACGAAATGGTTCATGCGACCACCCCTGGAAAGAGAAAAGCCTGCAGGGATAGGGAAACGGTGGGGAGGAAAAATACCGGGACCTTCTACTTGCCAAAGGAAAACGGGGGGTGTGGGGCACGTGAAGGGGATCAGAGTGCCAACACTGTCATCATTATAATGAGGGGGGGGGCCCTCTGAAACGACCCTGGGAAAATAAACTTTCAACTAGTAAAAAGATAAGAGAACCAACTACATTCTGTGGAGGGGGAAAGCAGGAGACTTGGGGCGAGGAGAATTATTGATAAGGAAAGTTAGAAAAGGGGGGGGGGGGCCTACCAGGGAGAACCAAAAGAAGGGGGGGGGAACATGCTGGGAAGACGACGAAAGAGTTCTGGACAAAACATAGAGGGATAAGCAAAAAAAATTTTAACATGGGTGTCCGGAAATGTAAAATGTGCGTTAGTCCTAACCGTAATTGAGAAAAGAGTCCGGAAAAGGCCAGTCGAAGGGGGGGGGTGGGGGGTGGGGAAGGTCGTCAGTGTATCGATTAAAGGAAAGGTAGGGGAAAAAGGATAAGGGCGCATCAAAAACAACAAAGGGGGGAGCCTTGACGCGACAGTAGTTATCAAACAGGCCGAAGGTGTGTCTATCAGGGGCCAAAGAGTACAGTTCCGGAAAAGTGGGAAGGGCTTTCAAAAGGTTGAAGGAAGAAGGGGTTAGGAAAGCTTCTTCATTAGGCAAAGAAAGGAAGAAGTTTGGGTGAGAGGGGGTTTTCTTCCAACTTGGAAAGGACTCAGCATTCTCATAACACTAACGGCAAGAAACAGGGAAGATGAGGTGGGGTGGAGGGTATATCCGGTAGTGAAATGAGGGCGACGGACGGTTCTGCCGAGGAAAAAGAAAAAAACTGGAAGAAGGGACCTGAGACCGAGAGGGTACACTTCTCTTGCAAAAAAATGTTTCACGTCCCGCCGGTCAAGGGGTTGGGAAGACCTTACTCCTAATGGAAGTGAAGTCAAAAAGGATAACAGTTTGCTGGTCAACCTCACACCAAAGGGAGGGAAAAAGGGAGCTACAAGTGGTGGCTGTTTAAACAATGACACGCATAGGAAAAAAGCCACGAGGGAGACCTCTTTGACCTTGAAGGTAGAGGGGGAACTGAGGTTTTCCATATGGGTTTCCTAAAAAGAAGGGGGGGGAAGGTTATAGAAAAAGTGCCGGCAAAGTTGGGCCTCAGGGTTCCTCTTCCCGATGCTAGCAGGGGGGCTATGTGGGAATCTCCCGGCCGAGAGCCACACTTGTGGGAGTCGGCATTTAGGACACCTCTCAAAACGTCTCCACGAAAAAGCCTGAAATAATGAATAAAAGGACTAAGGAAGAAAAAACCGGCCCCGCACCGTGGGGTCATGTTATTTGTGCATCGGTGGAGATGCAGGGGAGCGAAACGATCAAGGCGCGGTCCCGAAAAGGGGGGGTGCAGGGGAGCCACAGCCAAGGCCAAAGCGGGGTGAAAAAGCCGAGGCCTCTCACGTGTGGGGAAAAAAAACCGAAAACTGGACCCATAGTCATGGGAAAAGACGGGTTGTCTGGTGGGCCTGCACATTTGGAAAGGGAAGGAAGCGGGACTGAAATGAACGTCACGTGCCAGGGGACATCTCCTGCATGGGAAAGAAAACTGGAATCCGAGTTCGGAATGACTGAGGAACTGGTGAATACACATGAAGAGGGGCAGGAAAACGAAACATGCTTCAATCAGAACTTTTGAAGCCAAAAGGGAATTTCAATTCAAAAGTATAAGGCGCAAATTCAAGCCCAACTATCATCAGGCAACTGCGGAGAAGGGGGTCCCTTGCCAGAGGGGATTGTGCCCACAGGGGGCCCAATGGTGGGGGGTGGAAATTCGGCATGAGAAAAAAAGAGGGGGTTGAAGGGCACTTGATTTCTCCGGCAAGAAATGAAATGGTCAGTGGAAAGAAGTCCTCTTCACAGCACAGCAAAGGAGGTATGCGCTATGCAGACAGGAAATTTCCAGAACAACGCAAAATATCAACAAGAAGATGAAATAAGAGAAAAGCTGGTTACAATGGACCAGCCGAAATGAGTGGGGGGGAGTCTAGCGGGGAGAATTCAATGAGGGAACTGAGGACATGCGTACTTTAGAAGATGACTGAGAAGAACGAGTGCAGAAAAAAAAAAACCGGAGAAATTGCAAATTGGGACGGGGGGGGGGAAAAACCTATACCTTGGGGGCTCAGGACCGAGTCCATTTACCAGGAATCTTCGACCGGTTCGCCGCCTGATGGGAAAAAAAAATTCCATCCGTCAGAAAAATGGTGTATGACTGAGAGGCTAAAATCGGTCTTCGGGTTAGTTCCAGGGGGCAATAAGAGAGTCTAAACCAACGGGGAAGAGAGATGAAAAAATAGTATATTATTCCCAATAAACAACATAAGAAGAAATAGGGAAAAATCCCTTACGCCAGTAAAAGAGGCAGGAAGTAGGTCGTCGGGAAAATGGAATTCGCGGCCTGGAATAGAAAGACAAGGGGGGGAGGGGGGTAGAAACCTTTCCCACGTGTCAAGGTCTCCAGGGGGTTTTGGGGTTTTGTGGGGGGGTGTGTTTGGGTGGGGTTTTTGGTTGGGGTTGTGGTTTGGGTGGGGGGGTTTTTGGGGTTTGGCGGCGTCAACAAGGGCGGACGCCGTACGTGGTTGAAGAAATTGCAACGCATGGCATAGAATGGGAGGCAAAGAACACATCTTGAATCCTAAAGGAATGGAGGGGAGGGGTAATGAAATAGGACGTTATTATCATAGGAGGGTGGAGAGATGGGTGCGGGGGGGTTGGCCTCCTATGCTGCAATACGCTGACATACGACCAGGGAGGGGGGATGGAAGCTGGGGAGACCCACCGAGGCTGAAGGATTCCGACACAAAAGGTTAGGGAAAAGCCTATTTGGGGGGGGGAACCGAATCCCCTTACATAAAAAAATTGTGGGCAGGGGGAGTTGAAACATACTTGGAATCACTCTCCAGTGAGGGGGATCTGGGGGATTTAGAAAAACATACCACATAAAAAAAATTCCACTGGGAGTCCCCGAGGATTGTTGATACTAAGGGGCGTCGCTAAGCAACGGAATGGTGCCTTGAAAAAAAGGGAAGAAGGACTGGTTGAGAGAAAAAGAAGTAGCAGAAGATCGAAAAGGAGATGGATGGGAAATGGCAACGACGGCCCCAGGCACGCACGCCGGTAAGTAAAAGGGCCTAAATCAAACCTTCAAAAAGGGGGTGTCAGGGAGGGGGGCGGACACCAAGCGGAAGGTACGAATGCTTGCAACACCCGGAATTGTTTTCCACCCGACCTCAAACAAAATTAAAAAAAGGGGGGAGGTAAATGAACACATCGAACCAGACCCAAATACCGTGACGAAAATAAACTGAACTGGTAAAGACGGTTTCTTGCTGGGGTGGTTTACAGTCAGAAACATTAAAGGGGGCAAGGAGTGCAGGCAAGGTAGGTAAAGCCGAAATAAGGTCATCAAGCGGGAAAATTTTTTGCTTGAGAGAAGGGAGAGAAAAGCGGACCCACCACTAATCTCGCGGGGTTTCCAAGAGGAAAAATTCACAATTTTTGGGGAAAAAAAAAGGGGGCCAAATATCAAAAATAGACTAACAAGGGAACCACCTCCTCTCAGATGACCTAAAGGGAAAAAGACGCTTATCCAAGAGGAAATTCTCTGACGATGACTGAGAAATGGTGGGGGTGAACACGAAAAAAAAAAAGCAAGGGGCAAGAGAAAGAAACGACATTTTCTGGGCGTAAAGGACGGCTACAAGAAAGTGGCCACGTTGGGACTTACTCAGATCCCTGAAAGGAGGAAAATGACTTTTGGGAAAACCAGATAAAGGTAGATAGAGGGGACCTACTGAGCGGAGGCAAGGGGGGAAGAGGCCGCCCCTTAGGACCAAAAAGCCGGGGAAAACATACGAGGATGCTAGAAGGAAGACCCAGAGACATGCGATTTGGGGGAAGGCCTTCTCTTTGGAAATGAGACGGGATGTAATCCTACGTATCAGAGGTGGCCTAACCAGGCAAAAAACCCAATATGCCATCTGGAAGAAGACACTTTCGGACCTAGGGGATGCGCCCAAAACGTGAACATCCAGGAAGGGTAAGACGGTACCGAAAGAATGGGAAAGAATAAGACCCATGTCGGGTGTTGAACTTTCCAAACTGGGCAGAGGAAGGGAGGAACAAAGGGTGTTTTGGGTTGTGTGAGGGAGAGGTGGAAAATCAAAGAGAAAAACAAAGGAGGGGGGAGAGATCACCGACGCAGAAACCACCAACAACTGTACGAAACTTTAAACTCTGCATATGATAAAAACAACCATTGTGGTCGAAGAACGGGAATCAGGAGGGTCAAGGTACAACGGCCTTGGAGGTTCCAACTTGCGGATCCAAGGGAGGAAGGCTGAGTACGGCACAATTTCGATGGGGTGGAGTAAAAACTTGGTACGGACCAAAACGGCTGTATACGATCCTGGGGTCCATCATTCTCGCCCAAGCGAAGAAGGACGCACACGTGACAGGGACGTGGTTCAGGGGAAGAACGGTATTGGCAAGGAGTGGCTTGTGAACCGAGGGACGGGGGCCAAAAGAGGGGAGAAAAGGACTAGGGGGAGCCGAGAGTTACACGTTAGGCTGCAACGAAGTCATGGTTAAGCGCCAGGGTCGGTGAAAGCGGTCAAGGACAAAGGGGAAAAAAAAAAAAAATGCAAGTGCCCGTCAGGACGAAATTTCTTTACCAAAGCACCATTTCTGGAGATTAAACAAATTGGGAGAAATTGCTCCCATCAAAGAACCGCGCGAGGATACGCCAACGTCTTTGACCTTGAATTCCTCAGGGGAGGAGTGGTTCCAGTTTTGAGGGACTACGCCGGGGAGAAGGGGGGGACAAAAAATAGGTTGTATCAAAAAAGTGGCTTGCATTTTTCCTCGGAACCAAGATTGCCCGAGAGCATGAATCGGGGGGGAGATTGAATCTCCAAGAGCGCACCACACGGGAAACGGACTTCTACCTGGAAACGTGAAAACAACAAACCGGCGGGACGGCTTACACGACGACTGCACTTACTCGGAAAAAATTACCAGGACGACAAAAACCCCCGAAACCGGCAAAAAGTCATTTGTTGCTGCATATATGGAGAGGGGGGGGAGGGAAAAGCAAAGAGGAGAAACACGTCCAGGTTTGGGCGAGGGGGGAGACACAAAGAAAAATGAAAACGCTGGTTTAATCCATTAGGGCCGCAGGGGTTAAAAAACCCCAAGGAACACAGGCGGAGGGAATTAGGGGGATGGAGGACATGGACTTTCCTTCCAAGGAACTCGGCAGGGGGACGCCTGCATGTCAGAGACATCCTTCAGGACGAGGAATCATGCTGAAAAACCTAGGGGCGAAATTGACGGCAGGGACCGGTCAAGAAGGACAAATTATGCTTTTCCGGGAGGGGCAAAAGACAGCGTGACAAGAAACGGGGAGGAACCGGGGGGATGGATTCAGGTGATGGAAAGCCACTACAACCGATCAAAAAAATTGCCAGCGCGACAGGGGGGGGGAAAATCCAATATTCCAAGGTGTGACAAGAAAAGGTCACACATTGTGTTTCGAGGGGGTCCTTTTTCTGGATCAGTCGGGGGTTCCTAAAGGGGGGGATCAAAGTCTAGAACGGGGAGGAGAAGTCCCGCTTCCAAAGCAAACACACGGGGGAGGGGAGGAGCAGTCCTATCATTAAATCGGCGCCAACCCGGAACCCCGACCGATCCAAGAAGAGAGAGCGGGTTCAGGTTACCAGGATTTCGGGAGAAGAGGGCGCTCGATCACTTAGGTCCCGGGGGAAAAATGTTATTATGAAACACCACGTGACGTCTACTCAAAGCGGGGCTACGCACGAAAAGAAATAAAAAAATGCGCTGTGGGCAAGTACGTGGAATTACCCTTGTCAGTCCAGAAGGCACGAGGGACGACTATGGGAGAGCACTTGGACCTTCTTCAGGAAAAGCTTCGCACCCTGAAGGGGAGTTCGGCGGAAGGGGCTGTTTAATGAATCGAGTCTTTCGGAGTGGGGGCGTTCTTGGCAATA
>Ga0179593_1381122_pt1 | contig 16318 bp, 22 predicted proteins | sample CZODoug2_1_08_16_FD_185931 | JGI IMG/M metagenome (GOLD analysis project Ga0179593, IMG submission 185931) | Vadose zone soil fungal communities from Angelo Coast Range Reserve, California, USA - CZODoug2_1_08_16fungal (PacBio error correction) | ecosystem: Environmental > Terrestrial > Soil >...
TGAAAAGGGGAAAAAGGTCGCCTGAAAGACGCAACTAGGGTGGCCAAAATCTAAACTAAAAATGAACTCAGGGACTCCTAGGGGGGACGGGAATTGCCCTAAAGAACTAAAAGAGAGACCCCTGGGGAAAAGAACAACCCCACGCCAAAGGGCGGCTTGTTGGCCCGAAAAAGGGAAGGTTAAAGAACAATACACCGCAAAAAAGGAACACGAAACTCTGTCGGTTGTCGGCTCAGAAAAGCGCACCAGACCGGAAAGCAAGGCCCAGGGAGAAAAAGAAATGCAAAGACGAGAAGGAGCGTGAAACAGGGGAAAGGGGCGCGGGGGGTCGGGGAGGGTGTTGTAGGGGGGGGGGGGGGGGGGGGGTCGCCCCGGGGCAAAGGGGGGGGCACGGCAAGCAAAGGCGCGAAGGCGTAATGACGCGCCAGCTCAAGAGGGGGAAAAAAAAGGAAACCCGGCGATCGCCCGAACGGGACCCATCGCGTTGTGGCGCGAGGTACGGTCGCTGTGGGCGCAGGGGTCACTCGGAAGGGAAGCCGGGGGCGGTTTTGGATCTGTCGCGGTTTGGGCAAAAGAACTGAAAAAAAAAAAACGCATCAAGAAGGAAAAAAACTGGGTGATCGGGAAAAGAAAAAAAGAAGGGATCCGGGTTCTAATCTCCACAAAAACCTCAACTCCGTTGAGGGAGAACTCAGGTAGTGCAGATAAGAAAAAGAAAAACAAGCCAGCCCCAGCACGTCTTAAAAAGAATCAAAAAAACCAGAAGGGCTAGAAGGGGGGGATGAAGACAGGGGAGGAATGGCAACTATTGTACAAGGAAAGGGTTTGGATATCTCACAACAACGGGGGAGGAGGGGAGAAAAAGGGGAAGATAAAAAAAAAAAAAAAAACGGGGGGCCCCCTCGATCTAAACAGGGGGGAGTCACCGGGGGGAATCGAGTCCAAAAACAAGGCGAGAGGGAAAAAAAAGCAAACCCCTTTCCGACGACGTGAAAGCTGGAAATCGTAATTCAAGACGAACGCAAGAAAAACAGCGTGAGACAGGGAAGGAGTGGGTGGGCCAAAAGAAAAAAAAAAAAGGGGGGGGAAAATCAAGTAGAGGGAGGTAAAGAAACGTGAGGAATACACTGTGATAGACTGGGAAAGGAGGGACGTGCAAGAGATCCAGACAAAAGAAGTAATGAATACATAAAAAAGAACCGCTGACTGACCAAAAAAAATTGTTGCGAAGGGAAACGAACTGGTCATGAGGGAGGAAGTCGCACCAAAAACTCTGCAACAACTTGGAGCGCGGGAGGGGGAAAGCAACGGCAAAAACAAGCTGGACGCGCAGAAAAAAAAGGAAACTCTAAAACGTAAAAGAAGGAAAAAAATGGAGGGGAAAAGACTCCCCTGCTGCTGTCTCAAAGAAAAAGCTTAAGGGCCCCCGCTTTTAAGCGCGGGGGAAAAGACGAAAACCCAAAAAAAAGGATTCCCGTCTAAAAGGGGGAAAAAAGACCAAGGAGCTTGAGGGACGGGGCGGCGAAAAAAGGAAAGGAAATGGTGTTTTCCTGGGAAAAAAGGGGAAACTAGGTGGAAAAAAAGGAAAAAGCACCCAGCTTCGAAGCGCAAACGGGATCGTCTAAAAAGAAGGGGAAAAAAAAGACAAGGAACGGGCAAGGGGATCCTTAAGGCGAACCGAAAAAACAACCTGAAAAAAGGGAAAAGCAGGATTGGCGGCCTAAAAAAAAAAAAGCTGGGGGCAAGAAAAAGCCGGAGACGCTGGAAATCCTGATTAAAATGGAAAAGGATCCTTCCCCACTTGGAAAAAAATTGGGGCACAAAAAAAAAAGGAACAGGCTTCATCCTAGACCGAAAGAAAAAAAGAAACGCAAGCTAGAAAAAGACCGGGGGGGATCCTCAAAAAGGATACCGTCGGAAGACAATAAACCAACGCTGATCCTGGGTAAAAAAAACGAAAGGTGGGGGCACGATATGGAAGGGGGATATGGAAAAAAGAGGGGAAGGAAGTGGGGAAGCAAAAGGGAAAAACTAAGAAACGAGTAAGGAAGCACGCAAAAAAAAGGGTTGTGATCACGACCAAAACAAGCTCAACGCAAATGTCAGGAAAAAAGGTTGAAACTGGCGAGCGAAAAAGGGGAGAAGAAAAAAAGGGCCCGACGACCGTCAGGGAAAGGGGGGAATAAGGCCTGGAAGGGAAAGAAAACCAGTTCTCGGGGAAGAAGGGGAAACATGTCCAAGGAAAAAGTAGGAGGGTAAAATTTATATCCTTGGAAAAAGAGCGAAACCCCTTAGAGCAGAAACGCTCAAAAAGAAAAGACCCCTGATCGTTGGGAGGGAGACGCAGCAGACCCAAAAGAGCCGAGGTGGGGACTGGAGGGTAGGGAACAAAAATGCTAGCATCGAAAAGAAAGGAGGAAAAGTATCGGTTGACTGACAAGAAGGAGAAAGGACCCAGGAAAGCCTTATATCCGATAAGGGTCGGAAAAGGGGTTCAAAAGAGGGCCTTTTCGTGGCTCGGTCGAACAAATCGAAACAAGAAGGGGGGGGACCAAAGGACCGAGCCGGAATCAGGGGAGATCAAAAAGCGGTCGAAAAAAAAAAAAACTAGGCAGAAAAACGAAAAGGGGGGGGACGAGCTGTTGAAAATTCGGGGGAGGGAAAAAAAAAAGACCCTGATGAGAAGGAAAGAAGAGAGAAAAACTCAGTGCGGAAAGGGGGGGGGGGAAAAAAAAAATGTGAATGCCGCCAGTGGGGGGGAAAAAAAAGAGGAAAAAAAGTGTGGACCCGGGAAGAAACGGAAAACGCCAGTAAAGCAGCGGAATGGAAAAGGAAGAGAGGGAAGTGGATGAAGGACAAGAGGGGGGGACTGGCGTCTACACCAGAGGGGGGGGGGCCCAGGGAGGTCGCGTCGTGAGACGCAAAAAAAGAAAAAAAGCTTTGCTAAAAAAAAAAGATCTGAGCTCTGGGCCAGAGAAAAAAAAAGATAGGGTTGGCAAGGTTCGAAAAGAAGAAGGCTAGCGCAAGGGAAAAGGGTGAAAGGCAACTACCTCGAGGAAACAGGAAAAAAGATCAACGCCAGAAAAAACAGGGACGCCGACGTTCGACAGCAAAAAAAAAAAAAAAACAAAGGATAGAGTAGACAAAAAAGGAGGAAAAGAGAAAGATTAGGGGGATTTCGGGGGGGTCATCTTCCCCTTGCAAAAGCGGAAGAAAAAAGAGAGATGATCCTCTGGCCTGGGGAAAGAGCAAAAAAGGTAAAAGCAGAGACCGTCACCAAGGGAAGCACTCCCGAGAAAAGAACAACGACTGAACTAATCAGAAGAACCAAGCGCAAGCAATGGCGGAAGGAGGGAAGGGCCGACACGCCCATCCAGGGGGGTCCCCTTTCACGTCTGAGGAGAAACAAGGGGGGGGGGTCCATATCTTCCCGGAAAAAAAAAAAGGGAAGGAACGATGCCGTCAAAGACGAGAAAGAATCTGCTTTCTCCCCTGTAAGAAAGTGAAGAAGGAGAGGGAGGGGGACTATTCCGAGAGGGAAAAAAAAAAAAAAACACCGGGAAAACGCAAGGGGGGGTGCCCCCCATTCCTATTAACGAAAGTCTGAAATTCGGAAAAAGCGCAGAAGGAGTTGGGTTTGTGGATGGCGGACAGACTGGGGGGAAAAAAAAAAAGGTCCATCGGGGCCAAGGAAAAGGGGAGAAACGCGGTTGAAAAGAGAAACGAGAAATTGGATTCCCTTACGCGGGAAACGAAAAAAAGTCGCCTTTAAGAAGCAAAAAAAGAGGGGGGGGGACCGTCTTCATAAAAGGGAAAAAAATCCAGCATCTAGATGGACCAACAAGAACCCTGGGGAAAGGCTCCAGAGCCTCAATGATTAGGCTTTCCTGGAAAATCCCAAAAAAAGGGAGGGGCCATCCATCCTGAAACCCTCAGTCAAGGAAAAAAAGAACCTCAGAAAAAACCTCTCACTTCGCCGAGGGAGGGGGGGTGCGCATTCAAAAAAAAAACAACATAAACCAGAAGAAAGGAATCAGAACGTACCGGTCACAACTGAGAAGGTGGAACATTTCGACAAAAGGGAGATTAACAAAAGGAATCGAAAAATAAAAAAAACAGAAAATAAAAGAATATTGTGACGAAAGACCCTCCAAAAGCAAAAAAAAAAGAGTACCACCGAGAAAGCTAAAAGTTTGAAGTAGGGATTCGAGTGCTGCAAAAATGGCAAGAAAAGTCCAAAAATCGGCGAGAATTGGAAAAAAAAAAAGTGGAATACGCGAAAAGCTCGCCTTACAGTGCCTTGCCAGCGTTTCCCAGTCGTGAGAAAAGCACCATCAATGAACAAACAAAAGAGAACCAGTATTACATACCTCGACAAAGAAAAGGAAAGGGGAGCCAACAATGGGAGAAAGAGTGAAATCGCAAAAAAAGGCAGGGAAAAAAAGGGGGCTCCCATTATCAGGGGGGTTAAGGGAAAAAAAAAAAGTACGACTTACTGAAGATTGATGAGGAAGATCAAAGGGGAGGACAGGGATTAGAACCGAAGGAAAAAAAAGGGCGAATTTGAAAAAAAAAAAAGCCAGGGGCCTCTTTCCAAAAAAGGACCAAGCGCCCCCGCATACATAAGCGATGGGGGGCCCAGCGCTACAAAACCCAGAAAAGGACTCATCGTGAAAAAAGAACCAATCCGATGAAAAAAAAGGAAGAACGTTTGAGGCGCAAACCTTCTCTCCGTTAAAAAAAGATGTAAAGGAAGAAAATCTAACTTAGGAAGGAAAAAATGTATGGGGTGCGCGAAGGAAAAACTGGACCCTCAAAAATAGGGGGAACCGGCAAAGCCAGAGGGGAAAAAAATCCTTTAACATCAGAATCAAAAAAAGAGTCACGACACACCCTCGGGAAGTGAGAGGTGTGTCAGAAGGTCCAAGGGAAAGAAAAGGAATCCTGACGCCCCTCTGAAGGAAATCCGCCAAAAGGAGGGGGAGTTTAAGAAAAAAAAGCGCACTCCGGCCCCAAACGGAAATGGTGAAAGCGCAGGGTAAAGTAGCAAGAGAGCATCGAAGGCCTTTCTCTGAAAGCAAAGGGTCCGTAGGGGGGGGGAAAAAAACCAAATGACAGGTCCAGAGAAGGGGAGTTGGTCTTTCTCTAAGGAGGGGGGGGGAGGGGGAAATGGGACAAAACCCCACAATCTTTTGGGGGGGGGGAAAGAAAAGGCCTTCTAGTACTGAGAAAGGGAAACTAAGATTGTTGCAAAAAAGAAAAAATCCGATGAAGGTTCTAGTGTGGAGCGGGACAAAGATAAGAACATCTAATGGGGGGGATCAGTTCCGCAGGGGGACCTAAGCACGAAAGGCGAAAAAAAAAGTGATATTAAGGGTGAAAATAAGGACCAAAATCTCGCGAGAGATGTACTGGGGGTTACTAAAGAGGAAAAAAAACCAATACCCTTGAAGCGAACGGGCCGGTGGCCGTGAGTCTGTCATGCAGAAAAAAGTCATGATGGAATGGATCCTGAGCGCCGAGAGGGCGTTGTCCGGGAAGCACTGGAGAAGTCGGCCGCGGATGTCTAGCTTTTTTTTGTCGTAGGAAAATCAACAAAAAAAAACACCGGGGAATTGTAGAAATACTATGATAAAGAAGTCAAAATGGGTGCTTGGGGGGCCCATCCGATGGCAAAACAAAAAAACTTCCCGTCAGAACCCGGCAAAAAAACTAATAATTAGAGGAGAGAAACCTCCTACCCTAACGTGCTAGGGGCGGGGAAAAACCTCCCTCCAAAAACGAACTAGCCTCAAAAAAGATGGGGGGTTTCTCGTTGATCAAAAAAGGGGAAAAGCAAATCCAAAGGGAACGGGAAAAGCTGTCTAGAAGATATCGACGCGGCTGGTGACGGACGGTAACTAAAATAAACGAACTCAGAAAGTCCCCTATCTACCAAGAAGGGGGGGAAAAAAAGGGAAACTCAAAGGGGAGGTAAAATTCGCTTAACAAAAAAAGGGGGTTCTATCGCCGCCGTCAGAAAACTCAAAAAGTGGGGGGGAAGCGAAGGAGTACATCAAAGCAAGAGAGCCCGAAAAAAGATCAAAGTCCGGGCAGAAAAAAGAAAAACCACTAAGGCCTTAACCTGGAAAAGGAAAAAAATTGACACTCGCTGCTCGGCGGAAAGAAAAACAACTGCACACTTGATGCAAGAAAAGCCAAAAGTTCTCTGAGAAAAAAAGAACAAAGGGGAGGACAGATTCCCCTTACGAAGAGTCACTTGGGGCCCCCATAAGGGATAAACTTGGTAACGGGCAGGATCAAAAAGTCCGGGGGGGGGGGGGGTTGGAGTCGAGGCTAGGATTCCCGGCGAGGAAAATCTCGTCTGCCAAAAAAGGGCGGTTTCTTCAAGTGATGAAAAAAGACAGGCCAAATGGGGAACCCAAGTATTTCGATGGCCATAGGCGGCCTGACGGCGCGACGGGCCACAGAAGAAACAAAAAACCTTCCTTTGCCTGACTAGGCCGAAGAAGGAAAAGAGTTATTGGCCGCTTGTCAATCAGGAGGGACTCGAAGAAAGGGGCAGGGGCCGCCGAAGGCCCGTCGTGTGGAAAGGGAACAGGGCAAACAATCAAAGGCATTCAATTCCGGTGACAGAGGAAGAGTCGAAAAAAAAAAACGATGCCCTCGCATGAGGACTACAGAATGACCCTGGTGAAACGATTTCTAAGGAACCCGCAGGGGGGGGGGGGGGGAAAAAATAGGGTAAACTAGAAAAAAAGCGCTACTTCCAGGCGAGAAAGGATAAGTCAGGTGGAAAGGGACCGAAAAAAAAGAGGTACTTAAAAACTCATAGCCTGATCTTGGGGATAAAGAAAAAAAAAAGCATAAAAGACGGGGGTGAGACTATCTTTTTAGAACTGGGCAGCTAAAGAGCCGCAGAAGGACGAAAATAAGTTCGGGGGGGTGGGTCCCTCAAGGGAATAAACGGCTAAGGTCGAAAAAGAAACAGTAGGAGGTAAAAAAGAAGGAGGCGTCCCGATTCCGCCTTGGCATGAACCTTCAGAACGCCTACATCGAGAGGGTCCTGGAGGTCAGGAAGGGGAACAGAAGGAGAAAATACACACGAGACCAAAGCACGGCTTGTGTTGCAGGGAACGGGAACATCCTAGCTCAAGAAAAAGGGGACCTTCGACAATCGGGGCTGGACGCCCTCGTCGGAGAGGAGAGGGTCAGGGGCCTTAAGAGGGGACCAGGAACAAATGATCCGTTCTTACTCAGGTGCACAAGAGCTGATCTTCACCAAAAAAAAAAAAGAAAAACCGCGAAAAAGGTTTGTGGTACCGGAGCGAGTCAAAGGAGCCGAAAAACGCGTGTTCGCCACGGAGGAGCAAGAAGGAAGGGGAAAATTGGTGGGCCAAGGAGGAACAAAAAAAAACTTCCCCAGACGCACAAAAAGATAAGCTCACAGAAGAAAACAACTAGCCCAGGAAGGGAGCAAAAGGGTGAACGCCAAATAAAGAGACCTTGAAGACAAAAAAAAAAATAAACTGGAACACGAAACAAAGGCAAGTCGAGAAAGGCATCCGAGCAAAGGGAAACGTGGGGTAAAGGGTAAAGAAACGAGGGGGGGCGCGCCAAGCCTCTACGGGTGCAAAAAAAAAACAAAAAGGTTCGGCGAGAAAAGACAGGACAGAAGCGGAACTGCCGCTGCCAAAAAGAAAAACGTACCCGCTTCGAGAAAAAAGGGGGAAGGGGGGGTGAAAAAGGGTCAGAGACCGGGGCAGCTGCCTCGCCCACAGCAAACCGGAATCAGCGTAGCCGACGAGAAAGAAGCAGAAGAAAACTACGCACATCCCTGACCAGCAAAAAAGGACACCCCCTATGATATAGAAAAAGAAAAAAAAAAAAAAAAGAAAGGATAGGAGGGGGGTTTGCCCGGTGTCGGGACAGGAGGGGGAAAAGGTCGGTCCCGTCCGGATCCTCAATACTCTTAGGAAGTGCCACCAGAAGGGGGCGGGCATGGAAAGAGGGACAAAGCAGAAAAATCTCCGTCTAAGGCACGCCGATGAAATCAAAGGAAGAGCAGCGGGGAAAAAGATAGAGAGAGAGGTAACTAAAGGACCCTACTCAAAGCAACGGCCCCCGTAGTGCCGAAGGTAAGCCTCAGGCCAAGGAAGTCAAAACCCACGTGAGGCAGTAAGTGCCGTCCTAAGAAGACCGATCTCGCATGATATCAAATCTCGTCAAGGTAGTGTAAAGGAAGCGGAGGCATCGTAGATTTTGCTTTCAAAAAACGGTGATCCGTCTTACGGCCCGGTTGGATAAAGATGGGAAAGGGGTCATGGCGCAAACGTGGGAGGGGGTGGTGCGCTATCTATCATATTCAGGGCAGCTACTGTATGGTGAAAAAAAAAGTCAATCCGGTGGCGAAGGGAAGAACCGGAGGAGGGAACCCTTGCTGAAAAAATCGGAAGGGGAAAAAAGAAAATGGTTCCCTCTGACCGCACGAAACAAGAGACCAAAGGGCCTTCATAAAGGAGACCTTTTTTGGTGTTTTTCCCCCCAAACAGAAAACGGGGGCCCAAAGAGAGAAAGAATCCAGTCACACAAAGCGAAAAACTAAGGGAAGGAGAAAGACATCAAAAACGGGACCTCCTTCAGGGGTCTTTGAAACGAGGAGACCACGACTAAAGGCACAAAAAGACTCTAACGTCGGTAGATCATGCGAGTAAAGTAAACGGAGGACTCAAAGCCAAGAAACAAAGGACTCTGGAGATGTGAGAACGCCGAAAGGAGAAACGCACGTTCCAGAACGGGAACCGAAAAGGTGACTGGGGAGGAGTACCCTAACGAGACACCGGAGAAGCATGTCCCCCCTCAAAAGCTGGGCAGTGCGTGTTGGAGAGCGTTCCAAGGTGCGGTCAGAGATCCACATAAACGAGGGGGGGCCAAAAAAAAAGCTTAACCTCTGCTAGATTAAGTGACAAAATGTCGCTGAAACGAACATCAAAATAGAAGGCAGTAAAAGTCGTCTCCCAAGACAGCAAGGTTAGGGTGGGGGAAACCAAAATCAGACGAGCTTTCTGTCGGTTAGGGGTCAAATTCTCGGGAGAAAAAAAAGGGAGAAAAGGGGAAAGAAACAAAAATGCAAAGACCCGGGCTTGGGAGTCAAAAAATGTTTCCAGCAAGGGAAGACCAAGGGGGCAGCGGGAAAGTCCATCCGAGGGCAAAGGAGGTCGACAGGACGGCCAAGAACTGCCGTGTCCTCGGCGCCAGTCAAAAAAACCTACTTCCAAGGAAATAACGTGTAGGGAGTCCGCAAAAAGTGGCAACGACCCAGAAAGAGGCCAAAAGATGTGAAGCACTACCCGACCGGGCCAGCACAAGGGCCTCGGGGGGAGGTCACAAGGTCTGGGGGGGTCTACGGTCCGGGAGGGAGACGAACCAACATCGGTCCCAAATGTGGGGAAAAACAAGGCCCCAGGAAAGGTTCAAAAGGGAAAAGCCAAACGCCCTCGGAGGGATCCTCCTAATATTATCGGTCAGGACTCGAACGAAGACGAAGGAAAAGCTCAATGCACCTAGAAGGAGCGCTAAGTAGTCTTTGATAGTGAGGGAAAAGGAAAAAACCTGGGTCTCCCTTGAAAAGGGGGGATCCGCACGGGAGCAGAACCTAAAAAAGGGACCAAAGCGCTCAAAAAAGAACGAGGAAGAATCGAAAGATCATCATGTTGTGAAAGCGATCAGAGTCCGATCCTCTGTGGAACCTCGGCCCATCATGGAAACAAGCGGGGGCAGGGATCAAAAAGGTCGTGTTGATCACCAGCACTAAGAAAAACGTTGGTCCTCGACCCTCTCAGGGGTAGGAGAGCATGAAGGGGAACGAACTCTCAACATAAAACTCGTTGAGCGTAAGCAACGTTAGAGTAAAGCTTCTCCAAGCCAAGCACGGGAGAGCCTAGAGAGCAGACGAGAGGTGAAGGGACGAAGTCGTAGGGGTCAAACTGGGAAAAAAAACCATTTCGAGCCCCACCCAACGGGGGTGGTAGAAAATCTTGAAAAAAACAACAAACCGTAAGGGAAGAAGATGAGGGGAACCCACTCGAAGTCTGGGCCAAAATCTGAGAAGGATCCCAACCAAGGGGGGAATGCAAGAAGAAAAGAAAACGGGAAAACCTACTAGACCTCGAAACACGACCTCTCACGCACCAACAACCGCTACACTAAGAAAGGGATGGGGGTCAAAGCGGGGTAGATCAGACCGAAGGAAAAAAAAAGGGAAGATAGCCTGTAAGAACGTGGGAAAAGGCAACAACGCAAAGAAAAAAAAGCTGGTGACCCTCGACCGGAATGCGGGGGGGAACTGTTGCACACCAGGACACGAGAACAAGCTATGTCCGGGGCCGGAGATACGCCAAGAAGTCGCAAGAATGGAAAGAAGCGTTCTCAAAACAAAATCAATCCTCCAGAAGACGAGAAATGGAAGGAGACTAAAAAAAAAAAAACCCTACCCGACAAACTGGACAAAACGACTCATCTTAGAGAAGGAAGGATCGCGGCGCCAGAGCCGGGACCAGCTTCTCTACACCCAAAAAGGCGGGGGGAAAATTCAAAAAACGCTTCGGGGAGGGGGAAAGGGCCGTCCTGAAAGGTAAACGTGCTCCAAGCATAGCGGTTTGTTTGAAGTGAAAAATAAAAGTGGTCAGTGCCGAGGCCAAGGCGGGAGAAGCAGGGGGGCTTCAGGTGGCTACGGGCACAGGGCCCGGGAAGTCGAGGCGTTGTCTGGAAGGACTACTCCTCCAGGCAGAAGGAGGGTGCCCCGGCATGAGGCACTGATTGGCCAGGAACTGCAAAGGAAAATTCGTTTCAGCAACGGAGAGGAAAAAAAAAACCCCTCGATGGCTGAGGAGCTGGAATCACGTGGCGGGGGCTAACACATGAGTACATCTCTCCCAAAAATTCAGGGAACAGGGGACCAGAGACTCCTCAACTCGACAACGCAGATTCGCGCCTGAAGGAAAACACCGAACTATCGACCCTTATTTCTTAGGAGGGAAAACAATCACAAGGATCAACTGGAGAACGACGGCGCACGACTGCCAAAGGAGGGAACAGAATTCTGTCGTTGTAAGGGGGAGACCAAGTGAAGAGTAAAAAAGGACCATCAGCCGCCGTCTAACCTCTGTGTAGGAAAAGGATGAAACCCCACGGAACCATCAGAGAAATGGGACCAGACCTGGTTGTGGGGCCTGCCCGGAACGGGAGACTCCCGCCGCCGAACGAAGAAGGGACTGGAAAATGATCTTGAGGGACTCCACGGCCGGGGGGAGAACAACCAAGGGTCGGGAGGTGGGGGAAAATCGAGGGTGGGGAGCGTGCCACATTGACCTGAGTACAGGGAGGGAAAAACGCCACTCGCCTGGAGAGGGTCGCTCCCAGGGGAACCAAAAACACCATCCAACGGCCGGGAAAGGGTGGTGGCGGGCGCACATTGCAAATAGATCGAGGGGGGACCAAGGCCTACGGATCGTGTCGGGGGGAAAGAGCAACGGGAGGAGCCGGAGACCGGATACGGGGAGGGCCCAAAAGAGCTGACCTGGTCGACGTAGGGGTAAAGAAAAATGATCTGCCCAGAAAAAGGTCACCGGCAGGGGGGGGGGGGCGCAAGGCAAAAGTAAGCCGAACGGCAGGGGGAAAAAACAAAAGAAACGTCGCCGCCCTGGAGCTATCGGGTGCCAACTAAACCAAACCACTACAAACGCGCCCTTACGTAATCGAAAAGGAGGGAGTAAAACGGGCGGACGGGGGGCACACCAGGAAAAGAAAGGGGTGAACTCAGCAATTCCGAGAACTGAAAAAACCGCATCAGGAAGGTACGGCATCGTCCGCCAAAATGTGAAGAGGGGAAAATTGCTGCTGAAAAAAAAAAGGAAGCTAGGGGGGAAGGGTGCCAACGTGGAAGAAAACTATCCCCAGCAAAAGATTGCTTAGGGGCTGCTCAGGAGAGACCGGTGATGCCCTTCTTGGGAAGGATCGGGGGAAAAGCCCTGCCGGAGGAAAGGGGGCGCAAGGAAGACGCCCACAAAATCGGCGCCTTGAGAGAAAGAAATGAGATCAAGAAAAAAACCGCCCCAACAGCAGAGCAACGACAACAACCCAAAAAGAAATCTCGGGAGAAAAAAAAAAAACGGAAAGAGAGAGACGGGTGGTGCCGGTGCGGGGGGGAAGCGGACGGAGACAGGACCGGCGTCCGGGATCCTGGAGGAGCTCGCTGTAAACAGTGCAACGTGACTTCGGGCACAGAAGCCACATCTTCCATTCTAAGACTCAGCACAGGGAGTCTACTTCACGCCGATCGAGGGAAGACGGGGAGGAACGGGGAGCCTAAACATCGCTCACCACTAGGGACTGCGGTCCCCGGGAGGAAGACAAGAGCATCGGGGGGAAACCCAAACTGTCTTTTAAAAAAGCCCGGCCACACTTTCACAAAGACGGGAAAAAAAAAGAGCAATCGTGTCCTGGGATGAGCACATGGGGGGGGGAGGAGAGGAGGCGTTCAGATCGCGGGAGAAAAAAGGTTGGATGTCACCACCTGAACTGGGCGCAATGGCCCTACCGTGAGATCGGGTCGTCAAAAACACTTGCGGTTTGGCTCGCGGTGGAAGAGAATCCACGGGGCCAAAACAGCCGAGGGAACAGGGGGACTCGTTGAGGGAGGAGACGAAGAATACACGCCACCAAATTCCTGGGGAAAAGCAAGCAATTGTTCGAGGAGGGTAAAGCACAAAAAAAAAACGGCGAACTAAACGAATCTGATCTCCAAAGCTAGCAAGGGACGTACGGACCGCCAACGAATCACGGAGATCCCATCGAGAGAACCAATCAAAGGCAATTGCATAAAAACCGCACCAGAAACAAACTGAACATGGGGGAGTAAATTCAAAACCACATCCTAAAGGACCGAAACGGTCGATCACAGGGTCATGCATTAGGGCAGAACCTCGGTCAGACCCGAACCCTCATATTTCCAACAGGGACAGAGAACGCAAGTGCCCCCCAAAAACTACCCTTTTACGGAGGGGTGGGGGGCAGGGAACGGGAGGGGTCTGAAAACTCGCGTTGAAAATTCGGCCCACTGAAACAACCTCTAAACGGACAAGTGGCTCTTGTCACAAACGGGGGGGAAAGGGGGAGACCAAACCCATCGGCCATGACACTGCGTCGGTGACTACCCTCTCAGGGAACTTGGAAAAAAAAGACGGAGATGGGGAGAGGAAACGGCATTTCGAGCCAAGGGGATAGGGTGGAGAGGGGATCGAAGGGAAAACCGGTCCTAACAGGGGAGAGAGGCATGATGAAAGACGGAGGGGTGAGTTGCGGAGTCTATTGGGGAAGAAAAGTCATCGGGTTCTGAGGGGACATGCTCACAGGTTCACTGCCCTACACGATCACCCATCAGAGCTAGGGGTTCAATCGCGTAAAGCAAGAACGGGGAACCCAACCCCGTGCAAAGACTCTCTTCCAAAATCCCCATACGGAAAAATTTTGGGGGGAAGGGGACAGGGGCGGGTCAGGGGTTCACCTCATAAACAAAGCGGACTCCTGGCGGTGCACTGAATTGACTAGAACTGCCCAGCGCCATCCTGGAAAACTAGCTAGTAAGCACTCTCTACCGGAACAAACGGCAAAAACAACCAGGGACTGAAGTTTGGAGCGCTAAGTCCATTAAACGACGACTTGCCAGTCGAAGCTCCGAACAGCCTCGTAGGTGTTCGAAACGCAACCCGGCTCCGGACGCATGAGAATCGCGCGGGAAAAAGGGGTCGGCCCCGAGGGGTCAAAAAAAAAAGGGCCTCACGGGCGTCGGGCGGGGGCTTCTGTAAAAAAAGATCAAAACACAAGAAGGTGCTGAATCGCCCAAAAAAAAAAGGAAAAAACCCAGGGGGGACGCAGCAACCGGGGGAACTGTTCGGGGGAGGTCCGGCAACGAAACTTCGTGCGAAGCGGTGGGGGGGGGGAGGGGGTTTTATTCCAATACGGCAAAAAAATCCAGAAAGAGATAACGTGTGGAAGAACAATAGGGACGAAAAGAAGTGTAAGAAAGAGAAAAACACAACCTTGAAACGGTTTATCAAGGGGCACTGTGAAGATTGAAATGGACTCACAAAAAATCATTGAAGGGAAATTCAAGGGGGCGATATTTTTAATGAGGGTCATGTCCATGAAGGCCCCAGCCTCGTCTTTGGTCCTCCTCAAACACAACGTAGGAAGGTAATTAAGATAAAAAATCCGTACCTGAGGGTACGTCGGGGTCCAGGAAAAAAACCCCCTCACCTCTCTATCATGCAACCGGCTTCCTAAAGGGCTGCCAGCTAAGACCTCACGCACAACGGACGGGCCCTCGAAAGAGTGAGTGGAAGAAAACACTAAAAAACGGCACGTGAAGGGGGACGACTGGGGTCCTTCTGATACGAGGTAATTCTACCAAGTGCCGTTCCGGAACGCGACCGTATCCAAAGAACCGTCGAAGGAACCTCTACCGCGACATCGTGATGCTGCACACACTCCGATGAGAGGGGCAAAAGATCGCCGCGGAAACTCCCTGGAGACGCAAACGTCCTCACCGAATTTCAGGAAAAACAAAGCCGCTCGCCGATGAAAAACCCAAAAACCCACTACCCACTTCGCAGGGCAGCAAACGACTCCTGCTCAGGAAATGCGCTGGAAAGAACTTAGACTCCGGCGAAAGGCGGGCTACTGGCGCGAAAAAACCGGGGGAGGAGAATCGAGCCGACATTCGGGGGGGGGGAAGTAAGTTGAGACGGCCCTGCCTCGAAGGAAAAACCGGTGGGTTGGGTCGGTGCGAAGGGGCGTCGCGAAAATTCTAGTTCCCCCCGAGTAAACGACGCCGGCGGGGCAAGGGCTGTAGTCAAAGGTTCTAAAAATCAAGGGGCCCCACGAGGGGGCAGTTGTCCTGGGGGGCAGTCCAAGGAAAAAACAACAAGAACTAGGCTGATTGGGAGGCGGCGATAGTAGCACTCTGGCCTTTCCTGATGTTCAAAAAAGGGAACACTTACAGGAATAGAAAGGGATCTAGGGGGGGGGTCCCCCGGTCAGGGGCACAGACAAAAGCTGCAAACAGCCTCTCCTCAAGACCCTCAGAAGCAAAAAAACTAAATCGCAAAAGAGCCCTATTGCGGGAGGGCAACACCGCAATTCCGGGGTCCAAAAAAGGAAACGTCGAGGGGGACGTTAGATTCCCGGAAAGAAAAGGGAGAGACCCTGAGCTGAGTTCCAAGGGCACTATGTGCCAGCTTGGGATCACGAACAAGGCCTGACCAAGCGCAACGCGGGGCGGCTGATAACTGGGTGAGGGACGCACGGCTGAAGGGGCAAAAAAACGGCAGACTAAGACGTCAAGTCTTATGAAGGGAGGAACCGTGACTGGGGAGAGGACCGGACGAACATCGTACAGAGGGAGGTGCGGGGGAATCGCACGATATCGCTGTAGAAACTGCTCTAACGGGAGGGGGAGACTTAAAAAAAAGGGCCTTTTGATCAGTCTCATCGAACGGGGCAGGAGGCGTTGGTGCCGGAGGACAACAGCCGAGGGGCAATCGCGAAAAGCGACATGATCAGGGGTCAAAAAAAAAAAAAGGACCCCTTCGTTCTAGCAGAAGAAGAAGGGGGACGGTGTAAAGTCTGATTCTGAGAAGGCCGTCGTGCTGTTTCATAGATACCAGGTGAGAAAAGGACTAAAAAAAAAGGGGACGAATGGGTGGAACGCGAAGAGGGCATAGGGCGTGAAAAAGTCGAACACGGATGAACTGACTGCAAAGGGGACGAGCTTAAGGGAAAGGGGCACACCAAACCCTCCCCGGGCACAAGAAAACGAAGGGGCACTCGGAGCTCCCAAAACGAAGGCCCTTGGGAAAGAACGACAAAGAGCCAATCTGGGAAACTGTTCCAATACCTGGAACGCCCGAAGGAGAACTAAAAGGAACACGGCGATGTTTCGAAGATCCGGGCAGGAATTGCCTGGAGGGGGAAAAAACAGCCCGCTACAAAAGGGGGCGTGAAAAGGGGTGGGCCGAGAACAAACCTCCTCCAGAGACTTGAGTGCAAGAAAGAAAGCAGCTCCAGAAAAATTCGAGAAGGAGGGGAGGGGGGGGGGGGGGGGGGGGGGGGGGGGGGGGGGGGGGGGGGGGGGGGGGGGGGGGGGGGGGGGCGAGAAGTGAAAAACTGAAAGCTGCCATCGCCGAATCGAAGAAAGGCAAAAGGGACTCGAGATCGAAGCAAACGCCGACTCGCAAAAGAGACTGCCCCGCACCAACCC
>Ga0179593_1389041_pt1 | contig 16317 bp, 17 predicted proteins | sample CZODoug2_1_08_16_FD_185931 | JGI IMG/M metagenome (GOLD analysis project Ga0179593, IMG submission 185931) | Vadose zone soil fungal communities from Angelo Coast Range Reserve, California, USA - CZODoug2_1_08_16fungal (PacBio error correction) | ecosystem: Environmental > Terrestrial > Soil >...
TTGGTAACAGGTTAACACAGCAGTCCAGAGACGAATGGACGACAACTGTCGCGTCAAGGGAAATGGAGGCAGTATTGGGCGGTGTTTAACCCGTTAAAAACAAAGGCAACAGGGGGGGGATAGGAAGACCACCGAAAGTAGAAGGGCCAACATCTCTCGAGGGGCGAAAACCTAACGGCCGTCGATCCTGGAAAACTATACGTGCTCGCCAGCAGAACTGAAAGCGTCGCCTGATCGAGTTCAAGAGAAAACTAAGCACGCTGACTGGACTTCCTGAAAAATGACGAGGGCATGACATAGCTGATCGCAGTGCTGAATTTCCTGCAGTTAATCGACGCGACACCGAGAAAACAACATACGCAACGCCTTCGAGTTCGATTCCTGAGGAAAGGCCTTAGGATCCGGAAAAAAGGAAGGGCAGAAAAAGATCGGGTGGAAAGAAACCACTCCTCGAAACCGGGAGGAACTATATCCCCGGAAGATCACCGTCAGGAGGAACAAGTGGTACAAAAAAAACTTAGAAGAATGACTCGGAAGAGCGCGTAGGTATTTTGCCGGCATGCGGGCTACATAGCCAGGAATCTTAAGCAGCGCATTGGAAAAGGAAGTCTGAGCCCGAGAGATTCAAAGGAGGGGAGAAGCTACCCTACAGAATGTATCGGGTGGGGAACAACTGAAAGTGTTCACCTAACATCATTGTGGTGCAGACGGAGGAAGAATCTCAAAGAACCCGCAGCGACCACGCGGACGCACCCGAGACTGTCTAGAGAAAAAAAGTTAAAAGTTCAAAACTTCTTCGGTTGCAAGCCGAAAGAATCCAGGCCACCAGGAGGATGATAAAACTAGCAACAGTCAAAGAGCGCATCTAATTGGAGCACACTTAGGGAAGGGCAGCCACGACCTCATGAGGAAACTAGCGTCTTGGATCTAAAAAAGACAAGGTTCAAAAAATACGAACTGACATCAGACTAGCGCTCAATTAGCCCGAGAAAGGAGTCAGAGGGTATCAATCGGGCTACCCAGAGAAGGATCGGTGCCGAGAACTAACGCTCAAGAGAAGGGGATTAATGCTTACCTTATCGGGGGAAGGAGTTGGCCAGGATAAAAAGGAAGTGCTGCGGCACACCAATTGAGCTGGGTGAGGAAGTAAAAGAGATCAAGTTCGCGGCTCCCGAAAATGCAAATCAATCTGCGCCCCTTAAGTAGGGGAAGAAATTTAATACTTAATAGGAAAGAGGAAGCTTCAAAACCAGGTTTCACTTGCCCTATCAGTTTAATGGAATTGGCAGGCGGAGAGGCGAGGAAAAAAAATCAAAAAAACCTGCAGATCGGGGGGGGGAATAGGGAAGGGGAGGGCGCACCGGGGGAAAAAAGAATTACGGGTCTAGAGAGAAAATAGAGGCCGGCAGCCCGCCGGGGATGGCTCTTCACCGGCGCCTTGGCACGCTTTACGTGTGCCCCGCTGGAATGAAACACCTGGCTTCAAGCAATCTCCTCGAAAAAAAAGAGTAAGAGAAGATTAAAATAGATCTGAGTAGCAACAGGGGGAAAAGAAAACGTGAAGAATCAACCGTGAAACACCTCATCACGCGAGAGCGTCACGCAGGCCACAAAAAAGACAAGTTTTTTTGCAAGCGCCGAGCAAGGAAAATGAATAGAAGGTAGCGCCACAAGGCCACCATTCCCCCAAAAGGACCAGCCTAGATAATTCGAAAACGCAGAACCAAGAACCATTCCTATCAGGGGCCGGTGAAGACGGGGGAATTTCCCTTGCGATGAAAGAGAGTACGCGATTTACGAGAAAGCTAAAGACCCTGAGAGGAAAAAGTGACTCCATAGAGGAGCAGAATTTTGATACAAGGCCTGTCGGCGGAATTCGGTAAATCCATATTCTGGAACACAAACATTGGTCTCCCGTAACCCGGGGGCATGAAAGGAATCCGCCTGGCCCCCGACATCTAGACGGAAGGCCTGATTCGAAAATGGCCAGCAAATCTATGATTTAGTTCGTCGTAAGCGGCGATAAACGATTGGTCCCAGTCATACAAAAGAAGGGACTAGAGTTCGAAGCGTTGGGGGGAGGAGGAGGTCTACGGCTGTGGCGTTCCTGGTAAGCGTTGAAAAGGGGAAATAAATTCGAGGACTCGACAAGTCGGGAAGAAAAGGATAATGCAGGTCGTGGGATTGCCAGAGGGAGAAGTGCTACCAGAAAAAGAAGAGTAGCTCCAGAGGGGGAAACTGTCGAAACTAATCGTTAAGAGGAAATCAAGGTTTGCATGCCATCGCGGCGTTCGCAGACGCAACCGGAGCTCGAAATTGAAAATACTCCGGGACGATGGGCTGGGAAATGTATAGAAGCCCGGCAACTGAAGGAAAAGCAGATTAGATGAGGGCAAGTCCAAATCAGACCAGGGCCGTGGTTTTACAAACGGCACTCGATACGTCAGATGGGGTCTAACGAATATATCGCTCATGAATGACACAGTCCTAAGGGAATGAAGCAGCATGCACGAGGTAGCCAGCCAGAAAAAATACAGGGGAAAGTATCTGCGGAGCGATCGTTGTGATAGCGGGGGGACTAACTTTGGCCGGTCCTCATGACAAGGCTGTTCTGAAGGGGAAAAAGAAAAAATCCGGACCGAGCATACAAATTCTCAAAAGGTCTTTTTCAGCCAGAGGTTGAGGGAAGGATTACGATGCAAAAAAACGCCAAGGTCTAACTAGCGAAATTTTTTTTGAAGAAGAACGAGGAGCGGGGGGTCGGCTTGAAATCGCATCGGAGAAATTGCGATCGAAGGGAACAAGTCATTCTGGCCGGAAGAAATCAGGTGCCGGAGGCGCTGGGGGAGAAAATTCAGAAGAATGCCCGCGTGAAGCGGAATAGAGGCACGTAGACGTCTGATCAGGAGTCTATAATCAGGATCGGAAAGGTGTTCTGACCCTGAAGGGATACATCCTGTCATATTACTGGTAATGGGGAGATCGGACCTTTCAGGGGACGAAACCATAAAAGAACCAAAAGCCCCATAGCAGCCATCGGTGGAGAGGAGACAAGCGTCCCTTTCACCGTCAGAGGGACGGTGGGGGGGGGGGAAAGGTTCAAGCAACGAGAGCAGAGAAACAAGGAAGGGAAGGGGAAGAAAGATCGGGTAAGGTACACAGTGGGACAGTACAGAAGTGAAAAAGTGGACTACCAGGTCCTCTCAAGACGAAGGTCGGGGGAGTGACCTTGTGGAAAAAAAAAAGAAATCTAAAAATTCACACTTAAGGAAGTGAAGAAAAGATAGAAAGTTACCTACAAGATAAGAATATGAATAGAAAGAAAAAAGAACCGAGCTGGAGAGAAAAGAGGAGAACTGACGGAAAGCAGGCAATCGGGGAGGATAAGGGGGGAAGGGAAGGTCTCATACTTTCAAAGAGTAACGGAGTGGCAAAAATATAGCTGGAAAAGGTAATGCAGATTTCGCTGGGCCGAGGAAAAGGAGCACGAAAAAACGCGACATAAGTTTATTAAAAAAAGGAACTATAGGGATGGCGTTAAATGGATCTTAAAAGGAGCCTCCTAAGTAACTGCGACTGGAAGCCTACGACTGAGATGGAAGAAAAAATTGGCGTCCTATAATCCACGGGAAAGGACAAGTTATGTACCCCGGTCGGGAGAGAGAAAAGACACTGCAATACGAGCGATGTGGCTGGGAGGATGTCTACTGTGGGAACCGGCTCTAGGAATTGGGCGGAAAGAACAGTGATGACGGTTAAAATCCAGAAAGACATAAAAGGAAGAGGTGCCTGGAGAAAAAAGTAAAAGGGGATAAGATCATGGGGGGGGGGGATGAGAGGGGAGGAATAGCAAGGGAAAGAAGGAGACCCAGTCGTTGACTAGGGAAGACCGTATCGGGAAGACGAAAAACATCAGAGATGGATGCAGGCGGACTGGGAGATAACGAAAAAACGCAGGCGGAAAAGGAAAAAAATTGGAGAGAAAGAAGTGTACAAACGAGCTCACTGGGTTCAGAGGATAGGGAGAAGAGCACTAAAACTTAAGAGAAGGTGAGAAAGAGTAAGATTACGAGATCCAGAAAGTGAAAAAAGATACTAACGGAAAAAAGGGGAACTTGCCAAGATAGGCCCAACGATGAATCAGGGAGAGGACGGAATGGACTATCGTTTATCATCTAAGCGTCGATAGCACAGACAATGGCGGCCATTGGGATAATCATCTTAAAGGACGGAAAGGGAGGGGGCCTGAAGAAAGGGACCAGCAGGTGGGAGAAAAAAAAGGAGGAACTGGGAAAGATAGGATTAGGAGTCGATCAAGTACCTTTCGCCAAAGCCTCGAGAAAGAAAAAAATCTGCAAAATTGAAGGATCCTTTTCTGACTGAGGGAAAATCGGAATAGAGGAGGAAATCTCAAGGGGGAAAAAGGGCAAAGTGAAAGACCCCTATATCCGGGGTTGGAATGGAGGGGAGGCAGAATTTCGCTTCAGTATATGGAAAATCGCTTAAGGGGATTGTCCACGATAAATGCAGTGAGGAAAACAACCGAACCCCTGCCAAAGTGACAGAGAAAAAGGGAGAAGGACCTAGAAAGGAAATCAATCGGGAAATTTTATTCAAGGCTACTGAATAAAGAGATCACATCTCTCTCAAAAATGTAGAGATATGAAAATCTAGAGGATCAAAGAAAATAACAGAGGAAAACTCCCGAGGAGAGGAAAAGCTGAAAAGCGCAAAAGCTCGAGCTTGACCAGGGGCATAGTTTGGGCTAAACGCCGCGTCATTAAGGGAAAATAAGCAAATCAACTCCCAAAAGGCCGGCTTGAAGCTGTAAGGAAGCATAACGCCTGATTCCATTCAAAAGGAAAAAAGGGATTGAGTGGTGAAAAAAGGGAGGAACTTTCGCGATCGCGAGGAACTAAATCTCACACAGGATGCGTGGACTAACTTCTCAATTGGATGCGCAGCCTGGAGAGAAAAGGGAGTAAAGAAGGAGAGAGGAAGTATGACAAAAAAGAAACTGGGATGTGCTACAAGGGGGAAGAAGTCAGAACCAGGACAGGAGAATCCTTCCAAAGAGTACTCAGAAGCGACCAATATTCGGAAAGGTTCGTCGGACATCTAGGGCGCGCGGAAAAAATTGGCCCGAGTTAAAAGGCGGCGAGTCAAAGAGTGCTGGGGAGGGGGGGCAATAAAAAAAGGGGGGAGTTGGAGAGTGGAACCTGTCGTAGTCAAGAAGATAAACCGGAAGTAAGACGAAAAGGCTAAGGAGAGGAGGTGGGGTAAGGGAATCAGTCAGCGGGTGGGGAAGCCTTGATCCAAAGGAGGTCGAACAAGGGAGGATAGCTTGCAAAGAAGTCGGAGGCACGCAACAGCAGCGAGAATTGGCAAAAAAATAACAGACGGGAGTCAGAAATATCGGTCGAATTATGAGAAGGGGAGAAGGGACGACGTAAGAGGTAAAAAAAAAAAGAATGGGAAAACAATAAATGTTATGCCAAAAGGGGGAGGGAGATAAGAAAAATCACTGGGGAGGTAGAGGGGAAGTCGTAGAATTCGTTACGCAACGCATGGAGAAGGGGTTGAGGAACGGGGGCCCTCCGAATCAAAAAAAGGGAGGAGAGGATGAGTGTTCTAGTCTGATTGAAAAGTAGAGGGGTAAAACTGGTGAGAAAGAATTTGAGGACGAGAGAAGATCACAAAAGGGAGGGAAAAGGCAAGAGTCGAGTGGAAAATTCTTTCGGAACGGTGACTTGAAGGATTACCCGGCGATTCAATCAAGGGCATAGAAAAGAGATTCGCTAAAGAAGGGGGTTTAAAAGAACCGGTATTCAGTAATGCCGCTTGAAAAAGTAGGGAAGAAAGGGGAGCAGGAACAGGGATCATTTTCGGCCAAGCAGGGGTGAAGTTCGCAGAAGGAAGGAAAATCAGATCAGCGGAATTCAGGAGGCTGGAGAGAAAAAATCGAGGCTGTCGTCGAATAATCAGGATGCAGGAACCTCGCGGACACGAGAAAGTGGAGATCTGAATAAAAAAAGGAAGGGAAGGGGGAGAGAAATACCTTTCGGTCAAAAGGGAAAGAAACCGAAAAATAAATCCGCCAGCTGGCGACAGGTAGGGAAAAGGACCGAGAATTCGATGTCGGCGTTGTTCCTGGGGAAAAGAAAAGAAATCGAGAGCAAAAAATAAAGGGAGTAGGGAAAATATAGGAATGTGGGGTGAAAGGGGTCAAACGCAGTGAAAGGGTAGGTCGGACTACCATGTAGCTCGGAGGAGTTGACCGGGGCAAGCCCCCGTCAAGTGATCGAGAAAAAAAACAAGAACTGAAGGAATGTAGGTAAAAGTGATCAAGAGGGGAAGGACAAAGAGATTCCTCGTTATGCGAAGAAGAAGAAGCCGCTAGAAAAGATAAACCTCGGCATGCGGTCAGGGAAGAAAAGAAAGGGACTAAAAGGACGACGAAAACTGAGGGGAAAGGAAGAAGGAATGGAGTCCTGGATCTAAAGCGAGCGAACAAAAACAGCCATACACTTGAAGGGACCAAAAAACAAAGGATATAGAAGGCGTTTCAGGAAAAGAGGAATGAATCAGAAAGGTAAGTGGAAAAAATAGGAATGTCAAAGGCTCGGGAAAGGCGTGTGGACGATGAGCAATCAAGACTTGTCATGATAAAAGAGGTCCAGCTTTAAAAGAGAACTTACAAGAAAATGCAAATACGCGGATCGTCGGCAGGCGGACATCAGGACGGACCGCAGAAGAGCACGAAGATGCAGATCTTAGGATAATATAACAGAAAAAAAACGCGGGGGGGATCAAGAAAAAGTGTTCCAAAAAAGGGGAATCATTTTGGAGGGAGGAGGCGGGGGACTAAAGAGAACTAACCTCAGTCTACCCTTTAATGGAGAGAGGGGGCATCGAAAACAGGGGGTTTGGAAAACTTTCGCGCACTTGCTTCGTTGAAAGAAGAACGCGCGCGGCCAACAAACGCAGGAAGGAAGAAAAAGAGACAGACAGTCAACGAGGAAAATTCCCAAAAAAAAGAGTGGCCATTTCGCATATTGGCAAGAAAAAACTACAGGCACAAAAGAAGTACGTCGATTAGAGGGAGAGGAAGAAAGGGGAACAATTCAACGAGAAGAAAAAGAGTCAGAGGACGCAATGAGAAACGCATGAGAGGAAGTCAGAAGTGGCATTGCATACCGGGGTACATCCGAGAGGAAGCGAGGGAACGATGGAGGCCAGTGGAAGAATCAGCACCAGGGAAGAAAGGGAGGGGGGGCCAGGCATTGGAAGAAGGGGGAGAAAAAGGTAATGAAAACAGGAAGTGGGGAAGGAAGGGTCGCAGGGAAGAAGGAGAAGAAAAGGAAGGGTTGAACTCTAAGCCCCTGGACTAAAAGTGGGCCTATGCGCTGAGAGCGAGAAAATTTGAAAAGCAGGGAAAAAGACGGGGGCACCGATAAAGAAGGAAAAGGTCTTAGGCGATTAATCGAGGCCCATTCGAGAAGGGGGAGAGGGGGAGGGATAACCTTCTATTGAAAGGAGGATGAAGCGGACGAAGAACTCTGGAGAAAACGGTCTCTAACCTCGCGTTATTGTTAGCTGTTGGGAAAGGGGGAAAAAGGGTATCCCAAAGGAACTCAAGACTAGCAAAACAAAAAGGAGGCGGGGGAAATATGGGAGAGTGAAAGCAGAGAGGGGAACAGACCAAGCTTCAACGTAAACCTAATAGGAGAGGGAACGCAAAAGATGTTCTCTTCAGAGTGTGCGACATCCGAGAGAGGGACAGAGAATCGCGGGCAAGAAAAGAAGGAGGGAAAAAATCGAAGTATTTCGATACTTCTCACGCAGAACGAGGAAATTCTTCCCCTGATCTCGGGGGACCGTAACGGGGGAAAGGGAAAAACAATTCATCGAGCTTCTTTACCGGGAGAGGGAGGCCCGTATCGCAAAAGGGAGAAAAAGGCTCTAACATATGTTTGGAATGAGAAGAACTGTCCGAGTAGGGGAAAAGAGAAGTCTCAGATCATCTTCCTTTAAACAGAGAAAGGGGGAGGTCGCGTGGAAAGTCCCGGTTCCAGCCAAGAAAATTGCACGTGAAGGGGGCTCGTGGCAGCGGCCAAGAATTTAGGGGGGTCGTGGCGCTCCACGTGAGTGAAGAAACAGAGGGAATAAATCAGATTGGGCGAGCGTGGGAGATATGCAAAAAAAAATCTGAAAGAATGGCGTCCTGGAACTGTCGTAGTGAGCGAGGTTCTGTATCCTTGATCGAAATGAGGGGAGGGGGTGAAGGTAGAAGCACTAGTTGGAAAACAAGGAGGAAGAGGGGAACCTTTATGGGATCTCCTGAGAAAAGGGTTGACTGACGTAGGCAGGCGGGGCGCAAACGCAGGAAGGGAAAAAGGGGGGAAAAAAATACAATAAGGGGAGAAAAGGATCTGATCGCAGAAATTCAAAAAACGTCGCCGGCGGGGAGAAAATCGAAAAATCATGAAACAAAAAAAGGATGGAAAGGGGAAAATGTTGAGGGGAAAAGAGAGTCGATACAGGTTGGAGGGGAAGTTACGTCGAAAAAAGAAGAAATCTTGCGAATTCTGTGAAAGGAGAAGGCCCGGCAATCATGCACAAGGGGAAACATGAGAGGGGACGAAGAGGATCCTTGGAGGAAAGATCCTAAGGCAGCGGGGGATAAATTAGGAAGGACAAGGCTGGGGGCCCCAAGAAGGCTTCACCGTAGAATAAAGGCGTTCGGTCCACGGGGCAAAAAAACTTGGTCAGGAAAGAGGGGAAGAAGAAGAAAGGTCTCAAAGTAGAGAACCGTTCTGTGTGGAGATCACCAGGAGTTGGACGTCCGATTCAGAAGAGGACAGTAAGAGGGGGGAGCGGAGGAAATCGGGAATCAGATAATGTTAGGACTCAGAGGCAAGGGAGGCTCATTCAGAACCGGGAATATAGAAGGAGATGGAGAAATACGCTGCGCTCCACTTAACGGAGGAAAGTAGTCGTAGAAATAAGGTAGGAGGCAGCGGAGGTGAAAAGAGATAAGTACTCCTCTTGAAAGTGAATGGGTAATCGAGATACACGGACAGCCACGTTCAATCAAAAAAAACACGCCCTAATAGGGAAAAGAGGTTAACTAAGGGGTGAAAAGGGGGGGAAGGCTTTCAAAGTGCTGAGTGGGTCAGAAAAAAGCTCCACAAACACGGATATAGAGAAAAGGAAAACGGTGAAGGGGGCCGGGGAGAAAAAAAAGGAACTATAGGGAAAGGGACGGGGCATTTAAAAATTGAGGAGAAGCTGGAGATTGTAAGTTGAAGGGGTGAAACTACGCGCACACGGAAATCCTTTTAGTAAAGCAAATCTCTACGGTTCCAAGAAAAAGAATCGGGTATCAGAACTAAAAAAAAACGAAAATCCGCATTGAAAGTTTCCTCCGATGACGCGCATTATAGAAGGAAATCGGGGGGGATCAGAAAGGAGACCGAACGTTCACTCTCAGCGAAGGAAAATGAAAACTTCTGGAAAAAGAAGGGTCATTAGTGTCAAGGGGAAGGTCTGAAAGTTAAGAAATGATATCCACCATAGAAAAGGAGTACGAAGTCGAGGTTGGGATAGAGAGAGGAGAAACGAAGAAAAAGGGGGAAAGAAGAGACTGGGGTTGATGCGACGACTGCAGAGTTAAAAAGGATAGGGATTTAACTGATACGCCGGGGAGATCACCAGACTGGGAAGAAAGGGATCCCAGGGTACGTAGCAACCTCAGGGCGGAAAAAACAGGCCAGATACGCGGCACTGTTGGGAAAAGGTCAGGGCTAAATTCGTGGATAAAATAAGGGGCTAAGGCAAATCAGAAACTCTGAGAGGGGAGATCCATCTACCAGGGTAAGACGAAGGGGACGTAGGAAAATCATACCAGTTAAAAAAGAAAGGGGGGGCAGAAAGTTAGAAGAAAATCAAAACAAACGCAGGCGACCAAGCTTTGTAAAATCAAGGCTGATCGAAAATCAGACCTTATTCTTGTAACGATTCGGGGTCGGACGCAAAAGACGCGCTGAGGGAGGGGAGAAGCAAAGGATGAGTTACAAGGAGAGGGAGAGAGGAAGTGAAGATTAGGTTCGAGATAGACCATCCAGAAAAGGGGGGGTAATTAAGAATAGTGACTGAGAGACTACTAGAAGGAACGCAGGAGATAAAAAAAGTGAAAAAGGAGGCAACTGCAATGACAAGGTTAAGGTTCTTGCCGACGCGTTGAGAGGGAAAAACACGCTCTCGTGCCTCTAAACTGACATCGCTTTCCGCGAACTTGGCGGGAATAGGCAATTTCTTGGGGCAGGGAGGAAAGGAAGGAGAAAAGGGGGACTTCATGCAGTGGAGATGGGGTTCAATCTAAGGAGGCTGAAGGAAAGGGAACCGACGGCTAACCGTAAACCGAGAAGAGGTAGATACGGTGGAAAAAGAAAAATTCACATGGGAATCGGATCGGCGGGAGCTGAAAAGAGAAAGGTTTTCCAACCTTTCAAAGAAGGACGGGACATATCAAAGGGAAATGGAAAGGGACTGTCAAGAAGGGAGGAGGCTACTAGGACTATAGGCGAAGGAGCGCGAAAGGAGAGGCACGGATTACTGAAGAGAAAAAAAAATAAGGCCGAAGCGCACCCGGAAGGGAAGAGAGGAAGAAAAGGAGCTCGGGGTAGGGGAAAGAAAATGAAAGCTGGTAGGTACCGAGCCGATCCAACGCGGGGAGAGCTCAAAAAAAACAACAACGAACAGATGATGCGCAGGGAACCGCAAAGACAGCTTGTTAAAAGAAGAAAAAGCTGAAGAGAGGAGCTTTAGGAACGAGCACTCTTTAGAGGTGCCTAGTGGGGGAGACCTGAAGAAAATAGGGGTTCCTCCCAGAAGGAAACGAAGTGAAAACCACTGGGGAAGGAGCTCCTCTTCGCAAGCAGAAAAGGTAAAAAGGAGGAAAGGGATCCGGGGGAAATTTAGGGAAAATGATGGAGGACTGGAGAAAAGCGGACCGATTCCAGTCTACAAATAGGGAACGTGAGGATCACTTCAGGAAAGAAAAGGTATAAAGTCCTGTCGTGCGAACGGGAGAGAAGTTTCGGTTAAGTTACATCAACTTCGGGTTCCAAGAAAAGTTGGCAGCCGCCCCATACATGGGAGGATAAGAGTGAAGATGGAAGAGTAAATCGAGTAAGTCATTGTCGTCGGCAAAAGAGGGCCTGCAATAGAGAAAAATCAACTTCTCTAAGGCTACATGACTTGGTGAGCTAAATCTAATAACGTTCCTGTGAAAAAAGGGCGTTCATAGCTTAATCGACGTAAGTCTTAAGTAAAAAAAGAAATGAAAAGAGGCGGCCAATAACGAGGGGCAAGAGAGAGGGGGAAACGCAGGCTGGTGACTCCTCGTGGGGACCCTATAAAATCAAAACGTGGGGGGGAAGGGGGGAACATCGATCGTTAAGGAAGAACCGGGGAGAAACGTGGCCACCAATACATCCGTCTGGGAGAGAAGGGAGACCTTAGAAAGCTGGTTCAGCAAAAAGGGCTATCACGACCGAGATCTAAGTAAATGGAAGGGTGTTCTTGAAACAAGGAGTTTTGATGTCGGGTAAGAAAGTTAGAAAAAAGAAATAGACGTCCTGATTGTACAAGGTAAAAATGCCTAGATCGGTCCAATGATCAGGGAAAAATTTCCAAGATAAAATGAAAGGGAGAGGATGGTCAGGTGAAAAGTAAGGAAGTAAATTTAATAATTTTTCTTAAGTCTGTATGGAAAGAGTCCGTTCACGAAAGATACGGTTAAAGAGAGAGCGCCGTAGCCATCCATCTATTCAATGAGGAAAAGGGAAAGGTCGCAGGGAAAAGAAAAAAAAAAAGGCTCGAAATATAAGAAAAGAAGGGAGGAGCTCACGCGTTATAGCGAGGAAAAGTCATATCGGGCAAAGGAAAGAACCGGCGAAAAAAGGGGCTACAACATGATCAGTTTGGCTAAGAGGGAAAGGATTCAGCCGGGGACGAAAGAATAAAAATGACCTCTTGCGCTGGAAGAAAGGCCATGCAACGGAGGAAAACAAGGAGGAACCGATAAGTGAGAGGTTCCGCTTCGTGGTCGAAACCGTAGGTAATTCCTTTTGTGAACGCAAAAAGGCCCAGGGGCTGCCACCAAGGTAAGCACAAAAGACCAGAGAGCCGTCCATCAAGGGGTAGTCCAAGCAAAAACTAAGGACGTCGGGGCTTGGAAGGCGGGTTTGACACAAAATAAAGAGGACTCTAGCAACAACAATGATGGAGAAAAGAGCTGGTGTGCACAGGTGACAAAAAAAGGGAAAGGGAAGGTGGAAAGTTGAAAAGTTGAGAAAACAGGGTCGCTCCTTGCTGGGAGTGACAAGTGTTAGGAACAAGAAAAAGGAGGCGATTCACACTAACTGGGGAGAAAAGACCTCGAACTCAACCAAAGAGACCCGGGGGGGGGGGAAAGGATATAGAAGACGTTAGCTCGCCAGGATGCGAGAGGAGGAAGAGAGATACCGGGGGGAAAGAATTCAGAGAGGGACTCTTTCACGAGGCGCAGACAAAAAAAAAAAATAAAAAAAAAAAAAAAAAAAAAAACCCCCGAGAAACATCCAACAACCAAGACCAAACCCCCCCAACAAAAGAAACTTCTCCCTTCTTTGAACAAGAAGAGAGAGGCTAGAGGTCACTTGGTAAAGCGCGACACACTCGAAGTACAAGCCGCTAATTCAGAGGTGAAAGGGGGATAGGAAGGGGAGTTGGTGGAACCGTGGCCGGATAAGGAGGAGGGAATTCTCGTTAACTTACTTTTCTGGGGACTGGAAGAACTGGTCAAATGAGGAAACATAAAAAGCTTGTACGGATATAAGTCGAAGATAAGAAAATAAGAATACGCGCGTCAGAGAGAGTGCGGCGGCGGGCTAAAAAATAAAAAGTGGGGGGGGGGGGGGGGGGGGGGGGGGGGGGGGGGGGGGGGGGGGGGGGGGGGGGGGGGGGGGGGGGGGGGGGGGGGGGGGGGAGGGGTGGTGTTGGGGGGGGGGCACGAGGCAATTTCGCAGGAAGGAGAGCCCATCAGGCTGTTAGACCCATCGAAAAGAAATCAATCAGTAGGTTTTTGAAGGGGGAAATAACCAGGGGGCTGGGGTGGTGGGGACAGACAGGGGGGTGGGGCAGATTTTCGTCAGGAGAGAGAAAGGAAACGCAGCGAAAAACGGCCGGTGAAGAAAAAAGATACGTATCTGATTGGTGAAAAAAAAAGAAGAGGGGATTTTTGAAGAGCACGACTTCGGTGACGCCCCGACGCGATTCGGAAAAGGAGGTAGGGGCAGAAAAAGGACGTAAAGTTCAAAAGAGGAGCTGGAAGCAGGAAAATCGGGACAGACTACAAGTTCAAGGATCCTTCAATTGAAAAAAAAAGCTCGAGGGCCTCGAAGACAAGGTGAAAACGGAGAAGGGAAGGTAGGTTGGAAAAAAAGAGAAACGCAGAAAAATCTGATAATTAGGCAAGAAAGGATAGAGAGACTCCGCAAATAGGCGGGGGACGAACCGGAAAGACGCCTCGAGTGGGGAAGGATGACCGTATCGCAAGTCTGGGCAAGGGAAGGGAAGGGCTGCCTAGGGGGAACAAAAGTTTGAGCTGGGTTTTCAAAGGGGGAAAAGAGAGGATACATTAACTTCGCCAAAAAAAGGAAGAGGCGCAAAGGTCTGCGAATTCCATATGTCCTGGGTGACGATAGAGGGAAATCCCGCGCAGTAAATCCGAATTGGTTCCAGCCTTTACAACAAAAAAAAAAAAGAACTTTGAATGTTGCCTGCGTCTAGTGGAGAAAATAAATCAGGGCGGGGAACTAGCTTGTGAGGGAAGTACTATTGAATACGCCAAGGAAAGGTCGACAGAAAGGAACGGCACAGCGCCCGCCGGGGCAGAAAAAACTAGGAAAAGGACTAGGAAGTATTCACTAAAATGCTGCAAACACGCTGGGAGTGGAAAAACGAAAAACAGGGCAGAACACAAAAGAGGAGGATTCAATATAGAGATAGATACTTTAGGAAGAGCGCGGGAAATACAAGGACACACGCACCAAAGAGGGTGAACTAACGTCAGAGGCGCGGAAGCTAGGCAAGGAAGGACTGTAACTTCATATTGAAAGTGGACGGAAGAAGGAGGGAAAATGAGCTCCAAGGACCGGTTCAACCCATATCAAGTGAGCCTCGATAAAATGGACAAGCGAAAGGCAATGAACTTAAAAAAGGGATCTCGGGATTTAGGGGGGAAAAAAGCTACATGGATAGAAAAATCTACGAGTCGTTAAAAAGGGGGGGATAGTAAAACCGGACTTCAATACGGCTCTATGGTTAAAATGGGGAAGACTGCGGCACGTACTTGTGATGTCGCGATCAGATTAGGGAACAAAAAGGAAAGGAGGGGCCCCATTTAAAACAAGTTCCAGAAATGGAAAAAGGCGATCCAAAAGGTCGCCGCGAAGAGGAGTTTCAGGGGAAAAGACGTCAAGCCGCCAAAGAGGGGTTCGCGGTTGACCAAAAAAGAAAGCTAAGTCCCTTCTCTAAATCAAAGAATAGGAGCTAATGGGAAATGAAAAACTGCGTTCCTGAGAGAAAGAAGAGGTCCGAAGATTCTCGACGACGTAAGGACGTACAAGGCTCCTGCAGGGCGTTGGGCTTTCCAGATTCTAATGGACCAAATCGTTGGAACGGAGAGACTCTGGAAGGTAAAGACGTGAGGAGCCGATCCTGGTTGGAGGGAAGAGCATTTGGGGGAAAAAAACGCACCGACAGTCTCAAAAGGGGGGCCACCAACTCCTGGCGTTTTTCGCAAATACTGATACGCCCGTATAAAAGAGGGCCGACGCCGAATCCACTGCACAAAGGGGGGAGAAACGAAACGAAATTGTCAATGATCCTACGGCACCCTCCATAACCTTTGGGATTTCTGGTGGACGTCTAACAAATCAGAGGGTTTCTCGGACAGGTCAAACCTCCTGCCGGTCCCGGAAAAGGAAAAGAAAGGGTAACCCGACTAAAAAATACGAGTGCGCCGGATCGGATTCGAAACGGGGACAGTGACATCTTTTAAGGGTTTCTACGATGGGTCGAAGGACGAGAGCGACGTTACCCGTAGCATGAAGCGCATAATAAAAGCGATGCCGTTCTGTCCACCTTTCGGCAGGATTAAAAAGGAAGGGCCGCAAGTTACTCGAGAGGGTTCCCGAAAAGAGAGGGGGGGAGGTGGGGAGAGGATCCGGGTTTCGGTCAAGAGGAATAGGGGGGAAGACAGACAATTTCGAAGTCAGGTAAGAAAAAATCATTTCGAGCAGTCAGGGTGCGCCTTCGTTCAAAGGGAAAAAAGAGGAAAGGCCGGGCGGCGGGAAGATAGGCGGCGCCACGTAACTCAAGGTCAGAAGAGTAAGATACTTATCTGACTTTCGCGTCCGGGAGGAAAAACGAGGAAGTATTATACAGTAAAGAAAAACGGAAGAGGGGGAGACCTGGCATATATCACCACGTTCAACTCGACGATGCAAGGCAATTGACGAGCCTTGTATTCCAAAACCACAGTCAGGGAACTTTCTAATTTCAATGTTGCAAACTAAAAGAGAGATCAACAACAACGAGGGAGGGGGGATGAAGGGTAAGTTTGCACAGGTGCACAAAAAGGCAGAGCAAGTAATGACATACTACCCGGGACGAAGCCACCGGAACGGTGACCGTTGTTGATCGCCCGGAAAGAGGGGGGGAGAAGGAAACCAAAGACATTCCCTATTACCGATGACAGCTCCGAGGTGTCCAAGACCCAAAGGGGAAGGGATAGAGTACGAAAGAGGAAGAGCGGAAGGTGGCGACACGAGTCAGCCTCTTAGAGAGGCCGGGGGGAGCCGAAAGTCACTTCGAGCGCTTCGAAAAAAGAGGACCTGAAAAGGGACCTGTCTGGGCAGGATATGTCCACGATGAAAATCTTACGAACACCACGCGACTACCGGTGGTGGTATGAAAAAGCGCAACGGCAACGCGAATGGACGAGATTGCGGATCGGCATCGGTAGCTAGACACGAAAGGGTTAACCGGTTTCCAAAAAAAAGAACTCTTGGAAAGTGTGCTAAAAATTATCTTTGGGACTAGTCCCGTATAAGAGCCTTGAAACAAGGTATCCCCCATTGTAGGAAAAAGAAAGCACGCACCTGCAGAGAAGCAGGAAAATCGTGGGGGGCGTCGGAGGTCAGAACTCTTCATTATTAAGGGGCAGCTTAAGGGGAAGGGGTCAACGAAATCGCAAGGAGTGCAAGG
>Ga0179593_1547671_pt1 | contig 16316 bp, 24 predicted proteins | sample CZODoug2_1_08_16_FD_185931 | JGI IMG/M metagenome (GOLD analysis project Ga0179593, IMG submission 185931) | Vadose zone soil fungal communities from Angelo Coast Range Reserve, California, USA - CZODoug2_1_08_16fungal (PacBio error correction) | ecosystem: Environmental > Terrestrial > Soil >...
TAAGCACGTGAAGAGCCCGGTCGAAAAAACGGGGGGGGAAAGACCTCTTAGGAAACCGAAGCCCCTGCAAAACTCGGGCGCCAAAAGTGTCGACGAAAACATTGACGGAAGGGGAGGCTCTTCCCAAAATTGATTGACAATTCACGCGGTCGGGGAAAAAAAAAAACGAAGCGGACGTCGTGAATGGGTCGAGAAAATGCAGAAAGGGAAATTAAAACGTTGAGTGTGCGTTGTGGCGCCAGAGGAAAAAACGGAAAGGAGGAGATTGAGAAAATGAACGATCAATAAAAACCGCAGATGACAATTCGAACTGCGCCTCCGAAAAACTCCCACACACCTGCAAAAAAAGAAGCGGGATTACGAAAGGAAGGAACGAAAAAGACAGATTTAGCCCCTCAAGAGAGTTCGAGAAGAAATCCCACAAAACAAAAAAAAAAAAAAAAGAAAAAAAAAAGACGACGAAGAAGGCAGTGCGGAAGAAAAAGCGTCTTTGCGCAGGCTCCGGGCGCATGAGACATTCACACTACCTCGGGCCTGTAACGGTGGCAAACCCGTAGAACGGGGGAATTGGGGGGGGGAAGAAGAAAAGGGAAGAAAAAGGAAGGCTCCCCCCCCCCCCTCTGACGCAGGCTTAATCAGACAGAAAAAATCCTCGTCCAAGGACGTACCAATGAGTAGAGGGGAAATAGGGAAAACCAAAGAGCTCCTCCGGCGAGAGTCCAAAGATAACGAAAGAATCAGGAGAAAACGGAGGATATGGCCTATGCGTCTGCTCAGGAAAAAAAAACTGAAAAGAACATGAAGGAGAGGGGAAAGAAAACCTTCGTTACAACTTCGGAAGAGGGGCCCAAGACAGAGGGGGGGGGATCGGGTGGCTCGTCCTCATTGGACAGTTCGAATCGGAGGCGACACGAAGAGAACCGCCAAACTTAGTTAAAAACCGAACGACAAGAACTAGAGAGCCATAAGGGTCCCCACCAGGGGGGGGACAAAAAACGGAACTCGTCCGCTTCAGCACAAAGATGGGTGCGGCCGGAAGGGCGGGAGAACGCAAAAGAAAGGAAATTCATCTCAACGCCCTGCCGGCGAAGGGTTTTGTCCTGTGAAACTGCCGAAAAAGGGAAAACTGTGACGCCGGTAACCTGTTCGGCTGGATGCAAAAAAAAAAAAAATCAATAAGGGGAAAAAAAAGAGATTAAAAGAGGGAACAAAAAACAACACATGCCGCCCGTAGAGGGAGCAGTGCAATGGGGCCGAGGAAGGTGGGATGCTGGTGGGGGACTGCGATCGGCCGCGGGGGGCGAAAAAAGAAAGGCGACGAACTCCAAATAGGGGACTCCCACCAGAAACGGCGCCGCGGAACTGAATTCGCCACCAACCAAAAGCAAGGGGGCCAAGGGAAGGACACGTGCACCGACATCGCATACGCCCATGACGATTGGCGGCAGAGAAAAACCAGAGGACAAGTTTGGGACAAAACAAGACACACCGCCTACTATTGGGAAATAGTCGATTGGACTTTACAGGAAAGGAACCGACCCCAAGAAAAAAAAAAAAAACGCAGGTCCTCTCGGCAAAGACAAAAGAAAAGAAAAAACGGAAAAATACGCGCCCAAGGGGGAATAGGTCCTAGTGTAGAAATCTACAACACGCTCAGAGGTTTGGCGGAAAAGTTGAGAAAAGGGGCAAGGGGTCCGACTTGAAGACTAGCCGGGGGCCGAATTACCAATTTCCTCAATGGGTCGTCAGGGGGGAAAGGGCAAAAAGAGGGAGGGGTAGGGGGGTGACCGCGTTGAACAAGAAACGGGTGGGGGCCCAGCAAGCCGCCATTGAAACAAAAAAAACCTGGGGGGAAACACTGAAGTGCGACCGGATGGCCCCGGGGAACCGCACTCAAAAAAAATGAAGAACCATGCCCGCAGAAGCCCAGAGGGCGGAAGCTGCCGGAAAAAAAGAGGTAAAGTGAGAGGCAAAGACGTAGCCCGGACTTTTGGGGGGGGGCCGGGCAGGGTCAGGAAACATCTCAGGTCGTTCGGGGAAAAAAAAAGCCAGAGCAAGGGAACTCAGACGAATGTGCACATGTCGAAGGGAGGGCATGGTAGGAAAAAAAAAGGAACCAAGCCAGCGGCAGAAAAAGCGCGGGGGACGTGGAAGGGGGGCAGCTTAAATGAGCAAAGTCGCTAAAAGCGCGACAACTTCGTCGAGCTTGGTGACACGGCCCAATAAGCGGTTTGGGAACGAAAAGCGAGGCTGCGAGGACAGGGTTCACCAAAGTTAAAAGGGAAAATCAGGAGAAAATCGCACACCGCGCCGAAATCGGGATGCAAAGGAAGAAGGCTGAGGTCAAAGGGGAAAAGTAAAAGAGTTGGGCAAACTAGGCGACATTGGGACAAGTGACTGCTCGAGTGTTGAACTGAAGGAAGGGACAATCGTCTCCAGGGAGTGCCGGGGGGAAAAGGACAAGCGGGGGAGTGCAGGACGTGCCAGGCTAGATGGGGAGCAACTCCTTGGGAACTTCTGCGGCAAAAAGAGGGCGCCTGAGGCGGGACCGCATTGGGCCTAGGCATAAAGGGAGAAAATTAGGAGGGGTGCCAAAAGCGGCGGAAGAAAGACGGGGAAGCAGCGCCTGCCTTTGGCACTGCGAAAAGTTACTCACGAAGGAAAAACCTACGGGACAAGGAAAAATCTTTGAACGAGACTGAAAGTGCGAAAACAACGAATTATGCCTGGTCCCAAGGGAGTAAAAAGGACCCCGTCTGGGGTGGACGCAAGAGAGAAGATCAATAGTCTAAGCGCATGGAAAGGGTTCTGTCCTGTGGGCCGGGGACCTGAGGAAACTGACAGGCAAGTAAAAGGGAACCGAAAAACCAGCGTTCTGAGGAAAGGGGAAAAAAATGACGAAAAAGGATAAACCTGCTTTGGGACCGGGCGACTCACCAGCAAGAGTAGGTAAGACAAGAAATCCGAAATTCTCGGAGGGAAGGGGAAAAAACTTCGGAAAGAAATGCTTCGACAGTGCGATGGGTGACTTGTGGGGGCAAACCGTCCGCCAGGCCGGGGAGAATGAAAACTTGGGGGGAAAACGAGAGGCGAAAGAGTGTGTGTGTTCGGTGAGCTTGAGATAGGGGCAAAAAACAGAAAGGGACCGACGAGGAAATCAAAAAACTGGGGGTACGCTTGAATGGGAACTGCCGAACAGGGGAGGGCAGTTCGGCCACAATAAAAAGAAAGCAAGGCTTTGGACGGTACTGACCTCTACCAAAGGGGTGCCGGGGAATAGGGAAGCGGTGTACCCGGGTATCGCCTCACGAATGGTGAGTAGGGAAAGAGAATGGGTAGCCTTCCCATAACCTGAGAAAAAAACACCTCAAATTCGGCATCTGGGTAGAGGGTCCGAGTAGCTGTAAAAAGCGCACGCAAACGTGTGACGGGGAGAAGCAAATCAAAAGGAAGGGGGAGGAATCTAAGCGAACGTAAATACTCAGTGTCCCTTCACAAATCACCGACCAAAGAATTTGGAAGAAAAATGGCGGGAGGAAATAGCGGATTTGAGACCAGCGCCACGCCAGGAACTTTCAAAAAGAAACTAAAAAAAACAAAAACAAAGCAAAAAGAGGCAAAAGTCTGAAAGTGGCGAAAAAGTTACAAAAAAAATTAAGGAAGTGGTGAGGGGTCAAAAAGACGGGGGACGTATCAGAATCAAGTCTTGACGAAAAAAGGAGGGGGAGGGTTCAAAAACATGACGGAAAAAAACCCTTTTTTGGGTCCGGCGCCAGTGGTTAGGTTAAAGGGAAAAAGCTCTTCAACAACAAAAGGAAAGGGGAAGGATGGGCGTTGCCCGACGCCAAACGCAATGGCGCGAGAAAAAAAAGGGTCCAAAGGGGAAGCTGCAAACTTGTGACCCAATAACAAAGCGCACGAAAGGACAACTGATAAGGAAGGGGGGGGGGGGGAAAAAGGAACTACTTTAAGTCGTTCCAATGGCAGAAAGGGGAGAACAGAATGGACGGAGCGAAAATCCTCGTTTTTGCTGTAAAGCAGCGAAAAGACACACAGGGAGGGGTGGGACGGAAGAGGCCGGGGGGGGCGCAGGGGAGGGGGGGGCCCAAAACAATTCCGACCTATCAAGAACACCCTCTCTTCACAAATCAACCGTGGGGACGGTGGAAAATGGGGGGCGAAGACAAGTATGTAAAAAAGGATTACAAAAGTCATTTCCCGTGATGGTTGTCGGGAGGGGAACAACGCCAAGTAAGAACCGAAAGATTCTCAAAAGGATTAAAACCCGCTAAAGGGTGTACCGAATAAAAAAAAAGTGGAGTAAACTTACTAAGCCGGAAAAAACTTGGGCGAGGTCCGGATCCAACTATAAAAAGGCCAATGTCGACGAAAAAAGCCTTCGGGCGCGATACGAACCAGGCCACAGGATTTTGTAGAGCCACGCTCTGGAGCACGGAAACAAAAAAAGGGACAGAAAACTTTTCGCCTGGTGGGCCCTCGACGTCCTGAAAAACAGTCCAGGAACATTAAGAGGCAGGGGAACAAAACACCAGGCAGCCGGACATAATCTGCCAAAACGAGCCCGACCAAGTCCAAACAACCCTGGGGGCGATAATGCTCCAAGGCAGGATTTAAGAACCAGAAACACCCAGACCGACCGTTTAAGAAACTCAAGTCACATCGTCCGACTAAGAAGATTGGCTGCTCTCAAATTCCTCGACGTGGAAGAAACTAGAACTCTGCGGCTTCTCGAAGAACTTTCTTAGAGTCTACGGAAACCAAAAAAATGAGGGCAAAAAAACTTGGGATGCTAATAATGCGAGGTGACACGGACAAAAAGGGGAAACTCCTTCCGCCCGGCCAGCAAAGCCCATCGCAATCCTAAATTCAAGGAGAAAAAATCACACCGCTGAGAAAGGAAGCTGTACTCGCCGCCATCGTCAACGGCACAGGCATTTGGACTTCCACCGGGAAAGCAAAGAGAGAATGGGACTTATGCGAGAAGAGCCCAAGTGTGTCAAGCACGATGGTGCCTAGAAAAAAAGTTTGAAAGATGAGTGAAAAAGATGGGGCGGCGAAAGAGTAAATTCGAAAAGCAAGGACCCGGTATAAAGATGAGGTAAACGCATCTCCGCAAGGTGGGAGAGCGAAAAAAGTCAGCAGCCAAGAAAAAGAGGGCACAATGGCCAAAAGAGACGGCGGCAAGGGGCAACTGAAAAAGGCCAAGGATAAGAGCAAACAGCATGTTCCAAAAAATCAACGCACTGACGAAGGCCCTCCACGGCGGGCCGAGGGGCAGGGCGCCAACCGGGCTAGGTCAAGACTTTACAAGAATGTCCGCGGCGGGGGGACCGAGAGATGGGGCTGACATCAGACTATCGAAAAGCTCGGGTGCACCGGGGCTCGGGAACAAGATAGAAATCGAAGTCATCATTCCGAACAAACGAAAAAACGTGGTCACAGAGGAACCTGACGCCTGGGCAGGAGAGGCAAAAAAAGTAATGCCGGTGGAACCAACACTCTAACACGTCGTCGCGAAAAAAACGCCCTCGGCTTAAACTTAAAGGGAAAGAAAGAACGACACCCACTCTTTTCCGACGAATGCACGGGGCTGGCAAGAAAAGCCGAACGTGACAAGTGCACCAAGATCGTCAGGACTTGGGGGAAGGCGCGAACAACTAACAATAGCGTAATGAAATAAGACTTGCCCCCTCGCCAACCAGGCTGAAGGGCTGGATCTCCCGCCGAGGGGCCAGTCGCTTTCTTTCAGACAATCTACAAATCCAGTCAGGCCGGAAAGGAAAAAATGGGGATCGTCTGGCCAATGGGGGACGTAGTCTAGGAAGGGAAAGAATGGGCCGGGCAGAGGTCAGGACACTTTCGTTGCAGGGAAGGTTGTTCCTGCAAATGGCGATAAAAGGCTGGTGACCAAACCGCCGGCTGGGGACAAATATCGAAGGAGCGGTTGCCTTCCTGCTGCAAAACGAAGCAAGGGGTGTAATTAACAAAGTTCGGCCGGGAACTAAACATCAGGAGAAGGAAGACTGCCACCCCGAGCAAACGCATATCACCTTCCAAAGTTGACAAAATAGCCAGCCGTTGTTGGGAAAAAAGAAGTGGGCCGCGGTGTGCGGTTGCGGCCGGGATCGTTAAGGGGGAGGGGACCCGAGCGGAGACCTGGGTCATGGCACTATACGATGCGAGAAATAGATGAAAAAAACGAGGTTGGTCTCTGTGGGGGGGGAGCATACTGCAACAAGCCGTGGTCTTATGCAAGAGAGAGTCCAAAGGGGACGTGGAAAAAGCGAGAAGGAGTTTCCACGGCAGCAAAACAGAGGGTGTGGATGGTCCCATGTCCTCAACTTGGGGGGCGGTGGGGAAGACTTGATCGGAGAAAACGCCTCGAATGCAAGAAAACATCACTATTAAGGACCGCTCAAGGATAGGGAACGGACATCGTCACTTAAATTGGAGGGAGGAGAAAAGAAACGGCGTGCCTTGGGGGCGTTGGTTCAAATAAGGCTGGAAGGGAAAACAGCCAGAAAAAAGCGACAGCGCCACCAGAGGTACCCAGCCGAAATCAAGTCAACCAGCCATGGTGCAGAGCCCCGGGGGGGAAAGAAAATACAAGAATGGTTGAAAATCGAAAGAAGATTGTAAAGTCAAGGGCAAACCGCGGAGGGCAACGCGCAAATAGACTGGGAAAAAGGAACAAAGGCGGACCAAGGACTGGGTGTGCTTCTTGTGTTCTGCCGAAAGAACGCAAAACGATTGCCGGCGGGGCTCGGTGTGACTTTTCAAAGTAAGCGCGCGGGGCGGGGCGGAAGGCCAAAGGAGGAGCCGGAGGATCAAGAAAAAAAACAGCACTGTGGTTCCCGATCAAGTATCGAAAAAAACGGAGGAAAAGGTTTCTCCCCACGATCGAGCAGAGGAGGGGGAAAAAGGTGTCGAGCTCCCAGGGAAAGTTGCCCGAGGGTTTGCAAGGCGAATCAAAAAAAATCGCCAAAATGCGAACGTCGTCGAGTCGGGAGGAGGAAAGAGTGGAAGCTGCGCAGGAGAGGCCGTGTAGGTCGTCGATGCCCTGAATTTCCGTGGTCCGGAAAAGGGAAAAAAAGAAAAAATTAAAGCAAACGCCCAAATTCATCCCCATAGCAAGGAGCAGACCTCGGAAGCTACTGGGATGCTCAAAAAAGAAAACATCCACGGAGGCGCTGTACAACACCGCAAAAAAAAGCGCAATGTCGCGGCGATGTCGAACCATTGGCCAAAGAACAAATGAGGGGGGCCGCCGGGAAAGGAGCAACGCGAAAAGGAGAAAAAACACCCGTTTTAAAATCCTCAGAATTGGAGGTCAAAATCCCGAATGGGGGAGGCGTTGAATGTCGTAAGCCGAGGGAAAAAAGGGGGGGGACACGAGATCAGAGGGGGGGGGCGTCATCGGTCTGGCGTGTTAAGGGGCGAACGACATGTCCGAATTGGACATCGCCGTCAGAGGAGGGACATTATAAAAGAGAAATGGGGAAATGGGGGATGAAGCAGGGAGGACGGAAAAAAACAACGAAAGGCACCCAAACGTGGGGGGCACGCCGGAACACGGGAGGCTGAAGAAAAAAAACAATCAGGAAAAAAGGAACGCGAACCTCATTTGCCGCCAAGGGGAGGCGAAGAAATAACGAATGGCAGTCCATCAGACAAAAACGAAAAATCCAAAAACTCAATTGGGCATAAAGGGTCCCACAGGAACAAAAGGCGTAGCAGGCTTAGTGGTCATCAGCAGGGAAGGGGGGGTAAAAGGTGGGTGTCGGGAAGAGGAGGAAACTGTGACGTTCCGTCCATCCTCTCAACACAAAAAAAAACAACGTGAAAAAGGATGTGGGAAAAGGGAAAAAAAAGAAAAGAAATCCCACCGATTTCGCAAAGAACTTACTGTGACCAAAGAACTGATGACAACCGAAGCACTCGGGCAGAGGGGAAGGTACAAAAAAATTCTGCCCTAATGAGGAGGCTGGCCCAGCCGGCCTGAGGGGGGGAACGCCAAAACTTGGAATATCGTCGCGACTCTGAGGGCAGAGGGCGGGGGTCGGGTTTCGAGGAAAAGGCCGTGCCAAATAACAAAAAAGGGGGACCACAGGTTTGCTCGCACGGCTCCGAATCCGAAATCGAAGCATAAAGACTGCCTATTGACGCTGAGAGAGAAGGACAGCAAAGGCGATGGACAAGGGACCTGGCGACGCGCAACACCAACAAGCAAATAACAAGGAACGCACCAAAACGAAGAGAGAAAGAATAACGAAACAGTCCTCTGACTCCCAAAAAGTTTCGAATAACAACCCGCTAACTAAAAAAGATCGAGAAAAGGAAAGAAACAAAAGGTTGATGCTGCTTCGAAGCAACGTTGAGCGTGTCGGCCTGACAATCAGGAGAGGGGAAGTTAGCGGCCCAAGGAAGCAGTCTACCTCAGGGAAAAAAAAAATCTGGAGAGGAAAGGGTGCTCAAACTGTTGATTTTCTAAAAAACTCCTAACCAAACATAGTGGAACCGGCGAGGCAATAAAGGACAAGCGCAGGCGCGAATCATCGTGCCAGGGCTAAGGCCAAATGGAATTATCCAGGGCCAGTGCTCTGAACGAATAAAAGAAAGGAGAAAAGTCTGCGAGGCCTTAACCATAAGAAAGAGTGGACTCGAGGGTGGTCGATGCGGGCACTGCAAAAGTTGAAAATCGGGCCAGGGGAATGCCGGCGAAAAGAGGGGAAAAGAAAACCGGTAGGGTGAAAACAGGCAATCCGAGGATAAAAATCAGGCGTGCAGACTAGTCTGGGGAGCAGCCGACCAAGTGTGACGATCGTCCTAGGCGATCGCGAACCCGGAGGACAATCCGCCGCGCAAAGCTGGAGAAAAGCCGAAAGCCAAAGGATTCTCTGGCAGGAAGGAAGAGAGTAACCATCATCGTCCCCGCTTGAAAAAAAAAAAAAAAGCAAGGGAAACCGGTGGGGTTCCGGTGCGTCCGTAGGGGGCTCTACTCGAGGGAAAAAAATGGAAAATGAGACTCGCCAACGTTGAGGAACTGTGGGGGTCTGCCTGCTGACGGGAGGCCACAAGGAAGAAAGGGCTGTGGGCTGCAAATGCGCATTCGGGTCTATCTGTATTTGTCTACAGCATGAATATGGGAAAAAAACGACCAAAAAATATTAAAGGTAACGGAAGGGGTAGCAAAAAGGAAGGGGACGAATGGTGACGCTTCGGGTGAATCGGGGGTTGGGGAGGGGAAAATCGCGGCGTCCCGAATCAGGAAGGCGAATCGTCCCTCTCAGGAGCTTAACTGGTTCCCACACTCGGCGGAAAAAAAATCAAGAAGGAAAAAAAACCATGAAACGAGATGGTCACCTGGCTTGGAGTGCACAACAGAAGAGGGGAATGACGCCATGACTATTTAGCGGACAATCAAAGAAAAGGCGGGCAGTTGACCAATATCAGGGCTACAAGGAAGACGAACGCCGAAGTTGAAAACTTCGTCGTTTCGAAAAAGAGTCAGAAAAAGGCCACAATTTCCTCCCCGAAGAGGGAAAGACAGAAAGCCTATCCTCCAGGGATCCACCAGCTAAATGGCAGAAAAGAAGAGAATTAAAAAGCGCTATTGGACCTAGGAGGAGCGAAGCGCCGTGGTCCGACTTTGATGTCAAAAGTCCAGGAGATGAACACACTGGAAGAATTGGCCCGTCAGGGGCCGGGCACGCCGCAACCAGATATTCAACGAGATGGCATCAAAGGAGAAAGGGCAGACCCCTGCCCGGAACCATGGAGCATAAAGAAACCTGAAAGACCCACCGGAGTGAAACATTCTCCTTCCGCGGTAAGTTAAGTCTCATCATCAAAAAAGAACGAAAATCCCGCAGATCCCTGCAGAACGGTCTTGGCAACCCGGTACTATTCCCAGCCCTTTCCTTCAAAGCCTCGGAGGTAGCCGGGGATTCGGACTTAGGAGGGTGTGGGGAAAGAAATTCTCGCCCTTTTAGGGCTCTCGGAAGGATTGTGAGTCGTTCCATGCATAGCCGTCAAAAAACCCATACGAAGAGTGGAAAATTGGGAAGGTTCGGGGAACGTCGGCCGGGTGGGAAGGAGAAAGCCTCATACAATTGGGGGGGGGGCAGCCGTCGTCTGGGGGGGGCCCTTGAAATCAGTCTAGCTCGGCGGGGTTGAAAAAAAAAAAAATTGGGGGAAAAGATTCACGTCGGGAGCCTTGGTGCCGGGGGGGGCATAGGGATGGGAAGGAAATCAGGGGAAGGAAACGTGTTTACCATGGGGGGTTTCAAAAAAGCCCAGAAAGTCGAAACCCCAGCCACCGAGACCTCGATGGAAAAGGGAAAAAAACCTAAGAGGAGGCTGAGACGGGCCTTCGCATACCGAGGAGAAGAAAGGGGCCATCGGTGCTCGGGGAAGATGGGGGGGTTGGAAGGTGGTGGGGGTGGCCTGGGGAAAGCACTCTGACGCCCGGTGGCGGCGATATCGACGGATCGGCGCGACCCGAAAAGAAAAGTCCCTACAGGGACTCACTGTGCAACTGCCATCAGGGGCCTGTGAAAAATGGTGAGAACTGAGGCAAAAAATCGGAACTTTCCCCAAAAAGTGGGGGGAACACTTCGCCCGGGTGGAAGAATAAGTTCGAAAAGGCGCCAAGCGGGCCGCGAGGAAGGGATCAAAGAACGCCAAACGCACTGCCGTCGCCTAAGAGAGGTTTAAGCTCAAAAATTGAAACCACGCTCCTGAAAAGGAGAGGAAAAACTTGCGAGACTCGCTAGCCATAATTCTGGTCACTGAGAATCCCATGGGCAAGGCTGGTGCCGACCCTGGAGGCGAGAATAGAAAAAAGAAAGGCGCAAATGTCGGAACCTGGACGGATGGGGGGAGCGGAGGGGGCCTCGTGAGGGGAAATCATGGACCCAGGAAACCCTGAAGCAGCTGCAAGTTAGGTTTTCACTGGAAAAGAATCGCCCATAGACTAATCGCTAAAGAAAAAAACTGGTGTTGGTTTGGGGTAAAGGTGTCTTCAACAAAAAAAGGGAACAAAAAAAAAAAAAAACCGACCTCTGCATTAGATATAAGTGTACTTTCTATCAAGGAGGTAAGGGGGGTGATTCGAAATTTGACGATGTGGTGAAAAAAGGCTTGTTGGGGGCCGGGACCTGCCAAGTTAATAAACGCCTGACCAGGCTAAGAAATCAGTGGTGGGGGGGTGGAGCTGGAAAGGCCCGTCGGGAAAAGAAGCAGATGTCTAGAAATTTTACTCAGGAGGGGGTCCATGCCGAAGGTGGTCCGCGGAGGGCTGTAGACACCCAGCGAATGGATGAGAAAGGACCAACCAAAAAGCCGACACCCCAGAAGAAAAGGTCGAGCGGGGGGAAAGGCGACTCGTCATAGACGATAAAGAGCAGGGTCGCAAACTTGGGCGTAGGTGTAAAAAAGGGGAAAGAATGGTTTTGCCGCACTGAGATACAGGGGAAAAAAAAAAAAAAAGGCCGTAATAGAGCCACCGCATACGGGGAAGGGAGGGGGGGGTTAGGATGCGGGGTACCTCAACTCCGCCCCCGGGCGGAGACAAAACGGTATTGAAAGAAAATGGAAGACGGCAGATGGGGTCAAAAGTGTCGGACGACCATTCCCACCGAAAAAGGGGAACGGGGTGTGAAGAGGTGGATCTGTCAAATGGGGAGAGATGAAAATCAACCAGCAGGTCCCGAGCCTGATATGAAAAGCCAGAGAAGAAGCTAGACATCAAGCACGTAAAGAAAAATAAGAATCTTGGGTGGAAAGTCGGGATTCAAAATTGCCATGAAAAGCTAAAAAGAGTGGGGAAGCCAGGTAAAAACCAACTTCCGGGGGATGGGCCCGGTAGAAAAGAGGAATCCGTCAAAAAATCTTGGAGAGAGCAGAAAAAACGGCAAATGAGAGGAATACAAGTGGTATCGTAGCAGAGAGAATTGGGGCCTGGAACCAAACCATGAGGTCGGCACACAACAGTATATGAAGGAAAAAGGAGGGAGAGGGTCAGTTGTGCAAAAAAAGGGAACCTCACAATTAGAAAGACGGGGTTAATCGCCAGGGTGGACCGCCCGATCTGGTGACCAAAAAATAAGGCGCTGGAGGCCAAACATCTCAAGAAAAAAAACAGAATGGGAGGCCATACGGTAGGTGGGGTGTAAACTGAAGGGTGGAGGCGTCATTCGCAGGGGCTCAGAATTGACCATGTTACTGAAATAAGGCGAACGTTACACCAAGCGTGGGGGGGTTCTGAGCGGGTATCACAAAACAAACAAACTAAAAGGGGGGGGTGGTGTGGGGTGAGAAAAAGTATGCAGGTGGCGCGGGGGGGGGTGCTGGCTTCCCATAAGGAAAACGAAAGGAAACGGCGCCCGCATACTCAACACCAATGCCAATGTAGAGGGGGGGGGTGTGGATGGAGTAAACAAGTAATTATTCCGTTCAAATTTTCCTATGATAGATCACTACCGTAACTTGACAATTTTTCGGGGGGGAAGAACTCGGGAAACGTGTAGGCTGCCCGGAATTGTGTCTCAAAAATCGAAAAACGCGAAATGGAATATGGGCAACACGGTCCTTTAACAAAAAAGGGAATAGGAGGGGAGTTACTCCACCCAGTAGTGATCCTGGTAGAAGCCAAAAGCAGAGGAGCGCACAGAACCGAGACGTCGAGGAAAATTGCGCAGTAAAAAAACTACCGAAATCCCAAGGGGGGGGACGTGGAGAAAACAACACATAACTGAGACCGGGGGTTTAATCCTCTAACGGCCTGCAATGGAAAAGAGCTTTCGCAAAGGAAAATGAAAAAGGGGACCTCACAAGCTGCGAAATCTGGCCCTCGGTACTCCCACAGATAAGCAAGGAGAACAAACGCATATTGGCAACAAGCCGGCTGTTCGGAAGGCAGTAAAAACCTGACGGAGGGGGGGGAACAAACCACTACGTTTTACCATCGGCGCCCAGAAGAATATGAGAAAAATATTGGGCAGAGGAAAGCACGCCAAAGTCCTCCCCGCAAGGGGGTCGTCTTCTTGAAAAGGAGAAGGTGCTGAAGAGACATGCACACAAGTAGAAAAAGGGGGGAGTTCAATATGCTCAGGACTTGTGGGAGGGGGAAGAAAAAGGTGCCGAGGTACCTGGGGGGGTATTTGAAGGGAAAGGCGGAGAAGATCTAAATAAGGCAAATTAAAAATTCTCGCGACTAGAAAATGCCCGGAACCTAAAAGGGGCAAGAAAAAGACAGAGGTATGCGCCTAAATTTTCCCATACATCGGGGGGGGGCGAGAACCAACCGCCAAGTTAAAAGCTCGGACAATTTACGACAGGGGGGGAAGAGTAAAAAACAATCGAGAAAAACGAAGCAGGCCGATGAAACGGGAAGAGAACTCGCCTCGCCTGGGGTGAGAGAATTCTCATCCCCCAGATCGAGACAAGGGAAAAGCACCAGAAGGCCATCTATTTGGGGGAGAAAAGGAATAAATGATAGTGAGACATCAAGGCTGTTACCTCAACAGGAAAAAAAAAAGAAGTCAAAAGAAGTCAATACGGAGGAGAGGGGTAAATTGATGTTTCGTCAGTCATCACGTCAAGTCCTACATTGCAAGACGATGGTTAACCCCCTCTGCGGGCGCGTCCTGGAATCAGAGAAATCTGTGACGCTAGCGGGGGGGGTCCAAAATGCCGTTACCGGCTTAAGCAGGGATACTGTGGGAAAACGTCAACTTAAGTCCCCTCGCAGCGATCCGGGGCGGGTGTAAACATGAGACTGGGAGGCACCAAGAGTCTACGTGAAGGTCATTAGCAGGGAAGACGTCTCTCCCGACTTCAAAAAAGAACAAGCCAGGCGCGTGCTTGCCCTCGGTCCACTGGAGGAAAGACAGTCAAAAGACGGCGGACAAAGTCAAACATATAGGGGAAAATGCGGGTACTCTATGGCAGGGATGCACGACAATGGAAGCAAGTAATAGAAAAAAAAAAAGCAAAAAAGTCCCCCCCAGCTACAGGCCTAAAGTGAAGTAAGGGGGCAGAGAACTCGAGCTTTGTTAGAAAATCGTAGGGGCCACCCCCGGCGCGTTTCCCAGGTGGCTCACGTCTGGGGAAAGTTAAAACCTGATATTTCACTTCTCTGGATTCTGTAAATAGATGCGCGCCGGTCGAAGTTCATTGTTTCGGGGCACGAGGGGGGGTTTGAGGGAATGGATGAGTTCAGGGCCCTTTGCAGTCCAAAAGGGAGTCCTTGCCTTCCCCTCATCCTAATAATCTCGTTGCAAGAGGGTCCCGCAACGACGGAAAAACATTCCCTGATTTGTGGTAAGGGGGACCAAGAGAATGGTCTAAAAAATAGGATATCAACCCAAAAGCCGCCAAAAAAAAGAATTCAACCTTCCAGAGGAAGCGAACGGGGGGGGAGATGAAAAAAAAATTCAAATGCACGCGGTTGCGGTAAGACCCCCTGGCGTAATATGCAACGTCCGAGACCCTCGTCCCAAAAGGACACGAACGAGAAAAAAAGAAGTCCCATAGTCGGTTGGTGCGGGGGGGGTCGCCGGTCTAAAGGTGGGGGAACGCCAGACCCTCATTCGTATCATGAGGAAGTGACAGGGGATCTCTATTAAGTGACGTGACAAAAGAGGAGAAACAAGAAAGTTTGGGTATTGAACCCAGGTCAAAACAGTTTTTCCAAAGGATCCTTAGATGAGGGGGGTGTTGTCAGCTCTGAAGAAACCTAGAGATCGAGGTCGTCCTTACTAAACCTGAAAGAAGGAAGGGGGTAGAAGGGAGGGGATCGCGATGCCTAATACAGGACAAACACCAATCTTATCCAAGAGAAGCGACCTCGGAAAAAATGAATTAAAAAAAAAAAGCAACTCAACTCGTATGTTCCGGTTGTTGGGTACGTTTGTTCATAAAAAAGGAGGGGAGAAAAGCAAACCAGTTATAACCTATCATCTTATCCGACCCCAAGCCGACAGCAGCTATACAAAACAGCCGGTTCAAGAGAGAATACAAAACAGGGGCCGTCGAAGGGCTGGGGGGGGGGGAATTTAAAGCAATCTGCGATCAATCAAAAATCTTAAAAGAGGGAAATCGTTCTCGGTGTAGGGGGAAAACGGGAGGAGTCCTTTCACTTTGGCAGAATCGTAGGAAGATGGGTTTTTGGAAGTCGTGGTCGCAAGCGCAGGTCGGCTTGCCAAGCGGGAGGGGGAAAAATCTGAACCTGATAAGAACAAGAAAAAAGGTCATTAAAAGAGGAAAGAGATCTAGACTAGATCCAGGCTCCACTCACGCAAAGGCAGGGTAAACGAAGGTTCAATTCGCAAAAAGAAGAACGAACCTGGAAGATGGCAAGTGACAGGGAGGAAAAACAAATATAACGCCGTCCTCAAGTGGCCGAAGAAAAAAAAGTCCAGCGTAATCTTGGGAGCCCAAAGACTCAATGAAAGAGAAAGCAGACGGGGAAAGTTCGTCTGCAGTATAATTCACTGGAAAAGGCCGAAGGATCGACGTCCCTTCGGATGCAGACAAGAATAGCGGGGAAAAGGGAGATGCCGGTAACTTCAAAAGAAAAAAATCCTGGACATGGAGGCGCGAAAAACATCAACCAACCTCGTCAAACCCAAAAAAAATGAAGGGTCCTTACGGGAAGGGGTTACTGATCTTTTCTTGGAAGATAGAGTTCCACGGTCCCCGGTTGCTGGCATACAGAAAAAATTATGGGCGAAGGGGTAGGAAGAGATCCTCACAATTTGGGGGTCGGGACTAAACAAGGATGGGTTCGTCGGGTGATTATGTAAATGGCCCAGAAAACGGACAGATGAGTACTCCCGTCAAATTGACGGGAAGTGTGGGCGGGACAGAACTGCTTGTGGGACGGTGTTGGGAGTGGGCGGCGAAAGTTCAGCTTGTGAAAAAACAGAAAGAAAATCCAGGGGGTCAGCGGAATATCAGTGTCGCCATTCCAAAGAAAAGGGGGCCGTAAAAGCAACTCCATCGGCAATCCCAAACCCGCGGAGAAATGGGAACCACAGGTCTGACTCAGTTACCTCTGTGGGACCGGATCCGAACGAAATAAGCATGGTGCAAAAAAAAAACACCCAAAGGGGGCAACAGCACGCGGGGCCGCGCAGAGAGCTTAGCGGGCAGAATGTTTCAACCCACTGAGGACGAAAAGAAGGGACAAGGGGGGGAGGACTGTGGGTATCAAGCCCGTGGAAAACTTGGGTCCGAAGGGGAAATCTTACATGGGGGGGGAAAGTGAAACCCCCGCATCTCTGGAGAGA
>Ga0179593_1408155_pt1 | contig 16315 bp, 23 predicted proteins | sample CZODoug2_1_08_16_FD_185931 | JGI IMG/M metagenome (GOLD analysis project Ga0179593, IMG submission 185931) | Vadose zone soil fungal communities from Angelo Coast Range Reserve, California, USA - CZODoug2_1_08_16fungal (PacBio error correction) | ecosystem: Environmental > Terrestrial > Soil >...
ACCAAGTAGAGGACAAATGCGGGAAGTGTCATGCCAGAATTTCGCAGAAAACCTTTCTCCGCAAAAGCATGCGGAAAGAAAAGGTGGTCGCGCCAACACCTGCCAAGGAACAGGAGGGGGGGCGAATGAAGAAAAGAACGAGCCGAAGGGGACAGGAGGGGGGAGAGTGCAAATGAAAGTCACTGGAGACGCGTCTTTTAGTCTGAAGGAAGGGAAAAGGGGGGTTGGATACGTTAATTTGCTAGGGATGGCCGACGGGTCTAGAATTTCTGGAACTAGAAGTGCCTCCATCCGCAAAGAGAAGCAGAAGAAAGGAAGTTGGGCAGGGGAAAAAAGAGAAGGGGAAGAGAAGTCTCCAGAGGGACTCAAAAACTCAAAACCGACCCCTTCACGGCCTAAGCCTCTGAATCTTCAGGATAGGTAATTTTCCCGGAAATCAAGGACTGATCAACAAAAACAATCGTTGCAAAGAATGACACAGCGGAAGAGGGGAGAAAGGGGAAGATTGTGCCTTGACAGGAGGGGAAGGGTACCTGGGGATAGGGAATCAGGTCAAGAGGTAACAAGGGGGGGGGGGCAGGGGCGTCTCAAGACCACCGAAGTACGCAGACAGCTAAAGTAAGAAAGACAGCGTCTCTTCGAAAAAATGATGGAAACAGGAAAGGTAAGGCAAAAGGGGGGGGGAAATGAGGACAACCCGGGAGAAGGAGGGGAGAAATACACTGTCGAGTTGAGGCAAGGTTATTACTGTCAATTAACGTACGGGATTTAGTTTGCAGTGGGAGTTGAGGCTGGCTCGAATGAAAAAATGGGGAAAAGGAGGGGAAGGAGGGGAACAAAGGGCGGTGGGAAAACCAGGCAACGAACTCGAGCTAGGCGGACAAGGGATGGAGAAAAAATCTTCTGGCAGGGCCGGGCTTGTCTATCTAAGCACGAGGGGGGGAGATGAGATGCCGGAGGTGAAAAAGGACGGAGAGTGGAGAAAAGTGTTAGATTCAATCAGAGGCGGACACCGGACATCATAAGGATAAAAAGGTTAGTATCAAAAGGAAAAGGAGGTGATTCTATCCTTGTAAGTCAGAGGATGTTGCATTAGTGAGAGTCTTCGAAGAGGGGGGAGGGCGACCGACAATCAAGCGGAAGGTGAGCGTACTGTCCTCTCCCATGCGGGTCCAGGGGGGGAGAAGGGAGAAATGCCTTCAGCTTCATTAAAAAGCCAGATCCGAAAAGCAAAAAAAACAAACCCTTCAAAGAGGAAAAAGGAAAGGGGAGAAGCCTGAAGAGGAAAGAAGGGAACGCAGTCGAAGTACGGAGGCATGGCTACACTATCGAAGAAGCTGGACGACCGCGCCGAATTCAGTCAATTTAGCGAGACAATGAGAAGCGAGCAGAAGGGACGCGAGAAGATACGGGAAGGAAGAGGATTATTGAAAGCTGGGGCAGGTGGAGAACCTTACATGCGTGTGGGGGGGTACAAGAATTGCACAAAAGGTGGGAGAATGTAGGGGGGAATAGAATTCAAGAGAAATTGGTTACTAAGAAAGACTTCCTTAGACGTAAGAGAGCCAGAACAAGAAGAAAATCAATCTCAATTATAACAAGGGGGAAGAGTGCCGGCAAAAGAAGAGAAAACCTCTCTGGAGCTGGAATGGGGGATGAAAGGAATCGATACATGACATTTAGACCTTGAGCGCGCGTGGCAAAAAACACCTGAAATCCAAACTGCGAAGGAATATAGGAGGAAGGACGAAGGGTGGATAAGCAGGGAACACGAATCAGCGCCTCGCAGCGTTCAGGCAGTGCCCTCCTTTAAAAAAGTCTCGTTTTTGGAGCAACTGGGAAATGCCGACAGGGAGGAGAAAACTCGGAAACCAGGAAAGAAAGGGGGATACGAAAACACCGAGTCGTTCAGGCCCATAAGACCACAATTTTCAAATGGGTCTGTATCTGCAGAAAAACTCCAGGGTCGCCTGAAACATATTAGGGGAAAACCTAACCTAAAGGGAGGGGGAATTCACGGGACAACGGAGAGAAGAGGGTTATGAAGAACAACAGCTAGAACGGTGCTGGTGGTATTAGGGTGCCAGCATTCATTCTTTATCGGACGAAACAGCAGCCCCTCGCGAAGGCCACGGCGTAGGTGTATGATTCTGTAGCAGAAGAAAGAAAGTGTGCTGCTATAGACAAAAAGGAGGATAGGTGCGCGGCTGAGTGGGGAAAAAAAATTCCAAACCAGTAAAAGGGGCGCGAAACGATTTAGCGCGTCTCTAGACAAGCAAAGGATAAGTCCGCTCGGGTGATCGGGAACAAGAGCGAAACTATAAAAAAAAAAAAAAAAAAGGAGGAAAGAGAGATCGTTCATAACAAGGAAACCGCAGAGGACGGCTCCTTTGGGGGAGAAGGGGAAGGGAGAGAAAGCTACTTGGACAGCCAAAAAAAAAAAACCGTGACTTTGCCGTACCATCGGGCACTAAAAGATGTCGGGTGGAAAAGCCCACTTTGCCTGACGATCAATCGGAGAAACGAAAAGAAATCGCAAACCTAAGAAGGGGCCACATCGAGGGGGAAAGGGGGGGGGCTAGTCTTTCCCAGCTTAATAGAACATACAAAACGAAAAGCAAAAGCTCTGGTCTTCCCAGAACCTCAAAGCAAGTCTGAGATATAAGGTGGGGGAAGGTGGGGGCTTTACGAAGAGGTAAAAAGTATTATACGGACGTGGAGGCAGCACCTCCCCTACATTAACTGGGTGGTATATGGAATATATCGCGTGACGCCAGGAGACACATATTGGACGGATGAGAAAAGAGTGCGACAGGGGAGGCAGAAGGGGAAAATCGGATCAACAAAAAGAGGACATGAAGGTACAATTCCACGTGACCTAAAAACTTCAGAGGAGTCGTAGCGTAAGGGAGTAGCGAGGAAGAAACGGACGGATAAGAAGGAAGGGAGGTGGCTGGGAGAGTCGGTGTGAGGGCATCATGCGTCTTCATCCACGGATACAAGAAAAATCGCTCGAACAGGGGTGATAGGCAGGGGTCAACAGAGGGAAAGTGGAGGGCTAATTGATTGGACATTTTATGTCTAATCTGTGGGGATTCTTGGGAAGGCAGTAAACTCGATCCTTCTTAGGAAGACTCCAAGTTCTCGTTGGGCAAGGAAAGAGGACCAGACAAAGGGCGGAGGGGGTTAATTCTAGGCAAAAACGTCAGAAGGTTATCCCGGAAAGCCCAGAGGTCAATTACAGACGGTAACAGAGGGCTCGCCCAAGGGAGAGACAAAGGAAATCTGGGCATGGATTCGCGTCCCTGGAAGAAAGGAGACGAGGTTGTCGCATCAGGGGAGATAGGGGAGGAAGAGAAAAAGAGGAAGGGAGAGGGAGGAGGAGCAGTCGGAATGTCTTCTGTAGACTGCAGTTTTAGGGAGTGGTAGGTGGAGTGTCGACTCATGAGAGAGGGACTGGAAAAGGGACGATTTGAATGGCAAGGAAGACAGGAGAGCAGAAGAGCCGGCCAAGCAGACGCGGACAAGACAGCTCAGACGACGGGAACGGATGTGGGTCGTCGAACCGGGGGGACCACGTAGTCGAGAGTTTAACAACTGGGAATTAGCTACAGGGGGACCCGGGCAGAAAAAATAACTTGAGGGGGGATCCGAAGCTCCCGGAAGCCCGGAGAGGGGGGAAAAAGAAGAGAATCTGGGAAATGGGACTTAGACGTCAAACTTTGGGGAGGGACAATAGGCGTGATGACTGGTACAAAGATCATCTCCAGGATCTGGAGATGAGGAAGGGGGAAAAAACCGACAAAAACACAGAAGGTGGAATGACAGCCCACTTCAAGAGGGGACTCAGGTCGACTTGGAAAATTTTGGGAAAAAGTCCGAGGTTGGATAGCACCGGGGCAAAAAAAGGGCCAAGTGGTTCACACGGGGAAACAGAATAGAAACATGGAAAAAACCAAAGACGTCCGAAGAAAAGGAAAGTGCATAGCTACCAAATCACGAAAAAAAAAAAGAGATAGAATGAACCTGACCATACAAAGTGGAACAAAAAAAATTCGCCACAGTCACCTGTTTCCAGACAGGTCACAAGAAGAGAGCAGATAGGGGAGAAGGAGAGGTGAAAATCAGTCAAAGGCTTGGCGACGAGAAAATAGAGCAGACCATGTGGACTGAGTAACTTCCAACACAGACCGTGGCAATGTCAATAAAGGGGCAAAAGCGGAAAGGGGCGGGACATGTCGCACGAAGGTGGTGACAGCTTTGTAGGAAAAGGGGAAAAATTTAGAAAAAAATGAGCCGGGAAGGCGAGCAGGCGATACAAGGAACACCGCGGACAAGAGGGAGGCAGGGACCAGTGGGTCTGTTACTGGGGGTCGAGGCGAAGAGGATACAGAACTGAGAAAGAAGGGACGACCGGAGTTCACCAACGCAGTTAGGGGAAAAAGTGCAGGGATTGGATAAACGACATCCAATCCGCTCACGTCACCGAAACCCACAGGGCGTAAGCAAAAAGTTCGGAGTCAGCGGAAAAGGGGGAAAAAAAGGTGGCTCCGTAGAAAAGACTAAAAAAGCGGAGATATCGTCCAAGGGGGGATCAGTCCGTATTGTCATCAGAAACCTCTTGAGGCATGTTTGGGGAGCGAGGGGAAAGGGGGGGGGGGCTTTCAGGACTGGGGAGAAAAAAAGTGGCTGAAAAAATCGGGCAGAGAAGGGAGAAGAAAGGGCGGAGAAAATCCTAGAAGGAAACAAAAAAACATTATGAAGAAAAATAGATAAACTCAGGTCGGCCTAACCAAAAAAATGGGGCCAGTCGTATGGCAAATGGGTCGAGAAGAAAACTCAATTGGAAAAGAAAACAGAGGAGGGAAAACGGAAGTCGGGCAAAAAAAAGGCAATGCAACTGTTTTCTATGTCAAGGGACCACGAAGATCAAAGGGACGAGAGAAATTGTTCCCAGGGAAAGAGAGTAACTGATAAACTCGGAGAAGCGGGAGACGAAATGTTTTGATCTTCAAAAGGCGCGGCTGGGCAAACTGGAAGCGTAATGAAAAAGAAAAGTTAGTACCATAAGAGAAAGCCTACTTGCAAAGTTGTTAACAGGAAGGTCGCGGGCCAGAAGTCCTAGTAGTTAGCGCATCACCTAAAGGAAAAGAAAACTGACCAAACGCCTCGGGCAGAGGACTTCAGGTAAAGCCATAGGAAAGAAGGGGAAAAGAGTAAATCAATTGAAAGACAAGAGGTCCTCCCAAATGGCCCATCGGGCCGATAATGCCCCGCGAAATGAGTGGGACCCTTCAAGGAGGACCGTCGTGAAAACTGGAAAGAGGGGATAGGTACACAGGGGGAAAAGGTCTGCCTCGGAAGGGAAGGATGACAACAAAATCCAAAAGACAACCGAAAGGAAGACCGTCAAGAACAGTAATTCAGGAACCAGGATTACGACTCTGAACTGCTTTAACAGATGTAAAATGGAAAAGGGGGATTAACCTGTTCAGAATTCAGTGCGCCAGGGAACCGGGACTTGCCGGAGGGGGAGAAAGAAAAAGGGAAAGTTACCTGTACTGGCGTCGACGGGGAAGGGTGGGGAAGTGAACTTGATTCTGCGGCAAGAAAAAACTACGCGGGCCTGGGGGAAGGAAAAGGAAGCGGTTTCACCCCATTGCGATCCGCAGCAAGAGGAGCGAGTCAAGAAGGAGGGGGCATCCAGAGGAGGCCGTTCTGAAAAAAAAACATTCATAGAAGCCATCTCGGATGAGCTTTGACAAAGGATTTCCGGCGTCGAAAAGGGCCGACAACGTTGGAAAAGGGGCAAGAAGGGGAAAGGCAGGCTGTGTCAACAAGACTAAGAGAGGCGCCAAGAAGGGCCGAGCTTCGTCCCAAGAAGATTGTGAACCTGCGGGATAAAAGGGGGGGAGGAGAAAATATGGGGGGAGAAGAAATCAAAAACAACTTGGGGTGCGACCGACTCGAATACTGGAAAGGGGGAAAGGCGAATAAGAAGAGCAGGAGGAAAGAGCAACCTGAGCGACGCCTCATGCGTCGTCTTCAGAAATTTTCAAAGCGGAAAAAAAGGATCAGGAGCCCCCAACTTAAAAAGAAACACAACCGGGGGAAAAATGGGCAAAGAACCTGGAGAGAGGAATCCGGCCAACAGAGAGGGAGGGAAGCACAGCGCAGCGAGGGGAGAAACGACAAGAGATTCCATCGACATATCCAGTACCGAGTCTCAAAGGTCGCGCGACTCTGAAGTACCGTCTGATGAGGAATCCGGAGGGAAGGGGGAGAGACTGAGCAAGAGATAAGGAAGGGAAAAACGAACAGATACCGGCAGAGAAAGGCAACTAGAAAACGAGTTCGACGAAAGAAAAAAGGGCGCTGAAAAAAAATCGAAATCATCAAAAAGACTGGGGAAAGTCAATGCAAAGGAACGCAGTGATAAAAAAGGGCCGGTGGGGGCGGCGGCCCGACGGAACACCCGTGACCTGATCGATAGGTGGGACAAACCACAACACACAAAAAACAACAACCAGGAAAACTGCTGCGGAAGTTGATGACGTGTCGATGCGCGCCAAAAGGGATAATCAAAACTAAAAAAAGAACACTCGGATGCAAGACTGCTGTGGCGACGCAAAAAACGAAAACGCAGAGAAAAAAACAAAATCGACAGCGGAAGAACCCTGGTAAGTCGGGGGGTGCAAAATCAAAAACGGGACAATGGACAGACAAGCATCAACATCATAGGGAAGAAGACGATCGTTAAAAAGAAGGAAGGGAAGGAGCTGCCGCCTGCACGCCGTCTTGAAACGTGAAGGAAAGAAGGTTCCAAAACGTAGGGGGAACCACGCCCAAGATGCAGGCGTGGGAAAATGAAAAAGGTCGCGAATGCCAAAGCGGCGACGAAGTAACGGTTGTCCAGTGCACCTTTCAAAGTTCAAGGGGGGAGCGGGGCGAAGGTGACACCAACCAAGAAAAAGAAGGAATTGCACCGGCGTGAGGGGTTGACTGGGCATCGTGACGTAGGAAAAACAACTGCCAGGGGCTAGGACTTCCACGGAGGGAGCGAGAAGAGTGCGTCAAATGGGACGCCAATAAAGCAGAAAAAAGTGGGTTGGGTTGCAGGAGAAAAGAACGCATGGCGGATAGAGAGAAAGAAAGGGGAAAACGCATCAGTGAAAAAAAAATCAATCTCAAACCAACAACAAAAGAAGAGAAATCGGCTAAAAGAGCGCGACGTCTCAATTACTGGTCTCCTGGGAAGCTAATCGAAAGGAAAAAAAACGGGCTGCTGGAGGATATTGGGGAGAAGTCAGGAGCACAGCAAGAAAAAATCGCGGACAGGCTAAGCGAAAAAGACGTCTGGAAGAGTTACTTCACTAATACAAGACAGAACGCTGGCCCTCGCGGAGGACGCGGTCTTTCGCACGAGCCCTCAGAAAGAACAAAGGAAAACCGCAAACGTACGGGGGGAGGAGGGAGGAAACGAAAAATCGGGCGACGGTTGCCAGGGAAAAAGGGCCCACCAGGACTTGTTCCTTTTGACTTGTGAAAAAATCTGAGTGCGCCGATGAAGAAGGCTTGGAGAGCGAAGACCGCACTAAAGAGATGGCGAACGGATCGCATGCTCGGGAGAAAGAGGAAGAGGGGGAAAGATGCTACAATAAGCGTAAGGAAAGGGGAAGCATTGAAAAGAAAAACAACCAACACGGGGACGCCCCGTACATGCGGGGGTCGAAGCGGGGAAGAGGATGATGGAGTGGAGGGCGTAAAGGAGGAAAAACAAAACGGAGCAGGTAGCCGTGAGGGTGAAGTCAGGGGGCTGATTCAGCGCCACATAGGGGGAGAGTCGACTCGTACAAATGGGCGGGGAAGCTCAAAAGATCGCGACAGAAAAGTTTGATCGTCGGTCAGACAAAAAAAGAAGGAGAAAGGGGGGAGAGTGGCTTGAAAGGTCGGGGTTGCGCTTGCGTACCCGCAGAAGGGGGGAAGGAGCGAACAGAAAGGCCAAGGACTTGCGGTTACATTATGAATCGTCGGTGCCATGAGGGGCAACCGCAAACCGAAGAGGACGGATCACCGAAAATAAACCAGAAGTGGGACTTAATCAACAGACAGGCAAAAGGCGAAAGGGAGTCGGGGGGGAGGCGAAAGGCAAGTCGGCTAGTTGGGAGAAAAAGAGGCGTCCAAATGTGCCGCGAGAACGCGAGTGATACGCGCTTATTCCAGGCGTCAACAGAGGCACCATGCGTGCCTTAAGGTGGTAAAGAGGTGAGGGGTGTAGTGGTGGGGCAGGACTCAAGATCAAAAGACGGTGTGATGAAGACAGGAAAGGAGAAGACGCAGGGTCTTCCAAGGAAGGATGAGGAAGCAACTAAATACGAAAAAGAAGGAGAATGTCGGTCGCCGAAAAAAGGGGAGGAGAAAAGAGTTTACACCATGGAAAAGTAAAGTACAAAGGTAATAAAAGCAAAAATACTTGATTGGGGGATCATAAAAAAGGATCGGCATTATTGGAAACTGACGAACGATGAGGGGGGAACTCAGACGGGGTGGGCATGGAAAAGACGTAACGTTGTCGGCCAAAATTAGGAAAGGATCTCCGGGACAAAGCGTCTCAGAGAGAGGGAATAAGACGCTGGACGAAAAAAAAACAGAACGTAGTAGCTTTTCATGCCGCAACCATCATGAAAACGCGATCAGAAGGAGGCCAAGAGCCATGGGGGGAAAACAAAACGCAAGAGTGGGGGGGAGGGGAAAATCCAACACGGCAGGTGGGGGGGTGAAGGAAAAAGCAAAAAAACTTTTCAAGACCGCAAAGACGCGACAGTAGGAAACATAAGAAAGAAAAAAAGCACAAAACAGAGGGCGACCTTAAAAACGTTTGCAGAATGCCACGTGGAATCAAGGATTAAGGGAAAATGGAAGCAGGAAAAAAGAGAAGAAATCCGGGGCTAAAAAAAAAGTGCTGAAATACGGAAGAACATGTGGATGTGTCTACGAAAAAGTGAAGGAAGCATCTTACAGGAAAGTATCCAGGAAAGTCAAAGGTAAGTGCCGACAATGCCAAAGATGCCGACGGAAGGATTAAAATCAAATGGAGAGAGACGGGTTGGACAAAAAAAACTAATGAAAGGTCTCAAAGACCTGAAAAACATGACAACGAGGCGGAGCAAAAGTGTTTCGGGAGGGAATTCTAATGAAAGGGAAAGTCTACGTCAAGGGAGAAAAAAAGAAAAAAAGGTACAAAAAACTAAGGGGAAAGTCTAAGTTAACGGGAGGGAGGGAAAAAAAAATAGTCCCTCCAAATCCGGCACAAGTAGCAAGCCTAAAATGAACAGTAAATCAAAAAAAAAACTTGAGGTTCACTCAAACGGTTCGAAAGGTATCGATCTAATAAAGGAGAGAGAGGAGAAAAATGCGAAGAGGTCGGGTAGGGGAGCGGGGGAAACAGCGAAAATTGTACTGGGCAGGGGGGTTTGTTCTCCGCATTTACATCATTGAGGGGGGGAATCAGTCAGGGAATGGGGAGTTAGATTTTGCTACGAACATTACAAGGGGGACTAGACGAAATCCGGGGGTTCGGGGATGCACAACGACCTTAAATCTCTCATAACAACTGTAGAGGAAGGAAAAAAAAAAAAAGAAAAGAGAAAGTGAAGGGATAGAGGCAGGAACTAACGTATTGCACATGCAAGGTGCCAGGGAGGGGGGAAACAATTGCTTTCTACAGCGCCAAAACAGAATGGACCGTCAAAAAGTTACTTAACGGCGCCAACACAAGGACAGAGCGTTTCGGGGAAAGGACAAATGACAAGAAGAAAAGGAAGACTTTGACGAGAGCCATTGGACCTGGGATCGGAAAGAGAAACAAGAAGGTACAACCAGTGGATCGCGGAAGGGTTTTGATCGGTACAAAAAAGGTGGCTACGAGGCGAAATTGACGAGTGACGGGGGCTGGAGGGCGAACTCCATAGCAAAGAAGACAAACTACTTGGCCGGTGAAAGTTAAGGTCTCAGAAAGGACGGTAGGTCTCACGTATTCGCTCGCAGAGAACAGAAAAGTCAAACAAAAAATGCAAAGGGGGGAACCGGCTCACTCGTGTCTTACAGATCCAGCGGAGGGGAAAAACGGATCAGACAAAGGTCTACAGAAGAAAACAAAATTGAGGAAAAAAAATGCGAAGAAAGGGCTAAGCGGGATTTGGGTACAGCACTTTACCCTTTACGTCTTGCCCACTAGTAGTTCAAAAGGGAAATGTCTGATCGCACAGGATTACGTCGCAAGACAAACAAAAAAAAATCAACAGCAAATTTAGACGAGCGGCTGATCGACGAAGAAGATGGAACGGAAAATAGGCAAACAATTTCTAAAAGACGGAGTCACGCCCCAAAGTGTCGGATTGGGTTGCGTAAAACTCTGCCGTTGAGGGATTGGGCTGGAGGCACGTCTTTGAAATCATGCTTAGGCGAGCCCTAGGCCACTGACGGCTTGGGCAAGGTGAGAGAAACACCGGAAAGGGTGCAAAAAGTGGGATCCTCATTCGAGGAGCGGCGGCCTGGAAGGAGGACACAAAACGCTTTCAGTTCGGCGGAATGAGAGCCCTCAGGGGTAGGAATGGACGTGGTCCAAGTCGTGAAACGGGCTAAAAGGGACGGGAAAAAGGTGGGGAGTAGGGGGAAAGAAACGGGGAGAGTAGACAACCGACGCAACATTCTTGCCAAAAAGCCGAAAGAAGGGACATAAACCAAATTGGAGTGGGGGATGGACGGGGCAGTTGGCTAATTAATGGCCAAGGGAGACTCAGGGAGGGGTCAGACGAATGTGGGAGGTAGAACCATCGACTCCCAGGTCACACGCGCGGTAAGATGAGCTGACTTCCGGCACACACGGGGCCGACGGCCCTGGTGAGTCTACTGCCGCTCTTTTGAAAACGCGAGAAATGAGTCGCAAAAAAACACCCATGAAAAAAAAACGGGCAGAGAAGAGGCACTAGAAGGGACGCCGGAGACGGAAAGCAGATCCTCCCGCGTCGAGCTGAAAAACAAAAAAGCAGGGCGCACCGCGATGCACATTTACGCTGAAAGGAAAGAGACAGTAAGAGGCGACAGGAAAGACTCGTTAAACGTATTATTAGAAATCTGGATTTCAAAAACGGAGAAAAAAGGGAGTGCGTGCGGTTTGGTGCACTAAAAAAAACAACATTGTCAGAACGGCAGCAAACTACTTGCCAGAAAATGGGGAAGGACGACTAACAAGATGCCTCTTAAGAATAGGGGAAAAACTAACGAACAAAAAATAGGGGGAGCAATGGACGCTTGGGAAGGCTGTCCCAGGAATCAACTAAAGGAAAAGGAGGTTCCCGTAAAGAGAGAAGTGAATTCTCGACCTAGGAGAAAGTCAGCCCGAAAAAACTCACAGTCATCTCGATGCAAGGAACGACGAAAAAAAGACGAATCGCCTAAACGAAACTCACGCAGAAGGGGGGACGTATGCATAAAAAGCCAATTGAAAACGAGGACGAGGGGAATCAAGTCAAAAAGAGAACGTGAAATCCAGAGATCTCTGGTTGAGAATACTTCCCTAGACATAGACAAACGACAGCGTTCAGGACGCAGAGAAAAACAGGTTCATGGGGTGGAGGGGAAGCTGAAAAATCCTTCAAACAAAAGGCTTCATCGCCTGAAGAAAGGGAGTCAATTCCCAAAACCAGGGACCAAAAGAGGCAGCGTGGCCACGGAACTTTAAAAAGGAGGAGATCTCAAAGGCGTTAAGGACAGGATTCGACGAACGTTGCGTTGGTCCGAGGAGGGGTTCAGGAGGAAGAAGGAGGAGACAACGCGAAAGAAAGTGGGCCAAACGGGGGTTCTTGCGATCGTGACGTCGAAGGTGGCCCAAACCCGGCACCTTGGGGGGATAGGACGGAAAACCAGGAGGGGAGGCGCGAGGACAAAAGGGGAGGGCAAGAATGAACAAAGAAAGCCAAACCCGGTGGGGGGGGGGGGGCTTCCGCCCCTAGCATTGAAACAGGAAGGGAATCAGCCCATCACGGGGAAGAAGTCCTCTTGAGAAACTAACTACTCCTCACAACTATATGGTGAAAAATATGAAGAGAGAATTACCCTAGAGGAAGCACTCATTCGCGCCAGGCCGAGCGACAAGGACGAAAACGTTGACTCAGGGAAAACACCACCCGGGGGGGGACTGTGGCCTGGAGTATTTCTCCAAAGAAGGAGTACAGAAACGACGAAAGGAAGGGGCAGTCTATAAAGACTAAAAATTGGCCGGCGTTGAGGCGAAGAACGGACTGAAAGAAAAAAAAGAGGGTCCAGAATCGAGGGGCTCAAAGTGGCGCCGCTACCGAACGAAAGCTAAAAAAAGAAAGGACAAAGACAACGTCGGAGGAAGGAACTTCAAGTGCCCTCCTACTACTGTGGAAAAAGGAGATTACACTACAGGGAATTGGCCCGATTGGACGAAAAGAAGTGAAGTCCTAAGGAAGGCGTGTGCATGCAGGCTCCAGAACTACAAAAGGTGGAAAGAGGGGGAAGGAAAACGAGGCGTCGTGGTCCATCCAGATGATATGACTTTATGACTCCAATTCGTGCATCCAATTGCTGTAGAAGGTACCAAGGAAACCAAAACGACGTCGCGGGGGTACAGTGGAGGAATACAGCGGCCAAGATGGACGAAAGGGTGTTGAGGACGTCGCGTACTAGCAAACAAAAGGCGGAGGTCCTGAAAATATAGGAGTTTGGGGGCTTGGACACAGGGACCTGCATTCAGAGGCAAAAAAGAGGGCACTAATGAGGCGAAACCTCTCAGCCATAAATAAAGGAGGATCTCAATTCTAAGGGTAGACTAAAAGGTAAAGTGAAGAGGCGATGAGTGAAGGGCGGGAACGGATGCAATTCGATGGCGGAGCGCAACGATTCAAAGAAAAAGGAACGCACTGAACCAGTTCTCGTTTGCCCAGGGAGCTGGCACGGTACAAGGGCTAAACCCCGTAGTTCGTGCCATTAGGGCAAAAAACCGGGCAGCGGTTGTCAAGTCACAAAGAATAAAAAAAAACAGATTTCCTTACGAACGGTAATAAGACTCGCGAAAGAAAAAGGGGGGAGCCAAAAAAGGGGAAGAATGGGGCTTGAAAAAGCAAAATTAATTAAAGCGTTTGCTAAGCGCTGTCGGTCGTGTAGGAAGAGGCGAAGACGGGCCGGATGCTCCGAAAAAAAAGGCGTACAAGGCCAATCTAAAGCTGGCTGAAGAAGGGTTCAGCGTACAGGGGGAGTGGTTGGCGACTCACTTCTCAAAGCGTTCCTTGAATTTGTTGGAAGACGGAAAAAGCAGAGGACAAGAAAGAGCAGGAGGACAGCAGGGCGCGGACCTTCCTGCAAGAAGGTGGACGCGGGGTGACCACGGATGAGGAGGCGGGAGAAGATGGACACGGAGAGAAAAGGATTTACAATTTCCGCATCATTGGATCAATACAAGGTGAAATAAAGAAGACCAATAAGACCTTGTATCCGCAGCGCGAGGCACCGTAAAACCCCGGGAAGAGGAAAAATAAGATCGCAGGTAAACGGGCCGGGAAAAGGAAGGCAAAACGGGAAAAAAGGCAGACAAGGTAAAGCATACTGGACAAAAGAAAGATTAAAGGAGCAGGGCGATCGCTGGACAAAGAAAAAAAAAGGACCAGAAAAAAAAAGGAATGCACAAAAAAATCAAGGACGCCGGCATCTCTAATTGCCAACATCCGCAATGGGTACTACAAGCAGCGTGCTACACACGCCCCTGAACAGTACATGGTGAGAACCCAGAGACAAGCAGAATCATAAACTGTGGAAAAAAGGGAAAAAGACGCCAGACAATGGAAGAAAAACAGAAAAAAAAGCAAAACCTAACCTTAAAGGGAAGTTGAGCTGACCTTAAGCCAGGCAGAGGGCCAAAGGGGGGGAAGGCAAATTTCCTTGGAGGTAACGAAAGCGCAATCGGGTAAGGGCTGGCTGAGAAAAAGGAGCCTGCGTCCGTCAGGTGGATTACGAAGTACCAAAAAGGGAAGAACAAAAATCTTGGACTAAGAAGTAAAAAACAGCAACCCTGCAAGACGGATAAAGTGGCCGGGAAGATCAGCTTAGGGGAAGACTGCGAAGAGAGGGACATCGGGAGGACGTTGTTCGGGGGGGGGACCGACAGTCAACACGTGGGACACGTGAAAGATACCTGAAGACCAAAAGAAGTCGGCACCAAACAGTGGTGGGGCTGTGAAGGAGGGCGAGCGAGACGGATACGGAAGACGGAAAGAAGACCGGAAAGTTGAAAAAACGGATGGAGAGACTCAGAAAGGATTATTCTACAACTATCAGAAAAGTCCCTCAATTCAAGGCAAGCCCGAGCAAAAATGGACAAAAAAAAGGGGAATGTCAGCTCCACGGTGAGAGGGGGAATCAAGGAAAGAGAAAACAGAAAAACCGATCGTCAAAGGCTCGGTATGACAATCGAAAAATAGGGTGAATTTTTAAGGGGGGGGGGATGACGTCCAATTGGAGACCAGGCGGAGGGGGAAAGAGGTGCTGCGAACATCGGGGCAAAGGGGGGGACAGCAAATCGAGGTCGGTCGGCCCTCGAACACTAAAAAAACAAAAAGAGTAAAAGAAGAGTCAAATTACTAGTTCCATGCCCGACCATTCTGAGGCGAGGAAAGAAGCGACAACTCGTTCAACAAAGAAGAAAAAGAGGACCAGAAATTGAAACTGAGGAGCCACAGGACCAATGACGCATAATGAGATGGAAAGAACCAGCCTACAGGTTACAAGAGGAGGGAGACTTGCCCAAAAGGAGAAAACTCGTCAAAACGGGAAAGAGGAAAGAAGGTGAGAAGGAAAAGGTTCGCTGAGGCTTTACTCGGGGGGAGGGAACATAGCCTTTAGGAAACATCCGAAAAAGAGAAAGATATACACGGTGAAAGGTGAAGGGTCAGGGAGGAAGGGGGGGTCGACGTATTAGCGAACGCCTCAAACTACCAGGCAAGGGGAAAAATGAAAGGGAAACCGACTCCTAGGTGGGACATATCAGTTAGAGACAGCGAGTCCGTTTCTAACGGGAGTAAAGGGTCAATGAACCAAAAGGTGTCACAGCGTTGCATAAGATGAGCAAAGGAGAGGAAAAAGAGGGGGGAACGGACTTTAAATTGAAAGAGGGGAACCTGGTGGAGGCGGTCAAAAGGATGCGGCTCGGAGGGATACGTATGCAAAAAAGGGGGAAGAACCACAGGGGTCAGACATCACAATTAGCAGAGAGACTGGCTGGAGAAGGGAAAAAAGGAAAAAAAGGAATGCACCGGGCAGAGCAAAAGAGGAAAGGAAGTGAAATATGAAACGGGACTGTAGGGATGTTGGCGTCAGCGGGCCCGTTTCTTCCTTGGAGTCGGACGGGGCGGTGTCGGGGGCAATTGGCTTTATCGGCGGCCCGAGTAAAAGGCGTGGAAGTGCGAGAAGAATAAACAAGAAGGGGGGAAAACCATGGCGGCGCAGGAGGCGCTGAGGGTAACGTGGCATGTCCACACCCTCGCCGTTAGTGGGGGGACAGGACAGCAAAAGCTCGTAAAGGAAACTGGTGACAAAAATATGCACTGGCGCAGGACATTGGCCGACAAAGTGAAAGGGAAGGCAAGGAAAGGACGGAAGATGCGATTTCTATCAGCGGCATGGATCATAAGGCCTATCATTGCGGAGCAAACGTATTTGGCCTGAGAAGGAAGAATATGTTTCAAGGGTAACAGAGGAGTAAATCATAAGTGTCTGTGAGAAGGGAAGACCGAAATTCATATTTGGGTACACAAGGCGCATAAAGACGCTACTGCCAAACGGCTTGGCAGAAGCGCCTGTAGAGGACGCCACCTCCGGAATTCAAAATCGTACATGATAGGAAAATCAGAGAATTAGCGAAAAAAATGGAAAACTAAATGAGGGAAAAAAAGAGGGAATAAGGACTGAAAAACAGAGCCTGAAAAACCTGAACCCGCGGCACTAGCTGGCCTACACTATAAACCGATTGAGCAACCGGCCGCCAAAGTAGAAATAAAATTACCGAAAGGCCTCAAATGGGCACAAGAGAGATGATAGAAGGAAAAAGGGGATTTAAGAGGGAAATAGGGAAGGGACACGGAAACCCGGGGGATAAGTTGCAAAGACATAACTACATTTGATACTGGTATCACATGAAAAAAAAAAAAAAAAAGAAAGACCACAAAAAAAAACCACACAAAAAAAAACACCAAAAAAAAAAAAAAAAAAAAACCAAAAAAAGGGCGCTAAGGACTTT
>Ga0179593_1615120_pt1 | contig 16314 bp, 29 predicted proteins | sample CZODoug2_1_08_16_FD_185931 | JGI IMG/M metagenome (GOLD analysis project Ga0179593, IMG submission 185931) | Vadose zone soil fungal communities from Angelo Coast Range Reserve, California, USA - CZODoug2_1_08_16fungal (PacBio error correction) | ecosystem: Environmental > Terrestrial > Soil >...
CGTCTCATTCCCGCCAGATGTCGTAACACGAGGTTCGCCGCAGGACTGACGAGGGGAAGTGCCGAACATCAGGGATTGGGTATAGGGGGTGCGCTTGTTGATTGAAAGAACGGAAGTGGGGAGGAGGGAAAGTGGCCTGTCGTAGAATTCTTTCTGCTCATGTCTTGTCAAAGGCGGAAGAAGAACGGGGACGCGTACGAAAGAACAATAAAAGCCTAAGAGAGAGGGGGGGAAAAAAAAGCAGGTCCACAAGGGTAGGAAAACTACGCTGGGGCGACGGCACCAACACCCACGACGACGAACTTCCCCAGGCGAATCAAACCAAGATGATGTGAAAGTAAAGGGGGGGGCGGCAAGTCCTATACCTCGACAAATCGAGGCGGCCGTTCTGAAATGCAGGTTCCTCTTTTGGTCTAAAAAGGGAAGGTGGGGAAAGGTCTCTCTGTTTGGACGTGAAGAGGGAAAAGGAGCAGCGTCTCTCATAAAGGGTCCGTCCCAATAAACTTATACATTTCGTGGAAAAAGGGGGGGTCAAACGAAAAGGGAAAAAAAGAAAGCACCAAAATTTGGTCTGAAGAAAACATATGGGAATTTGAACACGTGCATTCCGGCTGAACAAGGAACGAGAGGAGGTCTCGGATTATCACTGCGACTCTGAAAAAGCGAGAAGGGAGGCTGTTGGAAGAACAAACCTTCTAATACCCAACATTACGGGGTCAAGGAAACCTGATGGGGCACGAAGCGAAAAAGATCGGTGGATTAAAAGTAGTGAGTTGTACTAATTGAAGGAAGAAGACGGGAGGGAGGGGGAAGTTGCTCCATGGTCAGTGCCTGCGTACGATTTCGTCCCTCTTTCACCGCAAATGAGAGGGAAATGAGAAAAAGATAGTACATTGGTTAGACGTGCTTTGAAGTTTCGCTCAATAGGAAGGTCAAGAGTGAAGGGGGGAAGGGAACTGGGGACGTCGAGAAAGGGAAAACTTAAATAAACCACCTTGGTCAAAGGGATGGTGAGTAGAGGGAAAGTCTGGACAAACAAGTGGGGGGGCGAAGGGAGAAAGGAAAGGAAACGGGGAATGGCCGTTAGGAGACATAAGAATGGGTGATAAAATGCAAGGCAAGTTGGGAAGAAGGCGTTTGGGCCGCGAACAGCAAAGGGGAACACGCTTATTGGGGGAGGGAAAAAGGAAGGGAACCTCTCTTTTTGATGCACTTATCTTCACGCTTCATGGTAGCATATAGGCCCTTACGCTGAAGGGCTGGCGTGTCGAGGCGCATTCAAAAAAAAAGGAGAAAGGGTGTAGAAACTTGGAAAAAAGGGGGGGGATGCGAGAAGCATCGTCGCCTGAACAGTAAGGGCCTGGGGGACGAGAAAGGTTGAAATAATAAAATGGGTTGGAAAAATTAGATGAAAGGAATGAAAAGGTGAAGGGTATGGAGTGAAGGTTTGACTTTGGGTGGGCACCATCATCTTCAGCTTGAGGATGTAGGAGGAAAAAAGTGAAAGATTCCCTCTTCGTCCGCTGGGGGTGGGGCCACCCGCAAGAACTGCAATAGGATAAAAGCAAAAGGACCTAGAGATGGCCATATGTATTCCCCTTTATGATTTCCGCATGTACAGCAACCCAAAAAGCGGGGGAGGAGACATCAGAAAAGCACTTACGTAACTTACGAAACCAAATGAAAAAGGGGGAAGAAGAGTCTGGGAGGGGGAAAGAAAAAAAATGGAGTTAGCGGAGAATCTTCCAATCGAGCAACAACAACGATTATTATTAACAGGAAGTTCGACTATTGCACTTGAGGGGTACAGGTCACTCCCAATGGTAAAAAAGGAGCTCGTCACGGACAAGAACCAAAAGAGAAAGGGGGAACAGAGGGAATTTACAAGAAGGGGGGGGATTTCGAACTCTATTTGAAGTTACCCTCGCGGAAAAGAATAAGTCAATGTGAAGCTACGTGAAGGTCCCTAGACGATGAAAGGAACAGGAGGAGGGGGGGGAAACCAACGAAGGGGTCCTTTACTGGGGAATTGGCCAAAAGCCAAACATTCTTTAAAAAGGGAAAAGAATATCAGAAGAAAGCAGTACGTAAGGGTACCCACAAATCACAAGAAAAACATAACTCCCGAAAACGCGTCGCAATTTCAATTCATAGAAGATATTTGGAGTATAAGGAGAGAAAAAAAAAAACAAAAGGGAAAAGGGCCGTTTTTTCAGTGAGCGAAATTTCCGGGGATGGACGCGAAAACGAAAATTGTAGAGTCAAGGTCGTAAATTGCCCGGTAAAAAAAGAGTACACGCAATACTTAAGGAAGGGAGGGGGGAATAGGCATATCGGGAAGGAAGTGAATTAATAAAGGGGTCGACAATATCATCGAAGAAGTGAAGGTTCTCGAAAACTAATACTTGGGACCGTGTAGGTCGGAAAGAAAAGGAGTAGCCCAAGAAAAGGGAAATCACCCAGGAAAATTCGGGTAACCTGGTTCGAGAAAAGGAAATGGGACACCGTTTGAGCGTGAAAGAATGGCCACCACTGGCGTAACGATGGGGGTAAAAAAAAAAAAAGGGTACGAGGGAAGGGGGTGGACACTCTTCCTACTACAGGGTCCCGAGAAGCACCTCTTTTGCCAGACTTCATAGAAGAGGGGAAGAACACCCCCGTGGCGGCAAGAAAAAAGAGTGAAGGGAGGGTAATAAAGGTGGGGGGGGGGGGGAGAGGAGCCTGGGTTCTTTAAAGGCTGTGAACTGGCAAACCCTAAACAATCCTCAGGAAAAAAAAAAGAAAGTAAAAGACATCGTCGGCCGGACAGGGACAACTTACTTCTAGGGAAAATTCAATTGGTGGGGGGAAAAGGGGGGCTCAACTCTTTGAATCCATCAAGTTCCAAATCGCCTTGTTGAGGGAGTTTTTGGGATTCTAAACACTTCCTGATTCAAGTCTTAATTCGACAGGGGGGAAAGGTCAAAGGGGCAGGAAAAGGAAGATCAACTCATTCATTTGCTACTGAATTCCTTTCGAAGGTAAAAAGGAAGGGGTCCATCCAAGGGTGATCACACATTTGGGGAAAAGGGTTCGGCTTAGAAAAAGAAAGACCCAAAAGAGGGGAAAGAGGATTGGTCAACAAAGGGAAGTTTCTGGACAATAAAATCTGAGAGAAGCTCTCCTTTTCAAAGCCTTCCAACTCAAAAAAAAAAGAGGGTTCGGAAGGAAAAGGGAAACTTGCAGAGAGGGGGGGGAAGAAAAAAGGGACGATGTCTTCAAGGGAAACAGTTCAAGACAAAAAAGGCGATGTTTGTAGCGTAATAGTAACAACAGTTCGAAGCAAATCAAGGGGGAGGGGGGGGACATTGAGAAAAGAATCCGGGGGGGGAGGGGGTGTAAAACGGGACAGGCGGATAAGAAAACTGGAAGAAGAAAATTGCCGGCTTGGGGAGTGCTCGATCTGGCAAAGTCTCGAGGGGGGAGGGTAGGAGGAGCAGTGGCTGAGGAAAAGGGAAAAGAAAAGAAAGAAAAAGCACTTCTTACACAAGAAAAAGGGGGACTACTTACAGGAGTATCGCATAATCTACCCTCAAAAGGGAAAAAAAACAAGAGAAAAATTAGACTTATGTTGTAGTACAACTGAAGAAGACAGGAAGAGACGCGTCGTGAGAACCGATGGGGCAGAGAAGAAAAAAGGAAAGGGGGGGTTCTGGGAAAGAGGGGAAGAGCTCTCATCAAAAAAAAATTAGATGAGGAAAATTTACGTCTTTCCCTCGGCAAGAAAAAAGTTGCGAGAAACTGGGAAAAAAGAATCCACGGGGGGGGGTTCGGAATGAAAGAGAAGGTACTGTTGGGGGGGTCTCAATTTATGGGAGATTTCTGCGCTCCTTCCTTGGTGAAGTCGCTAAACTTGTGGCTCCATTCGTCTGTGTCAGGAAGAAAGGGGAAAAGAAAGAAGGAGGAGTACTAAAAAAAGAGGAGAAAAGAGAGTACTTCACCAATATTTTATCCACTCCAACGTTCAGTGTAGTAGGCAGGGGCACGGAGAAAAAGCGGCGGGATGCAACAAAGACTCGATAAAAAACGATCAGGGACAAAAGGAAAGAAATGCAGCTGGACTACGAAATACCTTTGTGTAGGTGAAAGCTTACTCAAACATCTAAGGGATTTTAGGCAGAGGCTTGGAAGCGGAAGAAAATAGGGCAATATTCATAAAACATAAGGTTACAGCCGGGGAAGGTGATGCGGGGTAAGGAAAAGCGTCGCTGAAGAAGGAGGGACGGAAACCAAGAGATGGAAGAATGTACATTTCGGGGAGAACGTGGAACAGTTGGTCTAAGAAACGACCACAACCTCACCATGGCTGGGGATCAAGAAGTCTAGGTACCCGTGTCAAAAAGAAAAAGGATTAGGAAGGAAGAGAGAACTCTGGAGGAACAAGGCTACCAAGCGGTTCTCCGGGAGACGCTTGGGAAAAAGAGGAAAAGAGGCTTTTGTAGATAAGAACAAACACTACAATGACTTGAAAGGGAGGACTCAGAAGAGGGGTATCAAGGCCAAAAAAGGAGAGAGAAAAGTCGAGAAGAAGCATTATTTAGTCTTGCGACGCCTAGTCCGGTTACTTGCAAGTTAAGGAAGAGGTCTATTGTTTGAATGTGAAACTTAAGCTTCAACGCATCAGAAAAAGCGGGAAAAAAGAAAGACCGGGTGTTGTAGGGGGAAGGGAAGAAAAACGGGGTTTGAGGCGCAAAGATCGATTAAGTTTCAGAGTTGAATTGGGGGTTTATAACTGGGAGGACAGACGATCCGGAAAAAATAACATCACCGTTCGCAAAGGGGGGTATGGTTCGAGGGAGAGTCAGAAAAAGATAAGGGGGGGGGGCGTCAGACAGCATCGAAAAACTTGCTCATGGGTATGCGACCAAAGGTTAAAGAAGTGATGGGGAGATTAAGGGCACGTGTGAGAATAGGAGTTTTAACGAAAAACGCTGAAGTCTAAAAAACGAAAGTTTGGGGAGGAGACAATAAGAGAGGTCTTTAAAAGGAATCTTTTTAAAGGGACTTACGGCACAAGTCGGAACGAGAATTAGGATTATCTGTGGCTACTGGCCTGGTGGGGGGGTGGGGGGGGGGGGGGGGGGGGGGGGGGGGCGATTACTCTTGGCGTGTTTGTTGCCGGTCCATTTCTGAAACTGGATACTTTTGAAAACATGGCGCTTTGAAAAACGGGGGGAAAAAGGAGTTAAAGGAAAAACCAGTGACAGGTGTGGTTCTCTCGACTGGGGTCCATGGAAAGAAAAAAGGGGGTTAGTGCAAGAAAGGAAAGTTGAGGGAATGGAAAGGGGTATGGAGGGGGAAGGGGGGGGCTTGTGGGGAGAAGCGTAATGTCGGGATTGGAGGGACACAGTTTAATTAACGAGGAGAACGTGTTGTCGGCAACCGAGAAGGAAAGGCCACGGGGAGAGATCGATCATCGCAAACCCGGCGGGAGAAAAGAGGGGGGGGGCAAGAAGTAGGCTGAAAGGGAGGTAGGTTAATTGCCGGGTGGGACAGTCACTCGGAGAAGCGGGACAATCGAAAAAAAACGGAAAGGGATGTGGAAAACTTGTCGTTTTAAGGAAGGCGCCGGGGGGGGGGAAAGGATAAAATGTCGGGGAGGGGGGGGGGGAAAAAAGCAAGTTGAAAAAGGAGAAATCGACTCCAACGAAACCAACAGTGGTGGGGGGGGGGTGGGGTAGAGGAAGGTAAAAAGAGAAAAGATAGGAAGAAGAAATCAGGAATGGGGGTTTATCCATGGAAACCGTCAAACGGGGAGGAAAAAACCCTCTAGGGGGGAAAGAAAATTAGGTGACTTGAGAACAACCAAAGTCCAAGAAGATGTTATTTAACGCGCGGAAAGGAAAAAAAGAGCAGCTTGCTAGCGGTAAGCATTTTCGAGGGAGGCGGAAAAAAGACATGAAGGGGAAAAGGAAAAAAACAGTCGTGAAAGGAAGTTACCTCAGGGCAAAGAGTCATTATGAATTTGAATGATACAGGCCGAACGAGAGGGGAAAAAAAAAAAGCCAAAAGGAAGAAAAAAAAAACAATAGTCAACTCAGCTTAAGTTTCATAAAAAATTGGCAAGTAACAAAAGGGAAGTATTGAACAATCTCGAGCACAAGGCACGGGACCTGTGTTGGGTAAGGGAAAAGGGGGTTAAAGGGTGTAGACACAATCAAACGCGAAAAGGGGGAAAAAGAAAAATTCAAGGGCATTTACAGAAAAAGAAGAATAAAAGATTAGAAAGAGGGAGAAAGGGGAAGGACTGTGCCGGCCGGTTACTCGCCGAAAGAAGCAAGGTGAAAACCGGTGCTGTCACACTAAAGCCAAGGGGAGAAGGGACGGAAAAAAAGGAAAAAGAGGCGGCCCACGGGAAGGGTGCTAGCTTAACCTGTGTCGCATCAATGTCAGTACACCAGGGGTTAGAGGTCTTTATACTGGGAACAAACACAGAAAGCGAGGATAAATATTTTCATCTCTAACTCCCAAAAGACAATTTGCTCGGTTAGATGGTTAAAACAAATAAAGAAAAGAAAAGTGAAAGAAAAAGGAACAACGCTTTGAAGCGGCATTAATCTTTCAGACTCACAACGCCGTGAGGGGAGAGGGCAAGACAAGTACAACAAGAAAAAAGCTGAAAGGTTTCACATTTGAAACCCTCAAATGGGCGGGAAAGCTGGGACTTACAAAAAAAATAGACTAGGCAGGAGAAAAAACCCGGAATCTAAAGGGCGAGGAAGAAAGTTAGGAGCGATGAGAAGACCGGTTCCAAAATCGATCAGGTTTGGGGGGAATTGCTCCACGTCTGGGAGGGGCTTCGCAAAAAAGATGCTTCGACGGGGGGGGGGTGGGGGGGGGGGAGTAGACAACAGAGAGGAGGGAATCATAAAGGACGGGAAAAGCGGAAAAAGGGGAGTGAAAAGAGCCAAAGTCCGAATAGACAGTGGAAAGGGAAAGGGTACGAGATGAAAAAAAAGAGAAAAAGAAGGAGTGATAAAAAAGGGTGGGTTGTGTGGCCGAAAAAGGTTCGTCGCCCAAGCCAAAACGAAAACTTGGACATCGGGGTGGGTTCAAGGAGCAGATAACGCATCTAAAGAGATACATGGGAAAAGAAAGATTAAAAACGGGAGAAAAAAAGGGAGAGTCCATTTGACAGGAACATGGAGGGCTAGCGCGAGAGGAAAAGAAGCATAAAAAAAAAAAGGGGGGAAGAATGGCATCCTAAGCGCGAGGGGAATAAGAGGGGAAGGAGAAAAAAAAAAAAAAAAAAAAAGGGGCAGTCTCTAGTCATTGAACGTTGCGGTGGGTGGGTGATGGAGAGAGCTGGAAGGGCGGTTCAAGAAGGGGAAAATCGTCGAAAGGAGGGAAACAACGCAGGGAAAGTAAAGTTCTTTGCTTAAAAAAGGGAGTGCAGGTAAGACAAGGGGAGTCGACGGAGCTTAGTAAGAGCTTTCGGAGCAAAAAATCAGGGAGAAAAAAAATAAAAAATTCGAAAGAAAAGAAAAAAAATTGTCGCTGATAGGAAGATAGAAAAGGGAACCGGACCAGCTTTGCAATGGGGGGACGAGAATGGACACTCAAAAATGCGCTTCACATGATGGGAGTGATCGTCAAAAGAAGAGGGGAGACAGACTCGTGTGAAGGAAAGAGGGGGGACGGGTGCTTGACGAGAAAAGATATCCTGCAAACTTGAAGGTAGGAAAAGAAAGGAGTAGTATCGAGTTTCACTAAGGCCGTAAACTGTCGGGGTTAGGAAAAAAGTTCGCGTCCTTGGACGAGGTTGTCAGGTAATGGGTAAAGGGGGGGGGGGGGGCAGAAAGTGGGGCGGAAAGGGGATGTGCGGAGGATCCGACCTGTGGGGTAATGAACGAGAAAACTTGTCGGGGAGGGACGCATTCGTCTGGATGGGGGGGTCAGGCTTTGTAAAAAAAAAATAAAACAAAATGGAGAGGAAAAAAAGCAGAGCGGGGGAAAAAAGGTTCCCTGGTAAGAAAAAGAGACGTGGGAGAAAAAAAAAAATACCTGGCTTAAGGTGGGGTGAGACCGAAAAACACAAAAAAAAAAAAAAAAGGTGCAGGCGGAAGACTTCTGAGACACTAAACCGCAGTAAAGACCGAATGGATAAAGGGGGCGGAAAAGAAAAGGACAAAATCTATGCATTCGGGAAAGGAGGAAAAGAAGGGGGGGGAGGGGGTTGGGGAAAGAAAAAAAGACAAGGATCTCGATACTATCATCAGGAAATAAGTCCTGGGCTGAACTTGCTGGTCAGAAACGAAATGTGCCTGTGAAGCTAGAGAAGTGGAGGGAAGGCGGAAGAGCTTTGGTGCTATGCAGTAAAAGGAAGGAAGGCGTCAGGGTCGCAGAAGGAAGGAATGCCGTCAACGGCTCAAATTGTAGGCGGGCGGGCCGAGGGGGGGGGGAGATAAGAGGGGCGTAAACAAAAAGAAAAATGCTTATCAGACATGGATTGGAGCTTTAGGAAATCGTTACTTGTTGGAAAGGGAAAGTTCAAAAAATGCAAAAAGGGGGAAAAGGGGAAAAGAGGAAAGTCCTTGGACCCAGCTGTCAGGGGAGGGGGAAGGATGTAAGCAGATGAAATGCATGACTACATTGAGAAGAATTAAAAAGAACGCGAAAATTCACTTAATAGGGCCAAGGGGGGGTCAAATGAGGGGGGGGTAAAACGGTAGACATAGGGTGCGACAATTCCCGCTCTGAAAGGGGAAGAAACGAGAGCCGGAAGATGGAGGATCGGAGGGGAGTACTGGGACGAGGGGAAAAAAAAAGTCCCAAAAAGAGTCTAATCTTTTTCAGCTGAAATCATAGAGTCGCTAAAGAAGGATAAGTAGAAAGGGGCAGAAAAAACCTAGAAGGAGGGATTTCGCTGGGGGGGGTATGACGGTCCTACGGCTAAAAAGATGGGGGGAAAGGAAAAGTGGGGGAACTGGACGTAGAAAAAAAGAAAAAACTAAAATAAATCTTCACTTTTCTAAATGGTTTGGTTCTCTAAAAGAGGACTACGACGAGCTCGAAACAAGGGGGGTGAGCATTCGATCAGCGATCTAGACTTGATAAAACTAGGGGGATAGCGGGGGAGAGGCAAGGTACGAAGGATTTCACGAACCGAAATGAAAAGCAGTGGCTTTCTACACCAGAGGGTGGTTGCGAAATAAAACCGTAATTAAGCAGCGGAAGGGGGAGGGGAAAGTCATGGGGGGGAGAAAGGGGGAGAAAGGGGAGAGATAATGGGGTCTTAACCAAACTCAGATAACGTTAGGTGGGAAGGGCCATTTCGCCTCATTTAAGAGGTGTTCTCGTGTCTTGTCAGGGTCGGTAAAGAAAAGGAAATCGGATCCTGTAAAGAAAAAGGGGAGTAGGGGCCTTGTGGAGTCAAAAAAAAAAGGGGAAAGAATAGACACAGATTGTTACTTGGGCCCATAAGAAACGGGGAAGACGAGGGAAAAGGGGGGGGGAAAAGCTGGAAATTCTTGGGGGGGAAAAATCGCGGAGAGGGTGGAGTTATGAGCATCAGAAAGGGGCGAGGTTCTGACTGAGGCGGGGGGGTAAAGCCTTGAAAAAAAATTGTGGGGCTTTCAGAAAATTTAAGAGAAAAAGAAGTGATCTCTAACTCGAGGAGGGTGACTACGTAGCAGAATTTATGGGGAAAAAAAGGATTCGCGCGGAGGGGCATAAAAAGAAAAGGAGACAAGAGGAGAGAAAAAAATACATATGGTAAAAACACTTAAAGGGAAAAAGGGTGAAAGGAGCCAGGGGAAGGTCGGAAGGTGGGACGCCACAGAGCGGTTTAATGAAAATTGCTTGGGCAAAGAGAGGAGACACTGAAAAACATAAAGGGGAAAGGTTGACGAATAAGGGAGGGGGAGAATGCCATAATGAGAGCAACAGTCATTCACTGGGAAGTCACTACTAAAACGAAAAAGAGAAGGGGGGTCAAAAAAGCTTTAATGGGTAAGAGGCTGAATCAAAGATTAGAGAGAAAGAGAAGTTAAGAGTAAAAGAGAAGGATAGAGGAAAACGAGTTAATTTCACGCTCGGGATATAAAGACTGGCAGAGGAGGACGGAAAGCGCTCTCTACAAGGGGGGGACGTTACGTGAGGGGGGGCCGTGCAATCATTCAAGGCATTCTTGGAAAAAGGGGGAGGAAGAAGAGTACAGCTCATTAAGGAAGGGGGAAGGAAACCAAACAAAGCACTAAAAATAACTTAAAACTTAGGTCAAGGGAACAGTAAAAGGTAGGTAGGGGGAAAGGTCCAAAGGGGTAAATTATGTGACAAAAAGGATAGAACAAGTACTTGGTGTTGAGGTCAAAAGGGGAGAAGTTGATTGAAAAATCTGAAATCAACAATTTCTGGTGGTTGAAAAAAAGGGAAAAGTACAGGCGAAATGGGGGGAAGTCGTGCAATAAACAGAAAACTAAACTTAAGTCGACTGGCGAGGAGAGAATGAGCAGTAAAAAAGGGGGGAAAGTATACTTAAATCTCAAAAAAGGGACCATGGGGTCTGGGGGAATAGACAAAATAGCTGGGGGGGTGTAAAGAAGAGTTGGGGGGCAGTGAGGGGAACACCCTTAAGTCCAACAAAAAAAATGAGATTAAAAAAGGAAAGGGAAGGGAAACAACTGGGTGGAATTCAATTTCAGTCATAAATGGCTGAGGGGGAGAAAAGAAAAGATCAGGCGGGGGGTTTCGGATCGGGGGGGCGAGAGGTCTATAGAGAAGGCAAAGTCGCCAAGGGGGAAAAGGGAGGGATGGTGGGAGGACATAGTTCGGACGACAGGGGAAAGCACACTTCACCTCTGGGGTTGCAAAGAAGTAAACATCAGGAGATTGGACAGCGCCCGATGAGAGGAGAAAAAAAAACATGCGGGGGGGAGGGGCAGGGGGGAACAATTTGTAGGATTGGGGATGAATATCTGTGAATGCAAAAAAAATAGACCAACTGGGGTATAAAAAAGCAAAAAGTAAAGGGGCGATCAGAGGACTGAAGAGAGTCAGAAAGAAGTACAGAATTAGGGCTGCTTTTCAGGAGGGTGGGGGATAAGGAGAAAAAAATCTGCAGGGAAGAAACACCTGCACTAGTGCCTGAATGAGAAAAAGGGGGTGAAAAGGGGGATTGTTTGATAAGCCAACAAAGGAGCGATTCAGTCAGCTGAGGAGAAAACGGGTAGGGGACGGCATGGGTCTCAATGAGAAACCAAAACTTAATGGTTGCCGGGGGAGAAGAATGGGAAGAAAGTAGGGTAAAATTGCCTAAGAGCAAGCGGTGTCTAGAAAATGGGGGGAGGGGGGGGGGGGGAGGGAGGGATAGACACAAAAAGGGGAAGAAAAACTATTTACATCTCGTGACCAGGCATAGTCCAGGGGAAGGGAATCTTCGTATCGATCGAGATAAGGGGGGACATTCCATCTGCAAAACACACCTGCAACTGGAGAGGGGGCTGGGGGGGCTAGAAGGGACAAAGGGAGAGAAAGAAAGCAGAAGGGAAAACGAAGGTACAAAAATTGCATTTCACCCTAGTGAGTAAAAGAAGAGGGGGAAGAGGTTAAGGAGTTACGAAAAGCACAGTCGTGAATTCTATCGCTGGATCTAGGGGGTCGGGTGTCAGGGGGAAAACGCTTGAATCTGCGGAGTTTTGCGGGGTTGGGCCGTCGCGAAAAAATGGAGGACCGCCAAGGAAACAGTGTATCCTTGGTAGGGAGACCAATGAGAATAAAAAGGGGGGAGGGGTGAAAAACTGTGAAGTCTCTGATCTGGGTCTTTAATCACATGGAAAGGGGGCTTAAGCCGGGGAAAAGAAAAGAAAGGAAAAAGAACGAATCTACTAAAGAAGGGGGGTCGGTCAAGGATAAGGAACATCTAAACTCGAAAGAAAAGTTGCCGGACAAAAACAAAACGAAAAATCACTGGGGGCTGGACAAGGGAAAAAAAATGGACTAAAAGAACGAGGGGACGAAACGGGGGTCCAAAGGGGAACAGGGGTGCTGAAGGGGACTAGAGAGAAGAGAAAAAAAAAAGAAGGGAGGAGGAAGGGAAAGGAGATATCGTCTTTCTCTAAAGACATCCTTTGGTCTATTCAAAAGGGAAAAGGAAAAGGGCTCCGCGGTAGGAAGGGGGTTGTGAAGAAAAAGCAGGTAGGGGTTTAGGGGGGGTCACTTGGAAGGGAAAGGTATGGGGGAGGGCGAAAAGAAGGGCCTTGGAAAAGAGAGAAAAGTTTACGTCATGAAGTCAAAAGGCGGATTGGGAGAAGAAAGTCGGGTGCCATTCTTGCAGAAAGAAGGAGAGAAAGATAACAGATGCAAGCCCTTGAAGGAACAGGGGGGGGGGGAAGGAAAAACCGGAAAGGGGATTACTAGCTGGGCTTAAAAAATTTCAAAGGAAAGACTACCCAAAAAACGACTCCTGAGGCGTATTAAAGAGACAAACCTTGCAAGGAAGTGAAGGAGGGAAGAAAAGTCAGACGGACTGGGTTTGGTGGGGTGGGTGGTGGGGGGGGGGGGTGTTGGGGTGGGGGTGGGGGGGGGTTGGGGGTTGGTCGTATCAAAATGGGGGGGACTAAGAAAGGAGTGAAGGGAGAATGGAGGGAAATTTCAGGGGGTTACTGCATACTAAAAAATAGGGGGCCGTTTTTTATTTTTCAGAAAAGCAGGGAATTGATTCGCGCTCATGTGGGTTTGAAATTGGGGAAAGGAGCAGTGCGAGGAAAAAAAATTGCGTTCTAGCGCTGACGAATCATATTGTACAGGTTCTGTGGTAGGGGGAGCAGTTGTCTACGACAAAGAAAAAAAACCAAGACCAATGTGCAGGGATAGAAGGGGATTAAGCGGTGTAGAACGGGAAAAACGGGACAAAGGAGGAAAAAGCGAAGAAAAGACGTCACATCTACGGTTGCGTGGGGGTGGTGGGTTTGGTTGGGGGCAGACTGCAAAAAGTACAGGATGGGGAGCGAAAATGAAGAAAAGGTAGGTACGATGCTGTAAAGAAAGCCAAACATAAAAAGGCAAAACAGGCGAGTCTAAGGGCAACGAGAGGAAGGAGGAAAAAGGGACAAGGCCAAATGGGGGGAAGAAAAAAAAAAGGGTGGGGACGAAGGGACCTAGAGTACGAGGGCATTTCGTATTGGCGGGCTCTTTTGGCGGGGGACTTAGGGGGAAAAAAGTGGGAGGACACAGCTTTAAAAGGGATAAAAAAATGGCAGCAAGGAGCCTGTGAAGGGTTGTAGCTTGAGGGGGGGGGAGCGCGGGGGGGGAGGGGGTGAGCGGGTTCTATTAAGATGCAAAAGATGTGGTTGTAGGATACTTCGTGCCTTGTAAAGACGGATCAAAAGAAAAAGAAAGTTGAGAAAAGGGATGGTCCTGAAAATGCAAATTGGGGGGAGAAAGAGCAAGCACCAAACCGGTGAAAATGACATTGATAACCATATTTTAAGGTGATCAGGGGAAAGGCAAAGAACGGGGGGGAAGGATGTGTTGCCTCAGGAGATCGTGCAGGCGCAACTTAGTGGGGGAAGGAGAAAAATACGCGGAAAGATGCTATGGGTGGCGATGGCAAGGATACGGCATTCGCAGTAACCTAAAGAAAGGGGAGATCGGCAGGAAGAAACGCGAGGATACTGGGTTCTATGGTGGAGGGCATGGGAGAAAGGGGAGCCTAAATTTTTCTCAACATTTCGTGCTGGGCGGCTGAGACGCTTAAGGAATCAGGGGAAAGAAAAAAAACCACATGGACATTTCACTTTTTGAAAAAGGAACGAGAAAGAATCGCTAGACCCTAGCCTGATAGAGGGCGCAGTGAAAAGAAGCGAGTTATTATGGGCACGTGCTGGTTTCATTTGGGGGTTTGGAAACCGCAGCGGATTGCTGGGCTGGATGTATATGAATTTAAATTCCGAGGGGGAGGTGAGAAAAAGAACGCTCAATGGGGGGCGGCAAAAGATATACATCGCAAAAAGGGAGCGCTCGAGCGGAAAAAGGAGAGGCACAGATGATAAGATTATTCCGAAGGTGGGCATACCAAAACAGCAGCGGCCGAAGGGGTGTAAACTAACGTAAAAGGGGGATGAGACCAGCTTGAAGGAGACGGGGTGACAATTCTGTGGGAAAAATTCAGGGGAGTCGGTCGAACTATCTGCTCGAAACAAAAAAAAAACGTAAGGAGTGAGGGGGAAAAAGGAAAAGAGGAAAAAAGAGGAAACAGTTCAGGGCGTCCATATTGAGTAGCTCACAGAGGTAGCGCAGCACAGGCAAAAAGACAGAGAGGTCCCAAAACATCGTAAGAGCTTATGCTCTCTTCGATTCTAAGGGGGGGGGAAAGTACTGCGAGAAACTCAGGTTATGCTCGTAAAGGGAAAAAAGAGCTTAGGCTGGGAGTAGAATACATTCTTCGACGCACCCACGTTGCGCGTTCCGCGGGGGGGGACAAAAAATGAAGGACTCCTTAGTCATTGAGTAACTGTGACTAATAGACCAGTAAAAGACATTGGGGGCCCACAAAATAAGACAAGCGAAGAAAGAAAGCAAGCTCTGCAAAATTTCATAGAACCATTTTTCTATGGGGGGAAAGAAAAAAAAGGGGGAGAAAGGAGGGTTGACAATTCTTCTGGAAAAACTCTCATGCCATTTTCAAAGAGAAAAAAGGAAAAGAAAAAGCCAGGGGTATGAACGTCGCAGCAAGTGCATCTATTTTGATAAAAATTAGGGGTCAGTTAAGGGGAACTTTGAAAAATCGCATAGAAAATAAAAGCAGAGAGGAAGGGGGGGGATAGATAAATCTGAGACTGTTGGCAGCTCGGGCCACAAGAGGTGTGCAAAAGGTCCAATCTTATTTCTGGGCTTGAGCTAAAAAGCTATTTATGATAGGGGAGGGTAAATTCACTTCGTGTAGCATTGGGGCGTGCACGCCTTCGAAGACAAAGATGACGCTGGATATCACCGAGACTTGGGAATAACTTTTTGGGAAATGTCAGGAAAAAGGTTGTAGCTCCGCTTGATAAGGGCTCCTACAAACTTTGTCGTAGTCGTCGGAAGAGTCATCAGAGGGGGGGATTCAAAGAACTGCCAGTGGGAAATGAGGTTAGGTGGGGGGGTCCGTTTTCCTTTCAAAAATCAGGGTCGTTACTTTTCTGAAAGTCACATGGGGACAAGAGGCAGGCTAAGAGGACTCAAAAACTGGGATAAAGTACTAAGAGGGAAATGAAAGTTTAGGAAGAAAATGTGATCAGGAATTTTGGTCGGAGAAGCTGTGAATGGCTACCAAATACACATAGACGCGCCTCTTTCAAAAAGTAAAAGAAAGGTATGCCTTACAGAGAAGAGGGAGAGAAGAAAATATTACAATACTTCGTTGAATCAAAAGTTTGGGTGCCGCTGATTGGGAACAGATCTTGGGAGAGACAAGTGAATTGTAAAAAGAGAGCCATTGTTGTAGTGTTGGTCTTACACAGAGGAGAAAGAGAGGAGTCAAATAGTGGGACGAAAGGCAGGGAAGGAAGCAGCAGAAAATCAGAACTCCACTTCATGTTGGGGGGGGGCAGGAATGAAAAATGTAACGAATTCTCAGTATCTTCACAAATCTGAGCATCACATGTGGTGAGTGGGGGCGGGGGAGGGGGGGGATGTATACCAACTTTTAGGCAATAAAAAAGCTGGAACTTGGAAGACAGATGATATTTAGATGGGGCACAGCGGGAAGAGGATGGAGCGACGGGAGAAGGAAGGGGGGAATCAATATGCCCGCCACTTGCAACTGAGAGATAAGGGGTCACCTCTGAAAACTGCTTCTTCGACAAGACCAAAAGGGAAGTATGTCAGGTCCCATTTGCAGAAAAAGAAGAAGAGAAGGGGCCGGTAGAGTCGACGACTCCAAAATTTTCCGCTATAAAAGGCGACGTGGGGGGAGGGTGGGGGGGGGGAGGTATCTAAGGGAGGCAATCTTTTGTCGGTAGGCGCGAGCCGGCTTCCGGGAAAAACTGGGGCAGGCCAGGGATTGGGAAAGCTTACTAGCACTTCTTTGGCGAAAAAAAATGAAGGACTACGGATCTGTTAGGGGACTTCGTTTCGTCTAAAAAGAAAGGACAAGAGCACCAGCACGGACTCTAGAAGTTGCCCGAGCAAAGGAAATTGGAATGACATCATCCTACAAGTCTCATCAGGGGAGGGGGAGGAAACGAAAATAAGATACCTCCAGTACAAGGATTCTCATACTAAATCGGAAGTCCGTCGAAGAAAAAAAAAAAGAGGGGGCGCGAAGAAAAACAGTTGGGAGGACGGAAGACG
>Ga0179593_1628122_pt1 | contig 16314 bp, 18 predicted proteins | sample CZODoug2_1_08_16_FD_185931 | JGI IMG/M metagenome (GOLD analysis project Ga0179593, IMG submission 185931) | Vadose zone soil fungal communities from Angelo Coast Range Reserve, California, USA - CZODoug2_1_08_16fungal (PacBio error correction) | ecosystem: Environmental > Terrestrial > Soil >...
GGCGTTGTAATGACATACAAAACCATTCCAGACGCCGGATCGGCTAATTGGGATACTTTCCAGGGGGGCTTGTCTCGGGGGGGAGTCCAGGGGGGGAGCACTGGTTTCGGTCCGGGAGGGAGAAGTCAATGCCCGGAGAGATCAAAAGGAGAAAAAAGAGAGATTGGTGTCAGTCTTGGCACCGGCCCTCGGATGGGGGGGGGGGGGGGTGCAAGGAAAGGTGGGGGATTATCTTTAGTGGGGGGGATACTCGGGACAAACAAGACAAGAGGGGGAAAAACGAAAAAACGGGCGTCAAAAGGAGGCCTTCAAGCCAAAACGCAAACTTGTTTTCGGAATCTTCAAAGAACAGCAGGGGGGGGGCGAACTACGTTTAATAAAGGGCTATGCAAGAAAGGTTACCGCCCCATCGGGAAGTTGCCTCCCCATGAAAAAGAAAAGTATCCTGCAGGAGGGGGGAGGGGGCGCAGACCAAAATATTCTGGAAAGAACTGGAGGACATGGGGTGAATCAAGCCTTTTTGGGGGGGGAGTTAAACCGGTATGATTCCGAGGTGGCGACTGGGGGGATTCATTCGGGGAAAAACTTCTTCATTGGGGGAGGAGTCAAAAAAGAACAGAATCGAGGCTAGAACACCCGTAAGTGGAGGGGAAACCGTTTGGCTCCCGTTAGGGAAAAAGGTGCCCCGGCCCAATCAATCGAAGCTTTTGAGGGGAGGGCCGACAAGGACCTTTTTTTCGCCTATTGAAAGCCGGAACAGGGTGATCCGGGCCGACCTCGAGCGGGTGCAACAAGGAGGGGGGGGGGAGAAGACCAAAAAAACAAGTCCATGGAAATCGGTCCGCCCAATCGGGGAATGATGCAGCAAAAAAGGGAGTGGATCAATGAGTAGGGGAGAAAAGCTCGTCAAACGGATTTTTTGGCTGCGGGGGTACCAAAAAAAAAAAAACAGCGGCCATGGGGGAAAAGCGTTTCCTCTTTGTTCAGGGAAAAGGCTCGAGGCGTCATCCGCCAAAAACCAAAGGGGGAGGGGGGTCCACAAGTTCTCTTACGGAAAAAAAAAGAGGCAAAGGAAGACAAAGGTGAAGTCTGCGGCAAAACGCAGTAGCAGACGGTGGGAAGGGGAAACCGCCCTATAGGCTTGTCCTCCGGGGGCCATTCCTGGGGAAAGGAAGAAGCAATCCATTTGGGGCGGAGCGCTGGGGACGAAGGAACGTCGGGGAAAAAGACGTTTTCCTTTTTCGTGGAACAAGGGTAATGGTCAAAAGGAAGAGAAAGAAAGAGTGGGGGGAAAAACAGCTAAAAATAGGATTGAGTCAACATGATGAAAAATGGTGGGAGTGTCAAGGTGAGATTGGTGTAGGGTCTTGTATGAGAGCCTTAAACGAAATGTACAGAAGAGCAACTGATAAGTAATCACCAGGGGGCGCTGGACAAGCGATTTGGACCAAAAGAAATTTTCAGCAGTCGAAAAAAGATGGGGACGGGACACACGAACAGGAAAGGTCAGCAGGATTGAGAGGTTCGAGAAAGGGGGCACGCTTTAAAGCAGATATTGAATGCAGGAAACGGTTTGTGACCGAAGGGGTTTGAAATTGGGGGGGGTGAAAGTCCCCGAGGAGGGGGGGAAGAAAAGAGAAAAACGCAGCTTCGCAAAAATGAAAAACGCGCAAAGAAAAAAAAAAGACGTCTGGAAAGGGAGTTCAGAATAGCAAAGGGAAAAAATCGGGGAACACCCGCCGGGGAGGGAAGTGTCCCATTAATGAAAGAAAAATACCCATCGGCGGCGTATCGATGTGAGAAAGAACTAATCAGATCAAAAGCTGGAACTAGGCGAAAAGAGAAGGAGGACCTTTACACCGAGGAATAGTGTGAATGTGTTGTGAGCGAAGGGGGAGTCATCTGTCTTCGGGGGGGGGAAAAAAGGTTGCGCTGCCAGCCCCCGGGGTTTGAAGGAAAGGGGGAGGGGGGGAAGAAGGACCAAAAACGCCGAAACACCTTGAAGCAAAATATTCCTCCGGGGCAAAGGGGTGGAAAAAGCCGGCCATCCCGACACAGGGGGGGAAGGGGGACGGCAACTACTGGTTAAAAAAGAGGGTAATGTAAAGGGGGGAAGGGTCAAGTCGGGAACCTACGAAACGAACATTTATCCAGAAAAGAGGCCAGGGGGCTGAGGTAAAAAAAATTGGTCTACGAGCCTAAAGGCTTTTTATGGGAGAAAGCGCCGGGGGCGACGGTGGTACCGTTGTGTCGTTTGTGAGGAGCACAAAAAAGGACGGGACTAATAGATTTTGGGGAAAAAAAAAAAAACAACAACGGAGGAGGAGGGAGGAGAACGTTAAAGGAAGGGGGGGGGGGGGTTTGCTCACCGCAAAACGCACGAACAAGTCGCCGGCGTTGTTGGGGCGACATAAAGAGGGACGGGTCAGAAAGGCCCGCTGTAGCAAAAAGGAACTCAGCCCGGTATCGGAAAGTTTTCGCGAAAGGGAAAACGAAAGAAAAAAAAAAAGGAATCACAGGGGACCTAATAAGGGCACGAAAACATTCTTTGCCGCCCTAAAAAAGACAACAGCCATGGTGAAACCTCTCCAAAAACGGAAAGAGGGGGGGGGAGACAAGCTGGATAACGGTCTGTCCCACCTCCGCCGGCTCGACCGCTCACTACCCAGAAAAAAGCCCACGGCGAGCTCCGAAGGAAGCAGAAAAGACGATAAAACCAATCCACACACTCTTTCCTTTGTCGAGAAAAACCACGCCCCGCGACAAAAGGGGAGGTACAAAAAGAAAACGGCTGTTGAAATGGGGGTTGAGGGGGGGATTGTAATGAGCACAAAGATCGACGCGAGGGGGCTTAAAAAGAACTTTCAGAAAAAAGAAGAAACCACCACTTAACAGCAAAAAAAGGTCGCTGAAAAAACTGGGCGGAAGGGGGTGGGGGGTCGAACCAACCAGCCTGCAAAGACGGACTTGCAGTGGCCAGGGGGGTTTTTTCTGAAAGAAGAAAGGGACTCACACCCCTCGATATTGGGAGAGAAAGGGGAACAACCACAATCTGAAATCACATAATCAACCGGGGGGAAAATTTACCGTCCCTGAGAGGAGAGGGAAGCTGACGCTTGGGGGGCATCCCATCTTACCTCGAATTTTAGGAATCCGGTGACCGGTAAGGCAGCAAGAGCCTTACAGGAGGGGGAAGGGCAATCTCTTTGTCAGCGAAAAAGAAAGGGGATACTTCAAAAAAGGAAAAAAAAATCGGCATCGAATGGGGGCCGAAAAAGAAGAAAAAACAAGTCAAAAAACAAATCATGTTAACACAACTGCCGTGAAACCATCCAAAGATGTCTCGAGGGGGGACCATCCATCAGGACCCCAAAGGAAGGACGGGGGGGGGGGGAAGTATGTGCAAATTACCCAGGGTTTGGCTTTAAGCCAAAAAGGGATGAGGGCCAGCCCTTCTCATAGGAAAGGGGTGGAGGGAAAAAAATTGTCCACAGCGGAACAAGGATGGAAAGGCGAGAAAAAACCCCTGTATCAGGAGGTTAGGAAAAAGAAGAGGACAATGCCCAGATCATAATGACAGGCGCGGAGGGGCCCGTATGGCCCGCAGAAGGGTGACAAATTCCCGCTTAACAGGGGGGGGGGGGGGGGGGAACGCCATGAAGAGAGAGGAGGGGGAGCGGCGAATGAACAATGGGAAACGATGTCAGGAAAAATTCCTATTGGTCGAGAAAAAAAAGGACCCCAAAATCCGGCGACGATATAGCCGAAGGGAACCTTCCCGGGGGAAGGGGAAAAAGAGGAAAACAGGAAAAGGGGGAGAAAAAAACTATCATTAAATTGGCGTTGGAGGAGCCATCCGAACTGACCAATCCCTGAAAAAAAAAGAAAAAAAGGGCCCCGCCCGGACAGGAAGAGGAAAGGGACCATTGAGGGAAAGAAAAACAAACAGCTTGGCCCTGATAAATTGGAGCTGGGGAAGTCCGTTTGCGACTTTCTTCCACGGGGAGAGAGGAGCCGGGTGGGGAAGGAGGGGGAGTTAAGAGTTGCTGAAAAAAAGTATACAAAATGCCGAAGGGAAGGCCGGATGAAACAGCAAGCAAGATAGGGAAAGGAACGGGAGAAGGTAACACCAAGCCAGACCCGGCTTCTATCTAAAAGAGGACAAGTTCTTCCATGAAAAAACAAAGGCTATCCTTTAACAACAGGATCAGTGCGGATTACAGCACGGGGCTTGAACACGTAGAAGATGTCGGTACACACGGCTGAGCCCGGAGAAGGCTCCCAATACAAAAAAAACTATTGGGAGAAATTCGGGATGGGGAAGGCCCCAGCCACCCGGCCCCAGAACAGAAAGCAACCACCGAAAGATGAAGAAAAAAAAAGGTCTCAATCGTGCCCGGAAAGGAAGGGGCTTGTACGGAAATTTTTGATCCTTCCTTCAAGCCATTGGGGGGGAAGGCACGACCAGCCCTTCCGCTCAAAGGAACCTCTACATCGCAAACCTTAAAAGGGGGTCACGAGGAAACAAAAAAAAGGGGGCACGTATAACCAAAGTTCTCCGAGCCGGCCGGGCAAGGAATGGGTGGTCGGGGGGAAACCCCCCTCCTAGGAGAATCGTCACACGGAAAAACGGTAGGGGATGAGGAAAAATAAAGTATCAATTCAAAGTAGGCGGGGGCCATAAGGTGACATCAACGACACAAGGGTGAAGAGCGGCGAATTTTTACGCTACTTGAGAAAAAAAACTCTGCTTTGGCGGCAGGGAGGGGGAGGAAGATGGAGCGCCGGCGGGTTGTCGATGAAACCTCAAATGGCTGACGAAGAAGAGAAGCATCCGAAAGGGGGGCTTTGGCCCGGAAAGGGGGAGGTGGTCGTGTTAAGTGGGATGATTGGGACGGGAGGGTCATGGTTGTTCTCTAAACGGTGGCCTGGGCCTTGGGAAGAAGTTTTCTCATCTTCAGGGGCGCACTCTACGTGAGTACCCCAGCACGAAACTGCAGGACCCCATCTTCCATTACGTCGGAAAAAAGCCCCGCTGTCATCAAAAAAGAAGGCACGTTTTACCCGGAAACGCACAAGCACTGGGCAGAAAAGACTGGCCTGCATGGTGAATCCGCCAAAGGGTGTCGTGGGGGGAGCCTGCAGGAAAAAGAAGGGGGTTTCATAGACGCCCGGCATATTCCCATTTTTTGGGGATTATTATAAGCAGAAGCGGCAACGAGCCACCGGCAGCTTCCAGGAAAAAACCCCGTTTATTGGCCCCCCAGGAAGAAAACCCTCCAAGCTGAAAGTCTAAAAGGGGAGGGTGGGCAAATGTTCTTCCTCAAGGGAAAGTCAGCACCCTTCGGCCCAGCAGGGTGATCGGTTAAGGGGGGAAAGGAAAAGTGGGGTGCAAAAGCGGGGGCCTCGGATCAACGCAAAAGGAAAGAGCGGTCCGAAGAATCAGCCCGGGCCGGGGACGCACAAAATTCGGAGGGAGATAAAAAAAATGCGCGAGTGGGGGGGAGAAGGAAAAGCGGCAGTTTTTCTGAAGATTCTTTGGTGCCGAAAAGAGGAAAAAGAGAAGGGACATCAGGCTCCCAACCCAACTTTCAGGGTTTTGGAAAGGGGGGCGCTGTAAAAAAGAGGCGGCCATCGTCACAGAGGAAACTGGGAGGTAAAAAAAGCGGGGGGCCCGCATTGCGATAAGGTGATTGGAGGCCCTGAATAGGGACAGGAGCTTGCCAACACTGTTCCTAGTTGGGAAAGGGGAAGAATTTCCATTGCTTCCAAGAAAGGGCCTCAGCCACGGGTCCAAGGGGTCTGTCAGACCAAAAAAGGGTTAATGTCAATAGCGAAGGACATTTGGGGGACCACGCTAGGTCCAACATGAACCGGAAAAAAAAAAAAGATTAAGGGTGATTCAGTTTTTCCCTTTACAAGATTGGGTTTGACGAAAAGGGGACGTTCTCCTTAACGAAGGGGGAACCCGCCCATGCCAGAAAGGGAAAGGAAGAACCACAGGATTCGCGATCAAGCGATGGGGGGCCCCCTGACAAAAGATAAGGGAAAAAAAACTTGCCTGCATCGAAAGGGGAAACCTATTTCGGCGAAAGTCGAGAGGGAAAAAGACATACTTCATCGGTTCTGATTTGGTGGGCCGCCAGGTTGCCCTAAAAGTCGGGTTAGTTGTATGGGGACCTGCCAATTAAAGGTGGTAAAGCCGAAAGGGAAGGAGACATATCTCACGGAAAAGGGAAAGAAAGCAAAACGCGGAAAGGAAAGGAAAAGACGGCTTAAAGATCTGGCGTCCCGACAAAGGGGTAGCCCCAGTCGAGGAAAAAGCGCTTTGGGGGGGTGCGGCCCCAAGGTGAAAGGACAGGCATCCCAATCGCCGGTCGAGGATGTGGCTCAAAGGGGCAGATCAAACCCATTTTCAAAACTGTAAAATAGGGGGACAACGTGTACAGAAATCACCCGGTCGCGCCGTAAGGGAACGCCGAACAAGTAAAGAGGGGGGGGGGGGTCGTATGGGGGGATCATCGCACGGGGAACGGGGGAGGAAACACAGGTGGCTCTGCCAGCCCTCGGTGGTAAGTGGGAGGTTGCCGTAGCCGGGAGAGAAAAAAAAAACCTCCATCTTGAATCCAAGATTGCAAAAGGGGGGGGCAATTACCCGTCCCGGCCTCTATCACATGGCTGTTTGATGTGACAAAAAAAAAAAAACCGGGAAACTGTTCGTGAAAAAGATGATATTTTGCCCTGAAAGCGGCCGAAACGAACAGTGATCCAAGGACCGAATAGGGGAAAAAACCAAGTCGTGGTGGGGGCTACTATGCCTTCGACCAGACATGGAAAAAAGGTCGACCACAACGAACGGGCGAAAAAGGTCAAAAGGGGCGGGTTCGTGTGCGTTTCTCTCGAAAAAGACAAAAACGACGGGAAACGAGAAAAAAAAATCAACACACACAACGGAGAGGAGGAAGAAAGGGGGAAAGGAAACGTCGTTTTTGGGGAGACAGCAACGAAAAAGAACCAACGTCCACCGTCCGGCGGGTGGACGACAGAAAGCATGTCGGGGAAAAAACAAACGCTGTTGGTTTTCAAAAAAAAAGTAATCGTCCTGGAATCAGGGTGGAAAAGGGAGAGGCTACACGGCCAAACCGTATCATTACCGGGGGGACGAACCATCGTTGCCGAGGGGGAAAAAAAAAATGTGATCTATGCGGCGACACGAAAACGGAAGTCGGTTTGCTTCAAGGACGGGAGCCGGGAGGACTTGAAAAAAAAAAAAAACCGCATCCTAAAAAAAAACGGCTTGCCAGCCGAAAAAAGAAAGGGGGAGGGGAAACCGAGAAGTGATCATCCCAAATCGGTAGGAAACAAAATAACACTCTTGCCTTTGTTGAGGAGAGAAAAGGACCCCCCGAACACCAAAGGGGGGGAAGACACTGCGCCTAGTCCGCGGAAAGGGGGGGGGTGTGATGGTTTGGTGAGGAATTTTAAGGGGGAGCCCAATCGATCGACGGGGGAGCCCCGTTTTCAGCAAAACAAACCTTACAGCGCCAGGGCTGAACTAGGAGGACGTTGTGGGGGGGGGCGCCCGCCAGCCTGCAAGAGAAGTTGTTGGCATGGGGAAGCGCGTTTTGGAAAAAAAGGCGCAGGAAAAGGAGATCGGCAGGACACGAGATGGGGCTCGGCTTTCACAAGAGGGGGGGCACAGAAATCAAAAACAGGAACCTTTACCGGCAAAAAAAGTCGAAAAGCTGAAGGGGAGGGAAAGACAGAGACTGCTAGGGCCGAAATCGGCGACACGTGGTACGCCCGGGAAGCCAGAAAAGAAAAAGGTTTATCTTGGAAAAAGGAAAAATCCGCTTGAGCAGCAGACCCCCGGGGATAAGGCAGGTTGTCGGCAAGCGAAGGCAGCTAACACGCGGAAAGAAAAAAATCAAACCCAATCAGGGGAAAAGGGTCACCATCAAGCGGGAGGACGGAAGGAACCATGGTTTCCCAACTCCATCTCTACGTAAAAGGGAAAAAAATGCCTTCCGGGGAAAACTATTTGACCATTACCAGGAAAAAAAAAAACCGCGATGGAGGACCCAACCGGACGGGACACTTTCGCAAAACGATGAGCAATGGGGGGGGAGGATCAACAGCGGAACAGGAAAAAGAAAAAGCCCCGAATCAAGGGAGGGACAGCCAATCAAGGGAATCGCAGGCGCCCAAAAAAAGGGCCCAAAAGGGGAAAAAAGTGCCAGATTTCCGACAAGGGGGACAAATCCTCTGAAACGTGGGGGGGAAAAAAAGGGACGCGGGACGGAAAGGGAGCGGCAAACGAGTCATCACAAAGGAGGAACGAGGAAAATGCACCGATGGTCGAGAACAGCCCAAAATCCGGCGACCGAGAAATGTTCTGTTGATCAAAAAAAAGGGGGGGGGCGGGTCTTCGGATTGGCGGACCTCGGATCAGGGGTTGGCCCGTTGAGACGAGACAAAGGACACCAAATCCCTTCTCACGAGAAAAAAGCTGCCTGAAGGGTGAGCGAAGGGGAAGAAACAGCCAACAAAGGGCCGATAATGTTAGCTTGAGGGGCCCAGCAAGAAAGGGAGCCCTAAACGGGAAAGGAAAAAGGAAATCCCACGAGAGGCCCTGCCGGAATAAAGGAAAGGAGATGCCGGAAAGTTAGAAGCGCCAACTCTTCCTGCAGGATAACGGGAAAAACACCGCAAGAAAAAAGAAAAGTGGAAGCAATCTTCATGCCAAGCGTGGAGAAAAAAGGGGGGGGGGGAATGCAGGATCAGGGCGATGAGGGGGGGGGCCGGGACCAAGTAGAAATGATGTACTTTCACCGATGCAGAAGGGAAGGGAAATAAACTTATAGGGGGGGGGGAACCAAATCTCAAAACCGACGATGAAGGATGGCATTATACTGCCCAAACCCACGGAAAAAAAAAAAAAAAAGAAATCCTCCACTGAATATAATCCACAAAAAAAAAGGAAATCGCAAGGAAAAAAGGGGGGGCCAAAGACTGAATCACCCGATGCCCTTCGCGGCAAGGGAGACAGTTGGCGTCAGCCCCATTTGAGGGAAAAAGGCCATCTCTCTCCAAAAAAAAAAAAAAAAAGATCAACCTGACCCGCTCCAAAAAAAAAAAGCAGGAGCAAGACAAAAAAAGAAAAACTGTACCAATTAGCCTATCCGGCCGTCCGGGTGGTGAGTTGAATTCAAGGGGGAAAAAAAAAAAAGAGTTTTAATTGATCAAAAAAACAAGGAAAGAGGGAGAGAGAATCAATTCAAAAGTGGGGGTTCAATAAAACGGAAAAATACAACGAAAAAGTGAAGGACGGCAGGGATCAACGAATTGGGGTACGCTTTTTCAAGGACTAAAAACGGGGACTCAAGGGAAAAGGGGGTGTCTGTCCGGGGGGGAGTCAGATGGAGAGACCACCCCAAACACCCCCCCACCCCAACACCCCACACCCCCCCCCCCCCCCCCCCCCCCCCCCCCCCAACCCCCCCCCCACACCCCCCCCCCCCCCCCCCAACCCCCCCCCCCCCAAACCCCCCCCCCCCCCCCACCCAACCCAAACACCGCCCCACCCCCCCCACCCCCCCCACCCCCCAAAATGGTCGATTCCGAAACTTGGGGGACCGGAAATCACAGGCGAAAAAACAATTTCGCTCAAAAATTTGGTTCAGTCACCTTTGGGGGAAAGGCCCGCCACCCATTGCGGTCAGGAAAAAAAATGTTACGGGCTTTAAGGGGAAAGGGGGGCTGGCTTCTGGGGCGCCCCTGGGGAACGGGTGGCTGGGGACCCCTCCGAGGGGGGAAGGAAAAAACTTTGAGCACTCCTAGGAAAGGAAGAGGGCGAAACGAAACCTTTGACCGCCCAGTCTGTGTCAAGGGGGGGGGGACCCAGATTGGTCAGGGATGATCAATGCCTTCGTTTACCGAAAAAAGAAATTGCATGGAAACGGGGATGAAAAAAGAGCAGCAGGGTGGGGGGGCGGTGAAAGGTATCAATGAAGGACAGGACTGTTCATAGGGGGGGTAAATCGTGGGCGCCCGGAAAAGTCTGAATGGGGGGAAGTCAAAAAAGAAAAAGGGAAAAAAAAAGCGAATAAACCGGCAAAAAATAGGAAAGAAGTAACCTTGTCGCCCTGGGGAACTTGCCCCGCCCGGGGACCTCAAGCCCAATGTCAAAAAGGCAAGGCTGTGGCTGTGTTCTTAACATCAAAGGCCGGGGAAGAAAAACTTCGTCAAGAAAGGGGGGGGTGAAAATCGTGAAGGGGGAACTGAAGGGGTTGGGCAACAAATTTCGTATTGGCCTGGAAACAAACAAGCCAATGGAAAGGTCGACCGCATGGAGAAAAACACTTGCCCGTTTCGTTGATCCCAACCAAAAAATTCCCAATCAGGGGTTCTATCTCCCCTGAGGAATGTTGGGGGATCGAACATCTACCCTAATTTTGTCGGGGGCCCCCAAAAACACGCGGTTCCAAAAGGTTTTCTTGCTCACAGGGGAGTACCATCTCATCTTCAACAGGAGGGCCAAAAAACCCCAACGGATTCAGTTATTTGTCAGGAGTCTTGGTACCTGGTCGGGGAAGAAGACATCAAGGTGCGCCCAATGTATTTCTGCCGCGGGGGGGGACGCATAGGTGATTGGCTGAACCTCAGAAGTCTTGTTCCCTCGAAAGGTTGTGCAGACAAAGACCTGGGTTTTAAAAACGAAAAAGACAATTGCCTCCAAACCGCATGGCGAAGAGGAGGGGGGCCTCATTGAGGAGTCGGGTTCCTGTGTGGCCTGCATCCACCGGGTAAAGGGAGAAAAAAAAGAAGGGCCTTGGGGGGGACACGCTAACGGGGAAAAAAAGATTACACTCGAAGACAGAGAGAAGGGAAAGGGTTGTCGTTCAATGGGGGTTTGACGGGGGTAGGCCTGCGAAAGAGGAACGTCCGCTGACGAAAAGAGAAAAAAGGAGGCCTGATAAAAGGGGGACCCTGCAAGAACAAAAAAAGGGGTTGGGGAAAAACCAGCAAAAGTCTCTGGGCTGCCAGCGAAAAAGGGGAAGGTGCAAAAAAAAAGCTTAAATTCTCGGATTCGATGTCAGAAGGGGAAAAAAAGGCGAAAAAATGGGGAACGATTTTATGCCCAAAAGGAAAGGGACGTTAAGGGGGGGGGGGGAAACCGAAGTACTGCTTGAGGAGGAAAAGCAGACCAAGAGCGGAGGCAGAAATCACGCTGCGCAGAAAAAAAAAACGCGGAAAAAAAAAAGGACCCAAAGACGTACCAGGCGGTCAGAAAAACTCGTCCATGTCAGAGGGGGAAAAAAAAAGGGGGGTGTGGCGCAAAAAAAAAAATATGAAGACTCCTAACTCCCCATAGCGTCCATGGGTGCCTCAAAAGGGAACAAGAATCAAAAGGAGAAAAAGAAAACAGCCGCGTGACTGAAAAAAAAAAAAATTTTACAAGGAGAAAAAAAGCGGAGAGGGATTTACGCGACATGGAAAAGGGGGGTTCATTTGGGATGAGAAAAGGAAAAAGAAAGGAAAAGGGTTCTAGCACGGCCGTGGGGGGCTCTGCAAGCAAAAAAAGACGTGTAGGAGGTTTTCCTATCCCCAAAAACCCCCCAGACGCAAAAAGGGTTAAGAAGCAGGGGGAAAAATGTGCCGAAAAAAAAAAAAAGAGTATCACATTTCAGGAATCAACTGACCTGTGAGACACGAGTAGGGATGACGGGCCGTCGTCCGACTCGATCCGAAAAAAAAAACAGGGGTTATGACCATGGAGAAAGTAACCGGTCTTATTGGGGGCAGGGAAAGACAGACGTCCCGAATTCTTTAATGTCCAAAAAAAAAAGCCGGGAAGGGTGGCGTTCGGGGGGGGGGGGAAAAAAAAAGACAAAACGAAACGGGGACGAAAGGAGAACGAAGAAAACACAACAACGGAGGAGGGGGAAAGGGGGAGAGGAAGGATATTCGCCAGGGTAGGGGGGGGAGGTTGCTCCCCAAAAAAACCGAACCGTTCGAAGGACGGGGAAGAATAAAGACATGGTCTGTCCGAAAAAAAGGCTCTTAAGCAAAATTGTGTTGAAAAAAAAGGAACAGGGTAAAGTGTATCAATGTTTCAAAATTTTCGCCTGGGTCGAAAAAAAAGGGAAAAAGTATCATGAAAGAAGAAAAAAGTCGTTGCCGCTTAAATGTTTGATCGCTGGCGGCAAAAAAAAGGTGAAAAAAAAGACTCTTTGCTTCAAACTGGAGAAGGGAGACGCCGGGGGGGGAGAAAAAAAAGGACAATACCCCAGGGGGGATCCAACGGAAAAGAAAAGCAGACGATGGGATCATCCAAAATCGATACAAACAAAAGAGTTCCTTGTCGGCGTAAGCACAGCAGGAAAAAAAAAAAAAGGGTTCGGTAAAAGTCCCTGGACCGCAGTCTGGTGGGTTTTGATCGGGGTCATTGAGCAGGAGGGGATCAAGCGAAATTGGAAAAAGTCCCGTCGGGGGAAGAACTGTGCAAAAAAAACGAACAACCGTGGGTGGAGGACCAGTCAATGAAGAGAACGGGTTTATGTAGAAAAGTCCAAGGGCCAAAAAGACGTCCCCTGGGGTGTGCAAGGGGGGGGGAAAAATTTTGGGGGAAGGCGTTTTGGGGAAGGAAAGGCGCACCGGAAAGATAGTCGCCCAGAAAGGGGGGGGCCTCGGCCTTTCCAACAAGGCACAATAATCAAAGGGGGGGGAAAAAAAAATTCGGAAAACAGTTACCGTCCTTTAAAAAAGAAAAGACGTAAAAAAGGAGGGGCCGTCATCAAACCCTAATGTACCAGAAATAGGGGATTACCTTCCTGTTTGAGGAAAGGGAAAGAGCACCTGAGGCAAAAGGGGGGGGGGATGGGCATGGTCCCAAAAAAAAAAAAAAAAGCGCCTCCTGATAAGAAAAAGGTGAGGGAAAGCACGGGCCCCTCAGGGTTTCAAAGCAGAACAAAGAAAGAAAAAAAACAACATTGTAAACGAAAAAAAAAAAAAAAAAACTGGGTTCACCCATCTGTCTCGGAAAGGGGTTGACCCTCCCATCTAGAAGAAAAACCAATGCCTTCTTTGGGGGGGGAAGGGGAAAACGTAAAAAAGGTTTGGGGGGCTGCAGCACCCACAGGAAAGCGGATGAGGAAAAACGGCCCTTCTCCAGCGGGGAAAGGGGCTGATTTTTCCCAGCGAAGGGAACAAAAAAAACAGCCCATCGAGTCATAAAGGGAAAAAAGTCGACCGGGCGGAAAATACAAGGCTCCCCAGGATTAAGGCCAGATGTCCGGGGAAAGTGACAATCCCTTAACGGGGGTTGGGAGAATGGAACGAAAGCAAAATGGGAAGACGGCTATCAGCCCACAAGAGAAAAAAAAAAATGGAAAGATTTGTCAGAAACAAAGAAATACCGATCCCCAAAAATAAAATGTTTTGGCCGGAGAAAAGGGAAGGCAGTCTTTGCCGATGTCCGACCGCAGGGAAAAAGGAAAATGGGCGTTTATCGAAAACTGTTGCAACCAATCTAAAAACTAATCACAAGGCCGCTGGGGAGGAAAAGGCATTGGAGGGAATAACATCAACATCTTTCCTATATGGTGGGAAAGGCCGTGGGAGGGGGCTCCAATAAAACGGACCCGCCAAGGGAAAAGGGGCCGTGGGGACTTTGAAAAGAGTCTTCCGTATACAAAATGAACGATGAAAGGCCTAAATTGAAGAGAAAAAAAAAAGTTCGGCCCAAAGGGGATGAAACGGTTCAAACCGAAGGGAACACACTTCTTCTATCCCCGGGGGAAAAAAGGGACTTTCCCATTCCCCAATTCCTTGGAGGAAACCGTTCAGGAAGTGCGAAATGACAGCTGGGCCTGACGGAGAATGGGGGAGGTCCCCCGAACAGGAGGGGAAAAATAAACTTAAGAGTTCTCCAAGAAACTATGAGAAAAAGGCTGTCAAGAAAAGACAAAAAAAAAAAACCATCAAAAGCGCCCCAGAAGCCTCCCCACGAGGAAACGGTTGAAAAAAAGAAAAAAATGAAAAAAAGACCGTGCAAAGACTGAAAAGATGGGGAGTGCGGCAATTTTGAATCAAGAAAAAATTCAGACATGGGCGGCAGAAGACGCGCCCTCAAGAAAAACCAAGCAAAACCAAAAGCAAAAACAAGCAACAGCCGAGAAGCAAGAATTCATCGTAAAAATGAGAAAGAAGAAATCCGGAAAAACAGGGAATTTTTTGTCGGTGGGGGGGAAAACCAATCCTTACTTTGAAGGGGGGAAAAAAAAAGCTAAAACCAAAGGGGATGGAAGGGGGAGGAAAAAAGATAGAGATCATTCAAAGAATCAAGTGACAGAAAACGACAAAAAGGGAAAAAAAAGGGGGCCCGGATCTCCGATTGTGGGGGAAGGGAGCTCGGCTGTCTGGGGGGGGCGGGGGAACGGGGTGCGCGGGTCGGTCAGAATGGAGAAAAAGATGGGGAAAAAAAAGGTCCCCTGGCAAAAAAAGGAGTATAAATAAAAAGAAAAAAGGACCTCCCATCCACAGAAGGGTCAGGTCGGGGGGGGGGGAAAAAAAAACACTTGCGATTGGGGCAGGGTAAGGGCCCTTATCTTTTCGGGCGGAAAGGGGACGCCTTGGGTGTGCTGGAAGGAAAAAAACCTTCGAATTTGTCCGGACGTGGCCCAGCTCTTTGCAAAAAAAAAGAGAAGGTTTATGATAAAAAAAAGAAAGCCGGTGGGACCGCAAAAAGAACGAAAGTCTCACCACTGTCAAATCGGTGGGGGCCCAAAGATCTGCTGAGGGGGGGGAAAAACGCCCCTGGAAAAAAAAAAAGAAGACTGGCCGGGCACAAGGGGGGGGGGAGAGACCCGGTGTCTGGGGGTGCGGTTGACCGTTTATAATAAGGACCCGAGTGGAGAAAAAAAAAGGGGACATCGGCCGCCGCAAGGGTATTTACGGGCAAGAAAGCGGTTGAAAAAGCGTAACGCCACCGGCCTAGATCGGGTAAAAAAAGGCCCTCATCTGCTCAAAAAAAATCCAAGCCTCAAAGAACAAAAATTGACGTTCCTCCACCAAGGCCGCGGTTTCGCTCAAAAAAAAAGAACAAGAGGCCCGGGGGAGACCGTTTTTCCAGGAAAAAAAAAAAAATGATTGGGGCAAAAGGGAGAGGGAGACATAAAAGCCAATTCCCTGATCGCGGGAAACAGCGGCCATGAGGGAAAAAGAAATCAAAAAAGGGAAAAAGGACGTCGGCTAAAGGGAAAAAGGGGAAAAGTGTGGGGCCCGGTGTTCTCGAGGCGGCATTTTGGAGGAAGGTCAATCAGTTGCTGATCGCCATCCTCCCATGCTCGCCGAAAAAGAATCGAGGGAAAAAAGGGTTTCAAAAATAAGAAGAAAGGGGAAAAGCTCTTAAGGGGAAGAAAAAGAGCAAAAGGACGGTGCGGCCGTGTTATTCGTGCAGAAAGGAGAAGAAGGGAGGACCTCCCAAAGAACCGCTTGGGGGGGAAAAAAATACAGGGTTCGCAAAAGAAAAAAAAAATCATCATCCAAAAAAAAGCGCTTCTAAGGGGGCCTAAGGGTGCCCTCATCGCGTTCTGTGGCGAAAAAAACAAGGGGGGGGGGATTGTCAAAAGAAAAAAAAAAGGAACATTGGGGGGACACGCAGGGAAAACATGACGCGAAAGGGGGGGGGAAACGGCCAGTTGGGCGTTACAATGATTGGGGGTGTTGAGGACGGAAAAAGGGGGGGGGCTTTTCTAAAAGAGGCCGTCGCTGCCGAGGGGGGAAAAAAAGGAAAGCGCTGATCAGCTATTGTAAAAAAAAAGAAGAAAGGGGGCAGAAAAAAAAATATGGCCTGCCCAAAAGCCGATGAAACAGGGAAATAAAGGGCGGTTGAGAGGGCAATCTGAAAAGGGTTCAAAGGGGAATATAATATAAAAAAAAAAAAAAAGGCAGTCAAGTTGTCCTAAGTTAAACGGGGGGGGAGGTGACCGCAAGGGAAGGAGGCCAATCTCGGGGGTCTACGGAAAAAACCTGCCCGTGCAAAGTAAAGACAAACGCCGGCAATGGCAATGCAAAGAAGAGGGAAACAAGGAGGAGGGTTAGGAGGAGTCAGCGAACACATAAGTGTGGCAGAAGGACGCATAACCCATGCCGTCCCGATGTATGGAGAACTTTTAAGAAAAATCAAAGCAACAGCAGACGGGGGAAAAAACGGGACGAACAAAATCAATCAGCCCGGTCGCGAGGGGGGTGGACGGAAGAAAGGGAAAAAGAGTGGGAGGGGGGGGGGGGGAAATTTTTGGATTATCATAG
>Ga0179593_1404824_pt1 | contig 16312 bp, 18 predicted proteins | sample CZODoug2_1_08_16_FD_185931 | JGI IMG/M metagenome (GOLD analysis project Ga0179593, IMG submission 185931) | Vadose zone soil fungal communities from Angelo Coast Range Reserve, California, USA - CZODoug2_1_08_16fungal (PacBio error correction) | ecosystem: Environmental > Terrestrial > Soil >...
AGAGGGTGGGAAGGCGGTGAGAGGTTGCCGTAAAAGGGTTCATTCTTTGGAGTGAGAGGGTGCCGGAGTAGGCACGGGTGGCTGTGGAAGTAGAGCTCGGGGAATGCATCGAGAGCTCTAAAGGGCCGGAAATCAGCCTGAAACTGGTTCCAATACGGGTTCATCCGGGATGGAAGGAACAAGGAGGGCCAACCTAAAGAAAATAAGCCCCGACAACAAAGTGAATGGGTCGTTATTCAAGTTCTAAAAATGATGAACAGCACGAGGGCGGAAAAAGCAAATACAGACCAAAGGCAAACCAGGGGTGCACACGGGCAATATCATTGAGAAAGAATTCCAAGAGGGTGCTCCAATAGACTTAGGAAGATTTCGCTCGGTTTACGCGAACAACGGGTTACGCGATAAGCTGGGAAGAAGAGAACAAACGACAAGGTAAAAAGAAAATACTCTAGCCGAAGCAAAACCTCCGCATAAGAAAAAGTTTCTATAGGCCTTTGAACTAAACCGGCATAAAGAAAGGTTAGGTCAAAAGGACCCGAGAGCCTCCGCAACAAAGGTGGAAAAGAATGGCAGCGAAGAGGGGACGGTTCTAACCTACTCCGTTAAAAAGACAAAGGGTACGGGGGGGGTGTAGGATAAATACGTCTGGGAGAGAGATCCAATGAAAGGGAATGGGGGGCGGGTGCGGACGCCAAGATTTCTGGGAAATCGGGTCAACGTGAACAGGGAGGAGTCACAATCGGACGAGTGTGAGATGTTGGCGGGTGCTCTTTGGAGTATCGAAATGCAGGAGAGGAGGGGATCACAGCCCTGCTAAAGAGGGGGGAAAGGACCACTTAGGAGAGAGGGGGAGGGGACGCGCAAAAGCAGCAAAAAAAACCGGATAAAAAGAGAGGAGAGGTCGAGATCAGGGTTGCTCCGCGAAACGGCATCCGAAGACGGAAATGCTCGAAAGGGATCTTGGATTATCACTCGCCCGGAGGGAAAGCTTAACGGAAGAAAGCCAGAAAAAGAGACAGGATTGCTTGAGACACGAAGAAATCTCAAGTCACGGGGCAAAGATAGAAGTGGGCGTCGTTCGAAAAAAGACAATTCATCATGATCCTCCGACCATAGTATTGGGACCGTAAAGGAGGTCTGGGGAAAAAAGAGGATGACTGTGTGAAAAAAGCACTAACCGCACTGCAAAGGGCTTGACAATTTCGGAGAGTTTTCAGGGGAAGGAACGTGGAAGAAGGAAAAGGAAAAAAAAGGAAGATCGAAACGGTTTGGAGGATTAGGGAGAGGGGGGTAAAGTCCAGTTCTCTAGCGGTATGGACGATCGGTTTTGCTAGGGGAAAGGATCGGGCTCATAAAAGGATCGGAGTAAACACGCGCGATTCCGAGGGCGAAAGCATTCGCAGCCTTTTCGAAAGAAATCGGCAGGTCTGAAAAGTGAAGGGGGGATTCCATCTGACGCAGGGGGGGGGGTAAGTTCAGAGGCTAGGGAATTGGGGCGGACCCGTGTTCTCATAAGGGGGGAACAGTGACTAACGGAAGAAAGGAACGGTGTGGGGGGGGGCGGGTGGTAAGGCGGGGCCTGGTGGTTTTTGCATTGTATTTTCCAGCCATGAGATCAACAAGAAGGGGAAACACCAGGTAGCGGCTCAAAGAGAGGGAGTAATAAGTCTCCTATTGGCCGATTCATCACCCCCGGGGGGAGAATTAAGCACATGAGTGTAAAAGAGAGGGGGGAGGATCGTGTGGTGGTTTTTTTTTTTTTTGATTGAAAGACAGTTAATGTGAAGCAGAAGGGGGGTCGGGTGCTTCTGAAATCCTCCATTATCAGACGACGATTAGGACATCAGAAATGCATGAGTGGGGGAGGCGCACCTTCAAGGATGACTCAGAGGCCAGGTGAAGGATCTTTGATTTCGGTCAAGAAGTAACAGAGTGTCTGAAACCAGATGCTTGATTTAAGGTCAGGCAAAAGGGAAAAGGGGGGGTCTGACAAGGGTTAAAAAACGAAATAGATAGGGGATCGGGGGAAAACCATCGGGAGAACTCTAGGGTTGTGTTCGAAAAAAAAACGGGAGAGGGGTTCAGGCAAACGCTTCGCAAGAAAAACAGAAAACAGGGGGGGTAAATGATCGGGGTTAAAACCTCTTGGATTATGTTTGCGTACAAAGTCGGGAAAAAAAAAATAGGGAGGGACAGACATGAAAACATAGTCCACTTCGAACGCTACTGTCATAGAGGCGTTCTCGTATCTCTAAGATTGTGCGGCGTGGTAAGAAGGACTGTATTTCTGATAAGATACGAGGACGCGTCAGAGGCAACTCGCTTGACGGTGGTTTACACAGAAAAATCTTGCCTCTTGCCCATGGGAGAGCAACTAACAATAAATCGAGTGGGGGACGTCGGGGGTTCTGCCAAGTGGCCTCAATTAGTATAAGTTGAGCAAAAAAAAGGGATGTGTTTGACCGCAAAAAACCTGGATAAAAGGGGGATCAGCTGCGAGATGGCATAGCGGCTGGTTCCCTCCCAGACAAAGGGCATTGTCGAGAAAAAACGAAACACGAGAACCGGCACTAGACCACTAGAGTCCTTCCCAAAAGAGCTGTTCCCAGTGACTGGGAGACGCGCGGCGTCAGCTGGTATTGGGCAATCAGGATCTCGCTCTTGGGGTGAAAAAGGGTACAGGAAGGGTGGGTTCTCCAGGTAAGGGATTCCTTTCGGTATCTTTTGCGAGAACTGCGGAAAAGCTATTGTACAAATCGGAACATGTAAATCGTTGAACGATGTGAAGGGGATTTTTGGTGAAGAAGAATAATGAACTTTGCTTCCCCAAGGTAATGACTAAGTGGCCAATACAGGGAGTAGGAGGGAAATGGCGGAATAAAATAAACTTGGGGGGGAAGAAGTCAGGGGTGGTGGGCCGTTGTTGCCTAGACTCTAAGACGATGGGATCGGTGGGGGTGGACAAAGTTCGACAAAAACACATTGAGGAAGGGGAGACGGGTCCTCTGCCTGCTAAAACAGTTTCGCGAGGAGGTCAATCAACTATTATCGCTCAGGGAAAAGGGGGAAGCTGTCCCCAAAAACAGAGGAATCAAAAAAAAAAAACAACAAACACTGGGGAGGAAAAAATAGAATCGGTTGGTGTTGGTAAGAATATTAAAAAAAAAAGGGAGAGCCTCGGACTAGTTGGACGACCGCGGATACCAGTATGGTGTAAGGGAAGTTTTGTCCCCTCCAAAAGAAGGAAAAGCGTTCGAGATGCGCATTGTCGCCCCAGTTGAATGGGGATGGCAGGAAAGGTAAAGTGCCATGACTTGGGTGGCCATCTTAAGACAATGTTTTGGTGGCATGAAGTTGACAGATCGTGTGGAATACACAGGGATTGGACCTACGGGGGGGGACACCGGCAACGGACCGCGAATTTGCAGAAGCCCTTAGTGTACGATTAGGAGTGCGAAGAGGAATCGAGAAAGAATCAGGAAGTAAAAATTAGGCAGAGGTCAGTGAATTCTTAAGCAACTGAGAATACCAAAGTGAACGCGATATCAGACCGCGGGAGGAAATGGGCACCTTGGTCTTAGGGCGTATGTCGGGGGGGTTGAGGGGGCCGTCGACTCAAATAACTTCCGAGGATTATCGGGGGAGGAGGAAAAACAAGGAAAGAGGGTAAGAAAATGGGAAGGAAGTGGCGGCCGGAAATAACTAGAAGTTGTGGTGAACTGCTGACCTGAGATTGGAAGGGGGGGGCGGGATTGGGGAGGAGACAGGGCCAGGACACAGCCGGGACCTCCCTGGAAAAGTCGAGATGGATCGATAGACGGGAGACAAGGCGTGCCAAAGACAAGGTTGACACTTGTTGGCATGCAAGGAAACACGACCGAAAAAGGAAGAAAGAAAACAGGGGAGGGATGGAAGAATTTGAGCCCGAGGGGTGGGGGGGCTCAAACAGAGAAGAGGGAAAAAGGAATGACTTGTGGAAAAAAGACGCCTGGAATACTGGACGAGTCCGTGGCAAAACATGATGTTAACCGAAAGAATTCGCGGAGAAAAAAAAACGATGGGTTGTCACTAAAGAAACGAGAGACGACGGGGGACAAAAGTCACGAAAAAATGACTGGGCAAGGGGAAAAAAATTTGACGGGTGGTGGCGGAAACAAAACTCGGCAAAGGGTCCCTTGACAAAAAGAACGCACGTCACATGGATGGGAGAGGAAAAAGAGCGGTTGATATGAGTTTACGAAACCAAGAAAGGGAGGGGTGAATCTGTCGGAAAGACTGCGGAGAAAAAAAATAGAAGGTACAACGGCATCGTATCCTCAAAAGAATTGATCACCATGATCATATTGTATAAGGGCGGTGAAGGGAGGAGCTCGGAAGGGGGGGAAATAAGGCCTTACCTATCGAAGGAGGGACAGGTCGCACGGGGGAAGACAGCCATTGTGAGAAAAAAAAGAGAAAAAGACACTCTACCAAAATAAAAAGGGACCCAAGACTTCCAACCGCGCAAAAAAGTCGTTATCGGGCGTGTGCATATTATCCACAGGGAAGGGGGAAAAGGATGAAGAAAGAAAATCACCCAATGAGAAGGGAAAGACCATCGGCAAAATCGGATTCTAATCACAACAATGGGAAAATCCAAACATCGAAATTTCCTTACTGAAGGGGGGAAGCGGCATACTTAGAAGACGGTAAAAAACCAACCAAAACAGGGGAGAGTCAGAACCGAGAAAGAAAGAAGACTGCGAACCTCTAAGAGAAAAAAGTCCTAAGAAAAGGGAATATATTGCTACTAGGGGGAGGGGGGGAAAACGCTAAGGGAAAGGGACCCTTCCGCATATATCAGACCTGAAAAGGGGGGGAGCCAGGGCAGATCGAGTCTTTGCTAGTACCAAAAAAAGAAACCTACGGTAAATACTCGGTAGATCATCCTTAGGTTCAAAAATCCCAAGATGTACAAAGAGGGGGCCGTGACCGGGTAGAGTGATGTGAGGCAGAGAAATGGGGAGGAAGAAGTGGCCGGGGACTAGGGAGAGAAGGACGGAGAAAGACAAAACCTTGAGAGTGAACCACTTGAAGGGGAGAGCGGTTGCGGAAGGAGAAAACGATGGCATAGAGAGAGCTCAAAAAACAAGTAGGAGGGGGAAGAGCTGCTGAGAAGGGGGCCTCCTGCAAGGCAAAAAGAGACCGGGTTCATTAGAGAATATGTGATTAATAAAAAAGGAAAGGGAGAATCGGCAGAGATCCAAGTCGAGGAAAAAAGAGAACACTCGAGAGGGAGGAGAACGACTCACTCCTAAAAGGTCACGGAACAGGGGATCGGGGACGGAGTGGAAGTCGGAATAAAAATTCAGTATCAAAAAAAGAAGGGGGGTCAACCGTAAACAAAAGTACTAGGGGGGGAAAAAGCGGGAGTCCTGGTTAAGAACGGGGAAACAAGTCCAAACCAAAAAAAAAAGGAAAAATTTGACAGCGGTATATTGGGAGGGGAAACGGGATCGATAAATGACCGGAAGTAAACGGAAGAAGAGCCACGGTTTCGAGCGGAGACACGGGTTAGCAGAGAAATAGCGTAAGGGGAGGAGGTAAGTTTTTCTTTGGTTGGGGGGGATAAGGCGGTAGACGATGATCGGGGCGTAAAGGTGGGCGTCAGAAAGCACTCGACATAGTAATTCTACAAGGTCTGGGCAACTCGGGGAATGGAACTAGTGCAAAAGGGAAGGGACAGCTAGGAAATGCTGGGGTTGCAGGTAAAAAAGGTCTGCGAGGGAGTGCGTACCCGTGGATACTCAACTGTGAAAATCTTAAAGGACCGGAAACATGGGGTGGGGAGGAGGTGGATGAAAGTGAAAAGGGTTGGTACAGGTGTTATGGACAGCGCTCAGAAACCGGGGGGAAAACCAATGGTCGCTCTGAACAGATGGAAAGAAGGGAACGTGCTAGATGGAAAGATAAGAAAACGACTCTAAACTGACAAGGCAAGCGGGAACAGAACATTCCTGGTTAAAGGAGCGTTATGGTATCGTTAGGAGGCTAAACTCAGGTGAATGCTGAGGTTTGCGCGCAAAGGAAGGTTGAAACTAAAGGATGATGATGGTGGGAGAAACGGAACGGCATACATTCGAAAACTAGCGAAAGCGGCGGAGGGCTGTCAGAGAGACAGATTGGGTCTGAAGTCCAAACAGAGTAAAACATTGAAAATGGATTGTCAGAGGCCCAATAGAGTTTTCTCAGGGGGGAAAAACACGTTAGCTTCAGGGACTTTAGTCTGGGGAAAAACCTAAAAGCGAATTGATCGTTCGAGGAACAAACACGGTCCGAGGGTTTTGACTAAACACGAATGAAAAATGAAACGCCGTGGGGTAAAACATGAGGGGGGTGGCAACGGAAAGGGTGATTATGGGTGGGAGCAAGAAGCAAAACAGGGACAGGCCGCACCTTGGGAGGGACACGGGCCAAATAAGGTACTGGGTATTCCAAAGGAATCTCGAATTGGAGGGTCTAGTCCAAGGACGCGAAAAAGTGAGTCGTCCCACGTGTGAGCACTATGATTCAAGTACGATTCATCGTACGAGCCGTTCAAAATGGAGGTGAAAACGTCAAGGGACTGAGGGGGGGGTCAAAAGTGGACGCTCAACGGAACAACAGAAAAAGGGGGGGGGGTTCGGGACGGGGCTGCCCAGAAGAAAGCAGGAGGAGAATAAGGAAAGCCAAAAATAAGTCCTTTTTGGAAAGGTAGGAAATAAGTCTTAGGGCCATTTGACGGCCGCTGGACATAAGAAATCGGGTAAGGACAGAAGGTACAGAACATCTTATCGAGGCGACACGAACAAAGCTCGCAAGGCACAACGGAAAGGGACTTCTAAAAAAATTTGGAGGCCGAAAAAATTAGGATCTGTGAGTCCACTGGGGGAAGAGACGCTGTAATCGATCTCTGCTTGACATCATAAGAAGAAAAACAGGGAAAAGAGGCTAAAGGTTTTCTCCCAAGGATCTTATTAATGTCGAAATGCAAATGGTGTCTCAAAGACTCGAAAAAAAACCCCCGTGCGTGGAAAACCTGGGTTAAAGAATTAGCCTTTAGGGGGAATGGGGGGTTGGGGGGAAGAGGAGAAAGGTTCCCCAATCCAAAGAAACTTAAATAAGGGCCTAAGCAAAAAAAACAGGGAGAGACGCATGCGGAATCAAAGCGCGTATGATACAGAACTTTGGGCCTATAGAAATACTCACTGCTATCGATGGGAAGAGCTCCAATGGCTACGGGGAAGGGACACGCGATCAGAAGTCGAATCATAACAAAATCTAACGAAAAAACGATCACATCAGAGGGAATGGGGAAGCCCGCAGAGGTGGGGGGAATCCATTCCAACAACTATAGATCAAATAAGAGACATTGGAGGATAAGGAGGGAGGATCGGTTTTGTGGGGCAGAACTTTCTGGAGAGAAAACACCTGCGAACTTTTAAGAACAAAAAGACAGAGGCTCCCCTGGTGGTCAGCAGGACTGGGAAGCTCGATCAGCAAGATGCTTAAGAAAGAGTAGCTTGAGAAAGAAACCGGGTGCTGGAGCCCAGTTCAAGTCCCCTGTAAAAGATCGAGCGGGATGAAAGGGCCATGAGGGAATGGGGATTGAACACGGAAATCGTGTGTTAGAAGTTGGAAGGGATTATTGGTCACCCTCGTCGAAAAACCAAAGAGAAGACAGCGGAATGTTCACGGAAACCGGGGCGGGTACATGAGGTACGACAGCGAAGGAAATTTGGCAAAAGTCTAAAATTCACTCTGCAATTGAAAGAAGCAAGAAGGACATAGATACAGAAAACTAAGCCAACAACGCTAGATCAAGGGGCCGGGAAGAGGATGCAAACATTTTAAGGGGGGGAAGAATGAGTGCGTGAGAGGGGTTAAGGAACATAGCCGAAAGCAACAAATTCACCGCGACTTCTGTCAGTGCAACAAATATGCCAGATGAACATCGCATCTAAAAAGGGGTAAAGGGGGGGGCGGGCTAACAGGGACAAAAGGGAACAGCTTTTTGGATGAGGGAATCATCCTGCTGCCTCTGGGGCCTCCAAATCTTTGTGCGATTGGAGCCGTTGGGTACATAAAACGGTTTGGACATAAAGAAGACTCCTGTGTAAACTCCACTGTTAAGAGGGTCTGCTCGACGAGTGAAGAGCTCTCCTTAGCCTCATAGGGCAAAAAGGCCCCTTTGGAGCACTGTTTAAAAAGGCCCGACGACCGCAAAATGGCGACCCGAACTAGGTCAGATTTCCGCAATTTTCGAAAAGTAACAGTGGTGGTATGGCGAAAAAATCCGGGGGAACCATGATTCTTGGGACCAGGCTACTTCAGTATGCGCATTTGCGTGGGAGTGGCAGAAAAAACAGGGATTGTGGGGTGGGTGAATCACTAAAAAAGAGGTACCTGAGGGGTAAAGAATATAAGCGTGTTTGAAAAAATGGAAAGAAAACGATCATCGGGGGAAGGGATTGACATATGGCACTTTTCAATTCTGGATGGAAGGACAAAAAAGAGGTGGGCCAAAATCTTGAAGGAAATAAAAAACAGATCCGGAGGACGGAATTAAATTCTGGATATGGCTGAATAGGGGCGGGAAGAAACAAAGCCTAGGAAGGGGGAAAGGGTTCAAGATGATCAATAGAAACCCATCATCGAATGGGGAAGAGAACATCAAAGCCACGGTAATCTAGTGAATACATGAAAATGGGGGACCGAGATCTCAAGGGTAGAGCGGGGAAGCGACATCATACGCCCTTACGCAGTCTGAGAGCGAAAGTTCAACTCGGGGCTCGAAAGGAGTAAAATAACAACGACGACAAACCTAAAAAACTTTAAAAAAACCAGGGAACATGGGCGTGCGTAAGAAAATGGTGCCACATGGTATTCGAAAACGGCACGGAAAAGGGAAAATATAAGAACCCTGACACCAAAAACAATCCGAAGCAATCAAAAATACATAAGGCAGGCCACCGGGGGCGCCAAGAGACAATGAAAAGTCCCTGGCGAGTCTCGAGGAAAAACGTTTACGCGATGCAGCTTATAAAACGAAAAGCAACCACAGAAACTCGCAGGATAGCAGAATCATGCTATAAACGCGCTCCGCAGAAGAAACGTTGAGGTATTAATTGCTACTTACCTGAAGAGGAGGGCTAAGGGAACTAAACAAGCCCAGAGAGACCAAAAAGGGGGGGGCAGTACGCGGGTAACCAGAAACAACCCCGGCTCCAAAAAAGACACAAAGGAACGGGGTAGGGATAATCCTTCTTTGTCTCTGAGAGAGTGCCGGGGTAGGGGGGAAAGACCCACGAGGGAAGTAGGTCGGGAAACGGGGAGGTGATGCGACTAGGAAGGGGGAGAAAAAAGGGTTGGAGCTTGAGCTGTCTGGCCGAGGGAGAAGGGCGAGAGTCTGGAAGGTAAGCCATTACCTTTCTAGGCATGTTAAGTAACTTCGGATCGGAGGGGAGGAACGCGGAAAAGAGAACGGATAGAGAAGAAAGAACTTTAGAAAACAAAAAGTATGGGCTTCAATCAATTGGGACTCACTCTTCTCAAATAGAACGATGGCTCGCAAGTGCGGGGGGATTTACAAGACTCCGGAAAGTGATAAACTGAGGAAAACGCGGCAAAATATCAAAGCACGAATACTGGATAAAAACGAAATCAAGGCAGAAGGACAATATAGGGGGCTTTTCAAAGAACCGGGGGTTCAAGGATACCAGAGAAAATGGCCCGGGTTAACAAGAGGTCTGGAGGGGGGAAAGAGGATGGAACCTGGGAGAACCTCCAAGTCAAGAAACGCAGGATGAGAAATTTCTTGGATCTTCATTAAGAAACGTAAGAGGGATGCCGTAGTCTAGAATAGCTGAAAGGTTTTTCTTATGCGGAGCTTAAAGACAGGAGTACTTCTAAGAGTATTTGCAGGAGGTGGGAGTGGGGGGAGAGCTTCTATCATCAGGTGGGGACTAGTAGCGCCGAAATCGGAGTCGATGGGCTCTTTGCAGTCCCTCATTGGCTGGTCTGCCGATGATGGAGAGGGAAGGGGACAGCTCATCAAAGTGACAAAGGGGGAAACAGTATCTTCGGGGAAGGTTGGTCCCGTAACTGCCAATGGGGAAATTATAAGGAGCACGTACCTATCCGGAAAGGGGTGGGAGGGGGGAGGGGTTGGTAATGTGAGGGGGGGGAAGGGTAGTTTTGAGGATATTGAGGATGATCCGATTTACCAGGGTTCGCTCTAGAGAGGATTATGACGTCTAGAAGCCGCCTCCCCGAACTCTAACGAAGAATCTAAGGAAAAAAGGCAGATTGCTTAAGTGTCTGGATAGTGAAGGAGGATGGGTTGGCAGGTCGAAAAAAAAGAGGAGGATACGAACGCTTTGCCCCGAGGAAGGAAGGAGGTTTGTCAGGGAGGCACTATTAACAAAAGGAGATTAAAACCGGTTACGGATTTGAGGGGAGCTCACGACGGGGAAAAAGATTTGGGGGGGAAATGCAGCAAAATCACAAAGGTGGAAACTTTGACGGAAGATGAACAAAGAGGGTTTCGTACAGAGTATTAAAGTTACGGGAGCTTGTGAAACAGAGGGACTCTAACTCGAAGGGAGTAGTGAGAGGACAACAAACTGTCGCAATGCGGTTGGGCTAAAACAAACCTAAGGATATATTACGGGTGGTCAAATTAGAGGGTGTGGGGCAAATCGGGAATTATGGGGGGATCAATAAAAAAACTATGGGAAACAGGAGGACAAAAAGTGAGAAATCTCTAAGTCGGGCTTTCAGGAATACGGGAACCTATCGCGTGATTGGGGACGGGATCATCAAGATCTAAAAATGCGATTGTCCATGTTGCAAAAGAAAAAGGAGGGATCCGTCTGATAGAAACTCGTCGATGCAGGAAATAAGGAAAAAAGGTTAGGGGAGGGTCACACTCAACGGCTGTGTCGGTTGGGGCCAAAAAAGTGAGAGTAACGGGCACAAGCAGGAATCACAAGCGGTGTCAAGGGAATGCAAAAAAGGGATAAGATTCATAAAAAAAAAGAATGTGATTGGGGGGCAATCGCCGAGAAAATTTCACGAAAAGGCTGGAATCAGGGTGGGAACGACAGAAAGTAAAGGGGAATGGCATTGAGGGGTGAGGAAAAAAGCACGGAAACTAAAACGGATGATAAATGGACATCGAGCTGGAAAAACGGTCCTAGAGGGGTATCCTAGAGGGGAGTCAAATGGTGGGAGCGAATTCTTGCTGTAAAACTAAGATAGATTGCGCGGGGCAGTTGGTGGACAGATTCTTGTGTCTGAAATGAAGGGATTCTTCTCGTGACAATTTAGTTAGATAAAGGAAAACTCTATGGGCTTTGGAAAATATTAAATACCGGACTCTGTGGGGGAGTTTTTGTCGGAAGGAGGGCGAAAAAAAGTTCAACTCCTGTTTTCGTCCAGACAAGATATGGTCGAAGGGTGGCCATAAACAAAACAGGTAAGAAGGAGAGGATAAAGCAGAATCTCTGAACATTATGGGACCTGCAGATCTCTCAGATGGGAACGTCCAATGGATACGGCAGTAAAAAAATCGCAATTGGCGTTGCGCAGGACCTGCGCGAAGGGGAAACGGTCCTAATAGAGTCGCCGTGGATCCCATATGATTATTGGATGAGTAACAGAAGGAGGGGAAAGAGACGTCCAAAGGAGCACACAAAAAAACGGAGAGGGAGAAAGAAAAAAAGAGGGGAAGAGAAATCGGTGGGGGTGGGGGAAGAGATTCCAAGATCGGCAGACACCTGTAGCCCATAAGGCAAACTTGGGGGGAAGCAGGAAAGGTGGTGCCGCTCTCAACGGCTACGGAGATATCATGCCTGAAGCCGGAGATATCCCATCAAAGAGTCTGGAAAAGGGGGGACCAGGTCCCAAGGGTCAAATATCGACTTGATGAAGCCCATGCGGCTAGAAATGTGGTTGTCCCACTAGAAGGCCATAGATTTTGGGGGGGAAGACCCGAAAGGGGGAGCCTGAAGGATGTTTCTCCAGAGGAGACAAAAAATCGGTCCAAGCGGAATGTCCGGCAACAGAAAGGCAAGCCATAGAGGGGGGAAGAAGGTGACGCAGAAAAAGGTCGGAGAAAGGAATCAAAGGCAGTTGAAAAAAAAAGGGGCCTCCCATCTGTACCCGATAAGCCAGCTAAAAAAGCGGACGCACGCTATTCAAAAACGGTCTGGACGGGGAGAATCAGGGGGGCAAACCTTGGAGGAAGAAAGTTAGGTGAGAGGGTTCGGGGGCCTCGCTAAAAAGCAAGGCCCGTGAAGCTGGAGGGACACACATGAGAGGTGCCCGAGCATCGTACATAAAAATGTGAGAAATTGTAAGCGAGGACAAAACACAAGGAACATTGCTGTGGGGGGGGGGGGGGACGGCACTCGAGGGAAGAAGAAAATATTTTGAATTTCGGCGTGGGGGAAAGCAAAAAAGTTTGGTCAAAAAAGCAAGGGGACAGGGAAAATTGTGAATCTTTAACTCAGTGAAATCGGGGATAGAAAAAACCAAAAAGGTGCGCAACGGGAGCAAATTCCACGGTCTACCCTGTGTCAGCGCAGTGTAGGAAGACCGTGACGAAGGGGGGCAGAAGGTAAAGTTATTTCAATGACAAACCGGTGTGGGTAAAGGATGTACCACTTGTCTTACTAAATAGGGGTGGGGAGGGAGAAGACATTGAAGAGTGGATGTGAAATTTTGAAAAAAGAGGGCGCTGGTCGGACCTTCGGGGGGCGTGGGGGGAATAAACACTGGGCGAAATGGGGGGTTGAAAAAGAAGCTGGAGGGAGCCGGGAGGGGAGTTTCAACAGACAAAGACAGGAAAAAGATACATGCGGGGTTGAACCTTTCACGAACCAAAAGCAGCGGGGCTGATTTGAATGGTTATGGATGGAGACACTCTGTGACGTCTTGAAGAGAAAGAAGTCCAAAGATGTGAGGCGAAGGAAGAGTCGGGGTCCTGATAAGACCCCAAAGCAGGTCTGGGAAAGAGGGAGGGAATGAAGCACGGACGGGAGGAAGGCAGCTCACATGGCGGAAGAGCAAACGGAATGAAACGATCCGGGAAGAATTTGTGTTGCACGATGAGTCAGTAATAGGGATGGCAGAGAAAGCGAAAAGTTGGGTCCCCACCTTATCAAAAACATAGGGGATAGGCGGGGACCATTGGGAACTGTGTGGATCAACGGGAGGGAACAAAAAAACTAGGGCAAAAATAGTTTTAAACCGTCACAAGTGGAATTTTACGTAGTAGAAAAGGTCACACAATGGATGATCCAGGCACGCGGGGGGAAGGCAAAACGTACAATAGCAGAACTGGCCCCTGAGAACGCAGGGGGAAAAAAGAGGTCAATCGATGCAAACAAAAGGAGAAAAGGAAACATTACTAATGCACAGAAGGGGAACGCGCGTCTGGACCTCTACACCGGGTTTAAGAGGTAATTTCAAAACAAATACAACCTATAATCGCAGTACGAGGAGAATAGCGATAAAACGATATCGTAGAAAAAAACACTGGAAGAATAGTAGTTACGGGGTTGGGGTCCTCGACCACGTTTTCTGTACAGACTGCCCGATCAAAATCGCAAGGGTTCAGCATTGGACAGAGGGGATCTACGTGCGGGTGATAACAAGGAAACCGGGGGAAAAAAGAAACAGGAAAGGGGGGTACGGGATGAAATACTTCTGGTCGCGGAGGGGGGATGAAAACTTTGGTTCTTGGCTAGGAAAGAAAAAAGACATTGACTACAGAGGGGTCGGAAGGGAGGGATTGAGGGACGGGGGGCAGGCAAGCTCTCGAGTGTGTGAAAAGGGGCAAAAGTTGGGCTGGACTTGCCTAAGGAAGAGAAGGGGAAAGAGAAAGGAAGGGATAATCAAGAAGTTCATATGTCCACTTCTGTAGTCGGGCGTCCGCAGAGAAAAGTGATTCCTATAAGAGACTCCAAAACCAAACAAACGGGAGGGGTAAAAAGGGGAAAAAAAAGGGACATAAGGGGAGAAGGGGAACCGCGGAAGACAGAGGGAAAAGGAATCGAAAGGCAGGGAATTAATCATACTACTCAAAAGGATAATGAATGCAATAAAAAAGAAAGAATCCAGAGGGAGACAATCACATATATAGGACCGACAGAAAATAAGGAACGGAATAAGATAGGATCAAATCGGGGTCTGAGGACTCTCAAAGAAAAATCAGACATGAAGAAAAACGCAGAAAGGGGATCCCGGCGTTTGGGGTCTGGGAAAGCGGATTCCTGGTTTAAAACAGACACGAGGAGTCAACTGAAGGCTGTACACGTTGCTAGGAGGAATCTGGTCCGTGAACAGGGGGGGAGTACAGTACGTAGGAAACGTTTTGATTAGGCAGGCAGCCTCAGGGGAGGGGGGCGTGCTGAAAGTGATTTTGTCGGGGGTGGTCGCGTATCTCAAGGGAAGCGTACACGGGAGAAGGTAAAGAAAACGCGAAAAATCAGGAAGTAACATTGGGGGTCATGTGCAGGGGGCTTGCAGGGATTGGAAATGTGGGTGCAAAAAAGAAGAACTGTAGCGGGGGTGCAGGGCCAGTCCTTCGAGGGCGGGGGGAAGGGGAACGTCTGAATCAACGATGGGGGAAGGTAGAGAAAGCAGTGCAAAATGCACTGGGGGGGGGGGGGAAAGGTGGGCAGGGTAGGGTTTGGGGGCAGCGTGTTTTGGTAAAGAACGTAAAGGACGGCCGAGGTTTACAACATGGGCGCTCGCCAGATGGGGAGGGGTAGAGGTGCCGCAGCCCAAAGGATCTGAATGAAAGCAAGAAGAGGCAAACAAAGGAAGGTATGAAAGAAGTGGGAATATAGTGGAAAGAGGAGGCTGAAGTGTCTGGAGAGGGTTCTGCATTTTTCTCCACCAGAGGCAGAAAACATGTAGCAAAAGGCTTGGGGTCTTGAGCAACGATTAACATACCCGACTCGAAAAATTCTAGAAACAGAAGGGTACGGGGGGGGAGGGGGGTTTCCAGCAAACTTGGGGTGAGGGAAAATCCAAGGGACCCATTTAACAGTGAGCAGTGTTAGGAGGAAACCTGGAGCGGGGGAGTGAAATTTTCAACAAAAAAAAAAGACTGGGCTTGGATGGTGACAGAGGGGGTCTAACTAACGCGAATTGGATGAGTCGAGAAGACCATTTAAAATTGTTTGCCTGCCACGAACCGAATGGCCGCAGACAGTCCGCGATGGGGGAAAATTAATAAGCGGGAAAATGGGGGGGAAAACTGGGTTGAGCCAAAATAGGTTCCCGAGGGAAAGGAAGAGTGGGACGGGGGGCAAGAGGAAAAGAAAGGGCTGCGTGATTGAAATACTTCTGGGCTGAGGACTCCAGAGTAAGAGGGAGTAGCCACGGGGGTCATGTGGAAAGAGGTAGAGAATCATCATAACTAGAAAGGCGCTTTCACAAAATGGATGTGTACAAAAACATGTCAAATCTGAAGGAGTGGATGCACCACTTGGATGCTAAAAAAAAAAAGAAAACCAAGAAATCTAACGAAAAAGGAAAGAAGGGGAGTATATAGATTCATCCACAAAGGAAAGGAGTGGGGGGGTGGGTCCCTCGAAGGGGGAGAAGGTTTTCAGAGAAAACAGTTGTCAGGGAGGTCCGGAAGAAGTGAAAGGGATTGCAGGGAGGGGGGGAAAGAAAGCCCCGAAACACCGGGACGCACGGCCTAAAACTACTTCTTCGGGGGTGGCTTAATCAGAAACTAAGAGAAGACTGGGAGGGAAGGAGGCGTCCGAGGGGGGGGGCTGTAGAAAAATACTCTGGAGGGAAATGGCCGATGGGGGGGGGGAAAACTGGTGACTAGAGTAGGTCTCGATGCAATTAAAAAAGGCGCACTAACACGCGGCTACAAAGGGTCGGGGGAAAAAGCAGGTTAAAAGGAAAATTCAAAACGCTTCGGGGGGGGGTTAGTTTTGTCTACGAGGGGGAAAATAAGAAAGGTTGTAACTCATTTGGGGGGGTAAGCAAAAAAAAAAGAGTGCATTCGCTGTGACCATAACCATTTAGAGACCAACAAAGGGAAAGTTAGAAATCGAGCGGAAATTAAGGGACGTGGTCAAAGTCAGAACTCGCAAAAATTGCCTACTACAGGGGCGAACAGGGGAGGTGCTCAGGGGCATGTGTATCCCGAGGACCGACGTACGATTAACAAAAACGGGCCTACGCGTCGCTCAGTGAGGGGGATTAAGAAACCGAGTTAGGATCCGCTATTGGGGGGGTAATCTAGAACGAAAAACCACCT
>Ga0179593_1332975_pt1 | contig 16311 bp, 17 predicted proteins | sample CZODoug2_1_08_16_FD_185931 | JGI IMG/M metagenome (GOLD analysis project Ga0179593, IMG submission 185931) | Vadose zone soil fungal communities from Angelo Coast Range Reserve, California, USA - CZODoug2_1_08_16fungal (PacBio error correction) | ecosystem: Environmental > Terrestrial > Soil >...
AGAAAGAGGGGAAAATGCCTATTCTCATAAGAACGAAAAGATCAAAACTGGCGCCTGCACCGTGTCAAGAAGGGTTACGTCACTCGCTCCCCCCATAAATCTGAGAAAGGGAATGGAGGAGAAATCTCTGGTGGAAAAAAACGGAAAAAATTTCCTCATAGCATCTCCAAAAAAGGATAAAATCATCTTGACTCCATCCATGTAAAAACGGTAGGGGTAGAGACCCTCCCCCTCAAAGAAAGAAGTGGGAAGAGTCTCAAAGAACTTAATCCTAAGAAAACATAGGACAAGAAGGTCGCCAGCTGTATGTAGGGACACGGATCTCGCAGTCAAAGGGAAAAGAAAAATATTTGAAAATTCAAGGAAGGAAAAGGTCAAGGAAATTCTCAAGATGAGAATATGGTTCGCGCAGAAATATCTTGAAATTGCATACTGAAAGCTGAATGAGGAAGGAAAGGGGGGGAAATACTCTTAAGGTAAGAATCTTCGAAAAAGGGAGAATTAGCAAGAAGCATCAGTCAGAATCGTCATCGGTTAAGGGAGGATCGCCATGAGGGGAGAGGAAAAATATAGAGCACAGAGCAAAGGGGTAGAAAATCGAAGATCTATTCTCTCAGGGAGTAGAAAGCAACGCATACGAGGACTCTCTAATAGTCGAGAAAAATTCAGGATGAAGTCACATTCTCGATCAAGGGATCATATCCGGTCATAGCGAAAAAAACCCAGAACCTGGCAATCTAATAAAAAGGTTAATCAGACTATAACCTAACCGAGCTGGACTCTGCACAAAGAGCTTCAAAAGGGGTGACTCTCGGCCACGCCTCTCCAGGATATCTATAAACCATTTTCAATACTTCCTAAACTTTCGGGGGTAATCTCAAGGGAGGAAACTGAGTCTCATCTTCAAAAAACTAAAACGCCATCCTCCTAAACTCCGCAAGTCTGGGGGAGAACCGAAAAGGGGGGGAATTTTCACAGTGTGGAAGCAATCTAATGCCCCTTGGGCGTATGACCTGTTCCAGACGAAGGGGAAAGGTCATAGAGAAAGTATTTTTGAAAAGTCATGAAAAGCCTTATTTAAATTCCCCCGAACTACAAGAATGTAGGTGGTAAAATGCCGGACTGAAAAAAACCCGTGCGGACGGCAAAAAGAGCCGATTCAGCGCCCAAGAAAGAGCCGAATCGAATGACCCTAAGACCAGTCAAGTCTGAGGGGAAATCACAAAGGGCGAAAAAAAGGGCGGGACGATTGAAAAGGAAAGAATATGTTTCGGAGCTGCGGAAAGGGAACCACTCCCTCTCAATCCAGGAGAAATAGGGAGGGTCTCGCCTTTAATCAGTGACACCGGTAGTGATTCTATATGCAATAGGGTTTCTGAGTTCATAAGAGAGGACGGCGGAAAGTCTCACTCGGGACAAATTCGAAGGCTCTTCAGATTTCCGGCGACTTGCGTTACGAGAATGGAGATGAGGGAGGAAAAGTTACTAAGTGGTAGCCCACTCAGGAGGCGATCGCTAGAAGAGGAAAAAAATGAAACCTTTGCGGCGGCAGTTAACCACTCCTTTCTGCAAAGGGATCAAATTGGGAAAAGGCAGAGCGTTGTCAACAAGGAGCCTAACCCTCTCCGGCAGGAAAGCAAAGGAATATTCCGACAACACCACGGATAAAGGAAAAGATAATCGAGCGCTTTTCATGAAGGGGGGCGGGCGGAAAAGTGTCCTCTCGCGAACTTCCCATAAATGTGCGGAAGAAGATAAAGGCACAAGACCGGAGTCAAGAGGGGTTAGGAAAGTCCGCCAAGGAGGGGAACTGCGCTCTTTCTCAGCCGCACGAGCCTGGCCAGTCGAAAGTCCTGGGGATCCGAGGAAGGGATCTATCCGGGGGGTCAAGTAAAAGGGACCGGGGCATCCTTCTGAGAAAAGGTGGTGCAGTCGACCGAATTAGGCCCTCAGGAAGCCGAAAAGAGAAGGGCGAATAGAGGAGGGCCTCCGAGAAGGAGGAGACTTTGAGAACCCTGGCCGAGGAAGCGAGGTATTTACATTTGAGGGGAGGGGAAGGGAAGGGAGGGGGACCGTAGCTCTAAAAGCTTAAGAAAAGGAGAAAGGCTCGCCCGAGAAATCCTCTTTACTGATAAGGGGTAAGAAGGGGAAAAGAGAGGGGGGTGACGGTTCATAGAAACCGGTGCTTTCATGGGGTTGGGCGCGTCACTCTGATCGGAGAAAGGTTATCAAGGCAGGGTGGGATCCGTCTTCGGTTGTACAGCTCAGACGTATCTTAGGTGGAAATAAGGAGGAAAGGGCAACGAACAAAACTACTTGCAACCCCGGATGAGAAAAGTATGGATTTAACAGGGACAGGAAGGACAGGAAATAAGATTGACTGCAGACAAGTCCATGCAAGTCAGTGATAGTTCTTGATTGAACGGGAGTTTCGAGAAGGGAGTTGAGATTATTTCCGCGCGGATTTTGGGGAGACGGGCAAAAAAAAAGCTGCCCACATCGGCGTGCCGCTGGTGAAAGGTAAAAGAGAAACTCTCCATTGGGCGGCGTGAAGGAGAAAAAATCGGAAAAGCTTCCTCAGACTTTCGCTTGGATAAGCGAGATGCTCTGTGGGCGCGGGGGTTTAAAGCTGGTAGAAAAAGGGCTTGTAAGCGGAGAGAATGGGCCAGGCGCTCATCGCGCCTCGAGGGCGCCTCGTTGCCCTACATGTGGGCCTTAACGATAAATATAGCCAGGCCAATTTTGCGAGATCAAGAAAAAGAAATAAAAAGAATTGTCTTCACTGGGCCATGGTGGTAACGAAGCCGAATGGCGAGGGAAAAGGCTCGTCGATGGAACCTATCAGGGCAGAAATTTGAAAATCGTATATATCATTCAAAAGAAGGAAAGTGACTGGACCTCCTGGCATTTCGTAAGAGAGATCCCGGCGGCAAAACGAGTTGCTGGTCTAAAGACTTCCGGAACCGGCGGGGGAATGGGCAAGTCAGCACTGAAGAGAGGGTTCCTTAGACCAGAATCTGAGACCCAGCGTGAAAGTAAGAAGAAAAAGAAGAAAGAAAAGCGACACCATTAAATGCAAAAACACAAAACAAACTCACACGCCACACGAAGAAAGAACTGCTGGAAATGTTAGAATCTATCAGGGGGCTGCGATTTAGGAAGTCCTCAAATTGCAGGGGCAAAACTATGGGCGCAGATTCCGTGGCGGCAGGAGACTCGTCACCCGGGGGGTGAGGGGGGAGGGTAGTAGAAAAAATCTTGTAAAAAAAAATCGTTTTTGAGTGACAGTAGAGGGGCGCGAAGGGGTTAGGAAGGGGTTCGACGATGCGGCACATGGGCGAGCTTAGATTAAATCGCCGGCTACGCAAGGCGGGAAAACAAAAACCTGTCACCAAGGGACTGGCCAGGTGCTCCGAAATAAACACGGAGCATCGGCTTGCGATGCGGAAGGGATCAAAGCGCGCCGCTTTTAAAGCATCGCTGCAAGTGAAATCCCAGACACGCCACGACAAAGCGCCTGACTAGGGGGCTTATATGATCTCGAGGGAGAGGAAAAGAGGAGATCCTATGAGAAAAGGGTCAACAGTCGGGGAAGCCGGCGCTCACGTGGAAAAGGAGACCGCGCGCAGGGCGATGGAAAAACAAGAGGGGGCAGCGCTGGGCTACGACGAAAAAACATCGGGCAAAGCGGAAGGGACGGAAGCGCTCGGGCACCTCGAACAAAGCCGAAAACTTTAATTAGAAACGATTTACTCAACCAAGCGGGCCGTCGAATTTACTGATGCGCGCGTGGTCGGCGCGCAGAAGATGGGGGAAATCAAGATGCCTCTCACCCAAAAAAATAACGAGAAAAAGCATACGAAACACAACGTCTGGGGATTAGAAGAGGGGCAGAACCTCTCCACTCCCCGGGAGTTGAGTCTCAGCCGCCAGGGAAGCCAAGGGATATGAAGGACCATGAGGAGTCTCCATCATTTGGGATGTAGGACAACTGCCAGCCACGTGCTCTGTACTGTCGATTGGAGGAGATCCGCTATGGGAGCAAGGCCCCGGCATGCTTAGGACGTCACGTAGCCGGTCCCCGGGGAGGGGCGAGCAATCTCGTGCCGCCTGGACCGGCGGCATCCCGCGCCTCACGGGGGGGGAGGACGACCCTGCTTGCGGACATACATAAGGGGAAAAGAAAGAGCCGACAATGCGAGAAGATCCAGACGAGGCTGACGATCTGGCCATCGGAACGCCGCCAAGGGGAAGTACTTAAAGCAAGATCTATTCATCGCCGGGGGGCGACAAAAGCCCACGGAAATCGAATTTTAAAAACCCCCCGGATACTCGGCAAAACAGCAAGCCAAGCGAGAGAGTCTGGACCTCACCAAGTAGGGGAGAGGCTCAACATTCTCGCTCATTACTCATTAAGAAGGATCAGGCGAAAGGAAGAACCATCCTTGAGAGAGCCAACACATCACACAACAGGAACCGGGAGCCTGCTCCAACAGAAACTGAGGGACGGCGCGAATAGTGAAAGGCGCAGCAACGCCGCCTCCAAGCGAAACAAGGGGCAAGACGCATCCCGAGTTTTTCAGGTTCGAGCTCAAAATGCCGCTGCTAGATCTTCGCAAACACGCCCGCACAAAGAAACCACCTAAACACAGGACTTTCATAAGAGATGAATTTTCAAATGGCCGGGGAGGATCAAAACCAAGGCCAACAGAAGGGCGAAAGAAACCTTTTCCACAAGAAGACGCGTCCCGTCATCTACGGGGAGGGGGTGCAGGACTTCAATTGTCAAGAAGGAAAAAAACTAAGGATGGCCCCCGAACGAGAAGCGGCCGATGTAGTGCTGTAAAAGGACCACAGGTGCTGGGCCTCCTATAAAGGGAAGAGACATCAAAGCGCAGCGGGTAGGGTGGACCCTAATAATAGGCGTCTTGGTAGGGATCTCTGTGTTCGCAGGGAGAAGTAGTTTCTTCGGATATCAGTAAACTAACACAACCGCGGGGGGGGGAAGAAGTCCTCCTTACGAGGGGCCTTTTTACGTATCAGACTATGGGAATAGAGCAAAGTACGGTGGCGCTTAAATCCTAAAGACAGGAAAACCGTTAGGACTTCAGACGCGAGGCTCTACGGGAATCCTTGGTCTGCTCGAGCAGTCCAGTCGGAGCCAAGTTAAGTGAGTCAGAAGGACGAAAGCTGGGGTCTTCTAAAGCGGGCCCTCCCTTTTCGGAGGAAGATTAAGAACCCTCAAGACTGGATTTAAGAATGGAGATAAGGAATTCCGCGTAAGCGCTCGGCCACATGCGGAAAAGCAGAAAGATTCACGATAGAGCGTATCAACCCAACAAAAAAAGGAAAAATTATCGAGAGGTGAAGAAACAGAGGCGGGCTCCGCCAGGGAAGCTAGGGGAAGAGGCAGCAAAAAGTAAAAAAAGTCTCCAAGGGCAATACCGGATTCAGGACATGCCGCCTCCAAGTGGTGAATCGAAATGGAAAAGGACGTTTCGCCTCCTATCTTGAGCTATCAAAGTTAATTCCAATAAGAAAAGAGCAGGACCGCGTCCTCCCGGTACCTGACCAGCGAATGGGTGGGTAAAAAAAAAGTCAGCGTGGCGGCCTGAAGATGGCAAACTCGGTCTATTCTCCTCAGAAGATGTAGATACTTAAAAGGGAAGAGACCCCGAAACGGCCGCGTCATTGTTGTTGGGGTCCTGACAGCGGCCCGGAGGCGAGAGGGGGAGAAATGACGGCGCCCAGGGCACCGAATAAAATAGTTACGCTTAACGCAAAGAAAGCGTGTCATTAGAAAGATGGAAAGGCGTGTAGGGTGACGAGGAGGAAGGGCTGAGGCGTCACGACGGGGGGCGGGAGGAAGAAAAAGCTACGGAGCGCGTATCTTGAGGGGAGGGGGGGGATGGGAAAAACCGTCAGGAGAGAGAATAATTTCCCCTATGAGGACCGAGAGAATGACAGGTATCCGAGGGGAAAGGCAAGGGGTGAAAAAGCCCTGTCAATTCAGAGCTGGGATAAGGATGAGACAGGTCTCTGGAGTCGGCAAGAGGGTGGCTGTTTGCCGAGGATTATCGCGACATTGTTAGCGCGGTACATCTCGGGAAGGGTCGTCGTAAGGGAAACTGGGAAAAGTCGACTCCCTTGAGTTCGGATCAAGAAAAGTATTAAAGAAGAAGAACCAGGCTGCTCATCCCAAGGACATCGGGTGAGAAGGTGAAAAAAAGGGTCTTAGAAGACGCACGAAAACGGGGGAGGGACTCGGAACCCGCGCTCCGATCCTCGCCTGTACTGCCGCCACGGAAGAAAGGGTGTCCTTAGAATGGCAGGAAGAAAGGATGAAGGGGGGGAACGGAACGCATGCTAGAAGAGGTCAAGTCTTTTAGTCCCGCTAAGGAAGAGTATTCCTGGCCGCAGAATGGATGGGCTCGGCCGATTCAAGTATCTCAGGGAAATGAAAGTGGGAGGGGGATATCTTGCGAAAAAATTATCCAGTGGGAGGAAGAAAAATGGTTCCCTTAAAAGATGGGGCCCTTGCCATTTCTAAGCTATTTCGAAACCGTAAGGCACTCTGCCATATACGTAAGGAAATCTGGGAGACGAATTGCCGGGGCATCATAAAAGAATGATGCCTGAGGATAGCTTGGAAGAACATCGTAACCTTTCATATAAGATCCGGCATCTGGAGCTCCTATGGATGGTTTAAGAAATATGGGAAAAAGGTCAGTGGCGCTAGACTAGGAAAAGTGAGGTTTCCGGGCCTGTGGGGGGGGGGTAGGGAAGAACCTCTTTCAACATACCCAATGGTGAAGGTGGGTATGAAGATGGTTGTGGGTGAGGGCGATGCCTACATCGGAGAGCAAAGAAACATCGCGCAGGCGAGGAAGGGAAAACTCATGGTTGGGGGGGGGGGGGGGGTGGGGGGGGGGGGGGGGGTGGGGGGGGGGGGGGGGGTGGGGGTGGGTGGTTGTGTGGGGTGGGGGGGGGGGGGGGGGGGGGGTTGTTGGTGGGGGGGGGTGGGGGGGGGGGGGTGGGGGAGGTGGGGGGTGTTTGGTGGGGTGGTGGGGGGGGGTTGTTGTGTGTGGGGGGGGTGGGGGGGGGGGGGGGGTGTGTTGGGGGGGGGGGGGGGGGGGGGGGGGTGGGGGGGGGGGGGGTGGGGGGGGGGGGTGGGGTTGGGGGGGGGGGGGGGTGGGGGGGGGGTGTGGGGGGTGGGGTGGGGGGTTGTGGGGGGGGGGGGGGGGGGGTGGGGGGGGGGGGGGGGGGGGGGGGGAGTACCCTTCTGGACATCTCCTCCACCTGGGAAGGGGACAGGCATATCCCTATCGATGCGAAAAGAAGGCTTTTAAATGTACTTCGTCGACCAACTTCCGTGCGAATCATGATAGAGCCTATCCCGCTCTCGAAGGAGAAAAAAAAACAGGTCGGCGGGGTATGATAGGGGAGGGATCTCTCTCACAACAACTTGAGGGTATAGATTAAGCCCCCTATTTCGAAGACCCTTCGGCGACAGTGGCGCGTACTAGATCCATGCGCCAGAGTGGCGGCAATAGGACAGAGATTGGGCAGACTAAGTAGACATCCTGACAAGAGGGGGCCTTATAGGAGCAGGAGTCCTCTTATCCCAGTCCATCGAAGGCGGAAGGAGGAGGAAGACCGGACGTCGATTTACATGAGAGTATTCTCGCGTTCTGGACGCATAAGGGAGCAGAGAGGAATTCTCACCCGAACTAACAGCTGAGACAGAATGGTCCAAGGACAGCGTGGGGTAGAGAGAGGTCCTATAACCCTAATCCCCGCCATGCTATAGGGTGCACATCAGAAGGGGGTCAAAAACCATATTCTCTAACCCCTCAGAGGTAGCGCAAGATCACCCAGCGACTTGATCGAACGCATATGGGCGTAAAAACAGCTATATTTATCGGTCTGAAAGGCCTGGCTGCTGTCGGCAATAATTGAGGGGACCTCGTAAGGAGGTCGGCCAAGACGCGGGAACAGAATGGATACGTCGCATCCGGACCGCGCCTTTCGAACCAGAAAATCGAGGCCAATGAAAAAATTGGCTCGGGGCCAGATGAATTAGAAGTCGGTCATCGGAGGGGGGGGCGAACGAAAGGTCGGACTCGGTACAGGACGGGGTCGACAGAACCGACAATCATCGTGTCGGTAGGAGGCACAGTAGCCTGAAGGCGAAGAGGTAAAGTGAGGGAACGAGGCGGCCGACTCCGCGTAGGACATGGGGAAAGGGGGGGAAACCTCGGGAAACTCTCGCCTTGGACTAACCAAAAGGTTCCCGAAGACTCAAACGCCAACAGGTGAACCGCCACTAGAACAGTCACTACGCAATTGAGGGGTAGACTTCCAAGGGGGGCGGAGCGAGAACAGAGGGAAAAGAACTCAGCTGTGCTCATTACAGATGCCAAAATCTATGTCAAGTCCAGAGAAATGGGGACCTGAGAGAAGACGAACTCGCCGCCCTGCGCAGAAAATTACCTCATAGGGCAACATGGCCTAGGGGAAAAGAGAACGGGCCCCTTGGGAGCTGTACGGGTCCATAAAGAGCGGTCCCAGGGGATGGTTTGTGCCATTCCCCCCGTGGTGCAGGGAACGAGGGAACAATAATCTATCGATCCGAAGTGTGTCAAAGGCCGACTTCTCAAAGGCTGAGGACACAGGGCCCGCCGAGCCTGTTAGGGACCAATACGCTATGGGATTGACCCTAGATATGCGGAAAAATATGAAAGAGAGGGGCAGCAGGCGGCCGGGTCTAATTAAGAATTTTAGACAGTCATCGGGACGAAGAAACTCCACCATAAAGTCCAGGAATCGCCAAGATGGGGCGCGCCGGGGACGTCGAAAGGTCGGGAGGGGAGGTCTCTCACGGCGTGTGAAGAGGGAAGGAGAGGCGGACGATCGACACCCTCAGTCGCGGGGGGGGAATCGTCAGTTCCCTGCGGATCATCAATATGGCGTAGAGGAAGGGAAAATTCAAGTACTCAGTAAGCGGCCAAAGCTCGGGGAAGACGAGGGAGGGTTTATGAGCCGCCCTAGGGGGGAAGTACCCCTGATAGCCGGTTGAGACATGGAGGAAATGATGCGGAGGGGGGGGGAATCGAAAAATATGAAAGACACCTCCTCAGAGAACAGATGGACGACTCAAAGAAGGGATGAAGGGGGGAAAAGGGAATCAAAAATATCGTGTGCGCAGCTGAAAGGGTCGTAAGGCCCTAGAGCGGAGGGACGGGAAAAGTTTCCGTGCTCCATGGGGCAGAAACGTCGTCTCAGGGGGAAACTATGCAGGACGGGAAAATGGCGAGACATCACGGGGGGAGCCTACTAGGCGGGGGTAAGCGTCACTGGGGGTGAATTTCCTAGGAAATCCTTGAAGACAGGAGCCCTTTGTAATAGGAGCGCCGGGGCAGGGGGTGACTCCCGTCCAGAGTCTTCCGAAGAAGACCAGACGTTATCTAGAGCTCCAAGTTACTCAACGGGGCGAATGCGGACCGGCCGCTGCATTGGGAGCGGAGGTTATGGGTTCCTGAGCCGATAGAGGTAGAAATCGGCGCACGGGAAGAAGCCCTCTACGCTTCAACGATATAAGAGGGCAAAGAAGAAGCGGGTTCTTGGCTGACTAGCGCTGGGGGGGGGAGGGTCAAAGGGGCGCGTAACCGCAAACTACAGGCGGCAGTGGAGAGTCGGGGAATAAGAAATGAAAAAGGTCATTACCTGAAAAACGGAAAACGTTATTAAGGGGGGAAGGAAGTTGGGCAGGTCGTCCTGGTGCAATGAAAAAAAAGATTCGGTCAGAAACGCGGCATGTGCCAAATAGCGCATGTATGTGACTTATGAGGGGCGGGCGTTCGGGACGGAGGGGGAGGGGTAAGGGGTACGAGGACAGAAAAAAAAGGCAATTTTGAGAGCCATGAAAACGAAAAGAGGTGACTCTTTCCAGGGGTGCGAATATCCAGTGAGGGGCCACGGATGGTGAAGGGTGCCGACGAGTAAGGGAGAAATCATGAGGGTAGGGAGCGCGGGATGTGTCGGTAGGAGGAAAGGGACGCGTGTCGGGCTAGGACTCCTGCGGGTCAAAAGGGAGAAACGCACTGTGCCTTCTGCAGGGAAGAAATGGGGGCCAGATAAGCCAAAGGCTGCGGGGGAGAGTAACTGAGAAAAAAAGAGGCGGGCGTAACTAAATCAAGAGGGGGAAACTGAAAGTAAGGCCAGAGGGACTGAGGGCGGCGACGGAGAGATACGACAATTAATTTGGGAAAGTTTCTGGGGGAAAGGGACTTTTTCGAATGGGGAAGGGGATGGACATCTTTAGGTCGATGTGAAGACGGATGAGAAGGGTTCGTCCAGCGTCCCGAGTGCGGATAAAGCACTAAGTTCACAAGAACAGAGAGTGCAAAAATGCCGGATTGTCCTGATCCATATAGCGGGATAATAAGCCCATCGATTGGAGGGAAAAAAGGGGAAGAGGCGAATCCAGCGGGATCTCCGAAGGGGTGAAGAAAGAGGGGGGTCGGGATTTAAAGGACAGACCCTTATAGTCAAGACCGGGGGGAGGAAAAAAACTCTTTCGGGCATAAAAAAAGAAAGTGGTCGAAGGGGGGAGGGGGAGGAGGGGGGAGGCGTTGGATAGGCGTGAGAAAAAGAGGGGTAGCAGGGCCTCCCCTACGGCATAAAGAAAAATTCGCGCCGACTACGCCGCAGAGAGGCGCAAAGCATGTCACCCAGGAAATGTCTTCAGAGGGAGAAATAGAAGGGCCGTTATTCCTCTAAGTTGGGCAGATCCCTAAAATGCGATGGTGCCGCATCGGAGGGCAAGGTGGCTCGGCCAAGGCGCACAGTATCTACTCAACCCAAAGGTCCGGAGAGAAAATATTGTAGTATTGCGAAAAAACGGAGAAAGGAGAAAAGAGAATTCATGAAGCCCGAAAGAACAGAGGGGGAGAAGGAATCCGGGGAGCGTGGCAAGCGCGCAGGAGGGTGAAGCGGCAACGCTTGGCAAAGAAGAGGCAAAGCGCGAAGGAGTGAGAACTCGTAGCACAGGGGTAACAGGAGCGCGCTGTACCCCGCCGGCGTAGGCCAGAAATTTAAAGGCACTAGGCGCGCGGGAGTGCGCTCACCAGAGCAACAGGGATCTCACCATCTAAAAAGAAAGGGAGCAAAACTCATGACGCAAGGGGGAGGAAGAGGGGCTACTACAACCCCCGACAAGCAGTAAATTTTGTCCTAATTAAAGGCACAAGGAAGTCTCGCCGGGAGAGGCCAGCAAGGGAAACAAGGGGAGGAGAGATGCCGCCACGGATGCTCCAGGTAAGGTCGTGGAAGATATTTAGCACGGCAGAGGGGACACGTTACTGAAAAGTGAGGCTCGGTTCCTCCGGCCGATGGTCTGTGATCGACGCAAATCCGAAAGGCGTCCATCCGCCGCAAAAGAACTTCGCAAGGCCGCTGTAAAAAAAAGAGGAAGGAACCGAGCTTCACAGGAATATGCAAAAAGAGGCCTTCCTGGGAGGGGCGCGAGAAGGCGAGCGCCCCGGCCAGTCAGATATCGCGGTCCGTAGGCTCCGAAAAGGAGGATCCGGTCTTTCAGACCACGAAAAAATAAGCAGCTGCCGAATCAATAGACGGCACCAAGGTCGGGCTTAAAGAGGCGGCAAATGAGGTCGGGAAGATAAGGCACTGGTTAAGGGCGACTGCCTCTTCTCGCCTTGAACTAACCGGGGACATCAAAAGCAGACAATTGAGCTGCGCCACGAGCAAACGGGCGGAAGTCCAGAAATGTGCCGCGCAGATGGAGAACCAGGGCAAAGAACGCCTCGGGTGAAGAAAGAGACCGAATAAAAGGGCTGGCGCGAACAGAGGAAACCTTGTGGTGAGGAAAACGGCGCCGCCGCGCGAAGGAACCGTGCCTCAGAAATTAAATAGATTATTGGGAAGGGCGGGTCTGCACAGCTGGGGCCAGGCAAGTGGATGGGAAAGAAAATCTCTGTCACTGGGGCAAAAGCACTGGGGAAATTATGAACGGCGTAATGCCGGCAAGCGAGTTCCCCCTCCCGGCGAGCCGGATGGCTGGGGGGGAAAAAAGGGACCAAAAAAAAGTGGGGACGGAACAAAAAAGCCCGAAGGAAGGCGCAAAGAAACAAGGACGTTAGAGGGGAACTCTTCATTCAAAAAACCCGACAATCAAAAGAAATCGAACCGACTCTCTTAAGGAAAAGGCGCCTCGTGAAGGGGAGGAGTTTTAGAGCGAAAACTCGGCGGAAAACTCAGCCCCGCACCAGTCAATACAACATGAAAGTTCCAAGGAACGATAGGCAATAAAAAACTTGTATAAGGCGAGATGAGTGAGGGGGAGCACATCCAGGGGGTCAGAAGAAGAAGAAAGGGGGATCTCCAAGGCAAAAAAGGGGGTCTCCGCGCTCGAATTCCGGGGGCTAAACAAGCTTCAGAGGGCGGTCACTAATAAAGACGAAACCGGGACACCGTCTTCGATTGCGAAAAAAAGCGAAAATGTTATAACCAAAAATGGAGCTAGGGAGTCCAATTATACAAATGTTATGCCATCCATGTAGAATGAGCAAAGGGGGCCGCTCAAGAATGATGGGATCCCCTCCGGAACTTCAATCCGCGATTCAATCATACAACAAAAGGGGGAGGTATCTCTCTGGGTTCATGGGGGCGAGCCAGCGGGAAACGCAAAAGGAGGGGAGCAGCATCTTTAAGGGCGTCTCAATACAAGACCGTGAAAAGGGCGCATCCCTATAGGCAAAGAGTGCGCACAAACTTGTCTAGACGTGGAATACAATATCTGGCCGCGAAAAAGGGGTTGAATTGAAATACGCTGGGGGGAAAGAGCTTGCTCGAACCCGAAGATGACCTATTAGCAAAGAAAAAGGGTTTCAGGATATCCCGGTCACGCGGGAAGGCTCGGATCCGCCACCAGCTCATATAGCGAAAAATACGGAAAGCCTTCTATAAAACTCAGAAATCCGCCGGGGAAAGGATTGAGCGGTTGTCGTTGAAACTGCCCTGCGCGCTAAAATCGTAGTTAAGGGCGGAAAAGGAAAAAAGCAACGAAGGGAAAAAGTTACTCCGTCACAAGAGATTAGGTTCATGAAAACGCTGGGCCAATTGTCTTGGTCCGAAGCCGAGTCGTAGTTGCCTCAAAAGGGGGCGCCGTCAGGCGTGGTACGCACAAGAAACGAGGGATGCTGCGTTTAAATAGGAAAAGAACGAGAAGAACGAAACTTAGAAAAGGTGAACGGAACAGCGAGAGTATTTACGTTCGAAAGGAAAGCACGAATTCTCAGAAAGAGGAGTGTCAATTAACCCGGAGATTGTAAAAGGCACAGTTTCTGCGCGTTAACGAAGAGGGGGAGGGAAGTAGGGGGGCCGAAGATTCGCAAAGCAAACGGGGCGGGTATCAAATAAGGGGAAGGAACGCGGGGCGGCGGAAAAAAATCTTGTCCTTTCCAAAGAGAAAAAAGGTGTCGTCGTGGCCTAGAGGTATGGGGCAAAGTAAAAAACCGGTTCTGGGAAGGGGAGGGATGAAAAGCGTGATGGAAAGGGGGCTTGGAAAGACTTGGTACTAGCGGGGCAGAATCCTGAATTAAAACGCACTCTATCACGCCCTGTGAAATCCTCGTTTCCCAGACCGGGTTTTCCGACTAGTAAAAAACGGCGGCGTAGAGCATTAATTTAAAAGGGTAAGGGGGGGGGGGGGGCAGAATCAACCTTAGGGGAACGGTCTTTCTGGGGGGGATAGCCCTTCGCTTGACCTGAGAGGGAAATTGAGGTGGCGAGCGCACATTGTCTGGCAGTAATTGAGAGGGGGGCCGCTCCATGAATTTAATCGGTCTAATATAGAGGGGAAGCAGCCAGATCCTCTTTGGAGGCCTGAAAAAAATGGAGAAACGATGGTACCATAGGGCGAGGGGAAATGAGGGTCTGCGAAACATGGCAGAGGAGGAATGGACCTTTCAGCAAACGAAAAGGCAGGGGGGGGCCTTCTCCAGAGCGGGTATCGCGGAGAAAAGTCCTGGCGTCGATTGCACTCCAGGTGGCCTACCGATGCGGGGTTCCTCTCCTAGGGAAAAAGTAGGAAAGGACGGATAAAGGCACCCGTGCGGGCCGAGGGGGCCTCCGTGTCTCATACCCAATGGCGGGCAGAGGATTATCGGGGGCTAGGAAAGGTTAAGAGGGGGGAAAGGCCAACTGCGGATGGGACGAAAGACGAAGGGGGCGGCAGCCAGGCGCCTGTCACCAGAAAGTGATCGTTCGCCCGAGACTCAGGAAAAAAATAGGAATTTGCCTGAAGCGTATAGCGACGGGAAGAAAAGGGGGCTGAGATTGGCTACCTCGCAAGGACCACGCCCGGCACAAAAAGAAGGGGAGTGGCTAATATAATCTAGAGAACAAAAACAAAGGGAAGGATGAAGAGGGGGAAAAGAGGGTCGGCATCCCAGGGCCGCCGGTGCGCCGGACTCAGAAAAGGCCAAGCTCGAGCATCGCACAGGGCCAGGTGAGGGAGAAAAGATCGCAAATCCGATCTCCAAAATTGAGCGAATCGATCGGACGGCCTGTCCCTCCAGGGTTAAGGGAACTAAGGAAAAAGGCCCGGTCAAAAAAGGCGAATTAAATAGGAGCCTAGCACAAGGGCGGGGCGCGTCCGAGAGGAAATCGCCTTCGCAAGGGGAACCTAAGCGGGGCGTTCGCGAAGAAAAAGACTGGGATCACAACGTCGTATGGAAAAGAGCGAAAAAAAAACCCGGCCAAAGACTATAGTTTTCCGGGAGTAAAAAACCCGAAAAAAATCACGCGCAGGCGGACCGCAATCTGAGCGAAACAGGGGGAAGGGGGGGGCCGCCGCCACGGATCTCATTGCAGTCGATGCTGGGAGAATGGAAAACAATTCCCCGGCACCGGAAGGGCTAAAAGAAATGACAAATTGCTGGGACGTCAGGGAGGGAAAAGAGGGCAAATCGACCTGGCCGGCTGGAAGACGCGCAGCCGTCAGAAAATCCTTCTACAAAAAACGCAAACCAGAAACAGAGAACCGAATTAGGCGCAGACAGGAGAGAACTGGGGGCATGGATGATATCCAGGGCATCGGCAGAAGGGCCCGGCGTTCCATTGACGTAAGAACGGAAAAGCCCTCGACACAGACCGACGACGTGATCCGAAAACCGTCAGCCTGCCTGCAAGGGACGCGCGAAGGCCAGGACGATCTTCGGCAACGGTCGCAGCAGACAAAATGAAGGGGGGGAACGACCGAGAGAAAAGAAATCCTTTGAAGAATCCAAGGAACGACTCAGAGCAGAAACCGTTACTGAAAAGAAAGGAGGGGGGCGAGGCTAGAACCACTATAAAATTAAGAGAAGGAAATTTCTTCGCTTGCGCACCGAAAGATCCAATTTCAAAGCGAGAACACAAAAAAAGAACGGGTTGCAGCACAAAATACCGACAAAAAGGCAAGGGGGTTCTATCTTAAAAAATGAAAGACAGGACCTCCAGGCCCTCCTAACTGGCCGGCCTGCTCAGAATAGGAAAACCGCAGCAGGGTGAAGCAAATGCTGCAGAAGAGGAAAATGGGACTTCTCGCCGATGGGAAAACATAAGCGAAACTCGGTAAAAAGGGCAGTCACGGGTAGTACGAAAGTCAGGGCCGCTACGCCAGGAGTTAAACACGCCTAGCTCGGTCAGATCTTGGAAAAGAAGGCAGGCTCAACCCGAAGGGCGCACACCGCCGAGCCACAATAATGCCGAGAAACCGAGTGCCAACTGGCATTCATAAAGAAAAAAATAGGGGCTAGAGTAACGAGGATCTCAGGTGCGTCGGGAAAGGAACTATTTTCGATAAAGAAAGAAAAGGGCAGAAACGCAAAAAGCACACTATAAAATGAACGGAAAAAAACGGACGGTCTTTTCTCCGGTCCTGGGACGGGCGAGAACTTGTCTGGGAGGATAGAGCACTTCGGGCTTGAAATGCCGAGCTTAAACTAAGAATAGTACCGGGGGTTGACACAATCCTGAAAAGAAAAAGCGATAAGGCTCTCCTCTTGAAAAAAGAATGCGCCACTGGGAGAAAGGCCGATGTCAAAAAAAAAATAAGGACCAGGGAAAAGAAGGAGAAGGGGAGACGCGGGATGATTCCCCGAATGTTACTTTGTGAGGGAAAAACGGCTTAAGCATTCAGGCGAGAGGGGAGACGAAAGAAAGGCCTGGTCCAAGTCTTCCATTCTAAAAAAAGCAGCCTGCAGTGGAACACCTATCAAAAACAGGGGAAACCCAAAAACCCCCCCC